>Ga0268247_10000045_pt1 | contig 41478 bp, 33 predicted proteins | sample AgamicOrMae_FD_200245 | JGI IMG/M metagenome (GOLD analysis project Ga0268247, IMG submission 200245) | Agave microbial communities from Guanajuato, Mexico - Or.Ma.e (v2) (version 2) | ecosystem: Host-associated > Plants > Phyllosphere > Phylloplane/Leaf | place: Guanajuato, Mexico | collected...
GATGACTTCATATCTCATGACGAATTCTCAGGGCCAAAGTACGATCACGAGGAACTATGAATCTAATTTTCTAGCTTAGATGCGAAATTGACACAAATAAACTTAACTAGGGACTGAAACTCAGCAGAATAGGTAACCTCTGCTCGGCCCCCAACACACCTGCTGTCATTACGTCGAATAGTTCAATCTTATCGAGATCCTTCACGTTTCAATTTCGAAGATAGAAGATGTTCACTTTTGCTTGGAGGTCTCATAACCTTGAATCTTGCGGACAGAAGCAGTCGTGGTCTATCTATTAACTGTATGGTCGGTCTTCTTACGACTTACTCGTAGAAAGAACTATAAAAGCCACCGAGGAGCTTGGATGGGTCACAGGATTGCACTCCTCTGGTCGGGGAGAGAGCTCTAGACCTGAGCTCTAGATCCAGCCCGGCTCTCATCGCGGATATCTGGTGTCAAAGGGCTGTAAACTGTACTGTGTTTGAGTCTCCTTGCTAATGCTATGTGATATCCATGAGTCTAAATGTGATGAGCTTTGTGCAAGCCAAAACAATCAGTCTGCCAATTTTAGCTCTGCTGCCCCACCTACAAGTCCAAGCAAAGGTCCCACATTTCAAAGTAGCCTACAGAACTGCCCCAAGCTGGCTTCTGATACGGACTGCGGGCTCATCTGGCTACAACAAGCAACCGGCTAGCCGCAAAGTGGGACACTGTAGGAGGGTCCGATTCTTCCAAGAGGCCTAATGCGCGATGCCCGCCCTCATGAGAGCTACCATATAGCATCCGTCCTGCCGTCTTCTTCCCTGCAGCTATCCATTCGATCAGCTGGCTCCAAGCTCTTTCCGGTCTCTCTGATCAAGCAACAGGTGAGATCATGGCAACAATCGGCCTCGTAGAAGTACCAGATTCTCGCAAACCCCATCCATTGCACGACCACCATCCCTGCCTCGCCCACTGATGTCCATCCATTTTTTCACCCAATACTCACGAGCACCTGCTCCAATCGGGCACAAACGCTCACTACGGTCCCACGCAGGACTCGAGTAATCACTCCGCAGTCATTATACCTCACAGAGAGATTCCATACTATGCAGATTCTGCATCCTGCTAGTTTGGCATCATGTATGCTAATACTCGTTCTAGTTGTCACGGAGCTGTGAAATTCCTCTCACACTTGCACAAGCACACAAGCCGACCATTGCACAGGTGAACACTGGTCTGAGAAGCAAATTGGCTCCTCCAATGACCAGTGGACATGAGGTGTCTGGGTGCCATTGAGGCTGTGTTTAGCCATTGTCTGTCCATTGATCATGCTGTATCATGTGTTAGTGACGATATGTGACTCGTGTGTGAATCTCTTGTCGCTGGATACGCTAGAACTAGTAAAAGCTATGATGTGATGTATCTGCGAGTTAGCTCACTCGGCCTCGGGTGTGGAAAAATTGCACCTAGTGTGGCGGAGCAACCTCTTGTCATAGAGACATGCAACTTCGACCACATATGTACTGTAACATGACCAATTAATTGCAGTATTAGTTCAATCTCTGGCTAATCTGGAGAGTGCACCTGATTGGCTCGAGTTACACACAAAGGACAAAGGTGCCTACTTGAGGGCCAAGCGAGTGGAATGAGAACATTTATCACACAGCACACAATATACATAGACTATTGTGCATCATTGGCCAAAAGTTGCTGCCTCTTGCATCACTGGTTCATCATGCAGGGGCCTCTTTAGCTAATTATGTGTAACAATTTTCGAAGTGTGCTTCTAGTTGTGTGAGGTAAAAATGTTTGCGCACACTAGTTGCCCAACTGGTAGACTATAGTTTGATGGTCGTATTTTTTTCCATTCAGCTCGCTTTCGCGCACCGGGGGCCTGAAATTATCAGGACATTTTGCTCTCTTGTGGATGCATAATTGGTCCTAGATGCCCAAATAGGCATGCAATTAGTAGTGCTACTATTGTGTCATAAGTGTTCAAAGTTTCATTCATTTCACATGACTGGTTAGCTCGTAGTGCGAGCGGACGATATTTGAGCAAATTGTCAACAAGGGTCCCGGAATCAGAATGGCCCTCTTTAATGTGAGGTCAATTTGGGTTACAAATACCCATGCTAGGCTAATGAATTTTCTACATAAGCTACAAAAACCCTTTCGCGGGCCGTTTAAAGCACAGACAGTCTGATTATAGCTTTACTTGCTTCATCGCAGGCCCCATTAGCTATTGAGGCCCCGCACTCTGGGGCCTACAAAGGTCAAGATTGGGGTCTTTGCAAGACGGCGCCTCTTAGCTTGAATATTGGTGGCCCAGATGTCGCAGTTTGCACTCTCTACCACATGTCAATTGTACACTTTGGTGCAATTTAGAAAAATAACAAATATCTCTCCAGCTGCACAATGGAACATGTTGGCACGCTAATCTTTTGCATGCAACAATCCAAACGTCTACAAAATGCGAAACAAATCTCAAAAAGACAATGCGACCTCTACTTTCTCCATAATGGAGCTGAACTCTCCAACTTTGAGCCCCACTGGGCACCGCGCAAAACACATTATGCACAATCAGACTGCATGTCTATGTAGCAGATATGATTTGCAACATGTTGATATGATCATTTTTTGCCTAGCTCAATTGGTTGCGAAGATATTGATGCTTGGTTATTAAGGTGTCAAAATCGTCTCAGAATTTGAGAAGAAATCGTTCTGCGGATTCAATGGCAGAATAGCGCACGATAGCAACAGTGCTCTAGCGCGTAGGAGCGGGCCTGTGCACAATATGTAGGCTCCAATTTGTGGCTCCTCTGAGGGCTCTACCCTCATTACAAAGCGTTAAACATTCTCCTGGCATGCATTTGATACAGACAAGAGGGTCGGATGGACACTACCATAAGAGGTCTAGCTGCATAGGCTCTGTAAGAGGCTCCAATTCTTGAAAACATCGTTCAATTACTGTGTGGGGTGCCAAAAGAGTTCTCATACAAGCGAGCTAGCACTCACATCGGGACTTTGCTCTCAACCTCCGTCAATCTAGTGCACTTGATAGAATGGATAGAAGCACAATGAATGCCTCATCCGATTGACCACAGCACAGTGCATATGTGGTGCAAGTTTCATAAGTCTGCCCTGTAAGTCGGCCGAAAAACATCGAGCGAACGAGTTTGAGCTCCAGTCTCGGTAAGCACACGTTGCTCGACTAGATAGAGTCCAATTTGATCAGTTCTATTCGGGTCTGCCTCATAATTATCAAGCATAATGCAGATATTACCTCCGGAACTTGATGCAGCTTAAGGAAATAGTCAAATGACTGGCTCTGTTATTGCAGATCAAGCATTATCAAGTGTACGAGTCTGCAAGCGCCAACAGGGCCACCTCAGGCAATCCATTTGCCAATCTGCAAACCTGCCGGCCACCCTGGAGGACTTGTGGGCCGCTTTTGGTGGTGCCGACGGTGCAAATGGTGGAAATGGCGCAAGTTGGCTCTTCGTCAATCGCAAAGTGGCTCCACGAGTGTCGCAACACAAGCCGATTCTTATCCTGACGAACATGATGTGATGGATTCCGACCTTAGTCTGAGCAGTGTGACATCCAAGTCAGAGAGAGACAGTCATCAGCATTCTAGTGGCGCCGTTTCTCGTGGGTGGCCCACCAAGTTGTTGGGCGGGCGAGCCTCTTTTGGGCATACGAGCAATGGAGGAGTCGCCATTGCTTTTGGCGGCCACGCGAGTCCAATGCCGGCGACATTGACACAGCCAGCAGATTGTAATCGAACGAGCTCAGGCTAGCTGGGCCTAGAATGCTAAAACATTTTCCTCCTCCTTATCAAGCAATAAATGTTGACTCACTGCTGCAGTATGTGTGTGTGTTTGTGTGCTTGTGTGTCTCAGGCTCGCCCATGCCAAACTAGCCAGTACATTTTGATACTTTTTCACTCCCAAAATGGCAACAAAGTTCAACAAGTCGTCTACTTGGTCTACTGTCAACTGTCTACCACCAGACCTCTGCCATAAGCCCATGCCGGATGTTCTCTCCGACAACAGTCTCTGCCGGTTCCCCTGCAGACGTGGCCCTCCACTTGAGGGTGCCTTCTTGCCCCCAAGACAGTCTCCTCCTGTCAGGCAGGAGTCATTGCTCTGGCCTGCAGATGCAGACTCGTTGCAGAGCTCGTGATGATTTCGCAGACTAGACATCGCGTTATGCATCCTGCAGCTTGAGGGGGGCCAATTATCAGCTCCCTCGAATGCCAATAGTTGTTCCTCCAGATTGAGATTGGAGATAAAAGGGAGTCTTAATTGAAGGAAGTCTGGAAACTGGGTTGAAATGCATCGAAATTTGACTCTAGACGATTGAATGGACGAGCAGAGATGAAACAGTTTCTGAGAACTTTCGGGCCAACAGTTTAGGCTGAATGGCAAGCGGCGAGCAGACAGCTGGAGGCAGAGCTTAGCTGTTAAGTGTGTATGCTTGCGATCTGCATCGAGTGACGACCTGGCCAATAAATCAATCGAGCGGCGAGCTGTTCGCCAAGCGGCACCATTGGCCAATTTGCGAGCTAGAGTCTAGAGACTGGAGGCTAGAGACTAGAGGCGAGCTAGCAAAAGAGGAGGAAAAGAGTTGGCCTGGAATTAAGGAGATGAAAGTTGATCGCTTAATTTTGTTTGCTTGTTCCCCCAAATCGTCTTATATTAATTTATTGGAGCGCTTAATTGCGCTTATTTCCTTTCAGCCAAAAGGGCTGCCCTCTTGCAAAGGTCCTTTGCGAGCTCTCTTTAGAAAATTCTCAGTTAGCCAGACAGACACAGACAGAGAGAGAGAGAGAGAGAGAGAGAGAGAGAGAGAGAGAGAGAGAGAGAAATCCAAACTGGATGGACGTTTTGCAAGTGTATGCCATTTAGATGCAGAGAAGAACAGAGTAAACAAAACTCTGTTGGCTCATCATTTTGGCCAATCTGGCAACCTGTTGAGTGGTTGTGTGTGTGTGGATTTGTGTGTCCTTGTGCTATGCTTGTGCGCCAGCTTAGCCCATTGGCGTGTCCAAAGTGCGCCGTCCGGGCACACTGGCCGCAAACTTTGGCCCTTGGCTGTTGAATATGTTGATGGCGGCAGATTATTATCATGCCCTCCTGGCAGAGTTTACAGAGTTAGAGGGCACGAGACAGTCTCTGGAAGGAGGAGAAAGAGGAGGCGGAAAGCAGGCGGCCCATAGAGAGCCAGCCGGAGGGAGGTGAGCTCGGCGGTTCTGTAATGGCGCCAATGTGATGGAGCCGCCGTGGTGGCGGCGGCGAGCTGGAAGGAGAGTATTCAATTTGCAGGATCTCGTCAGCATTTGGCCCAAGCTAAGCAGCGGCGGCGGCGGTGGTGGCCGAAGAAGAGTGGAGAGAGAGAGCCCGCCAGCTCGGAGGGACAGGCGAGCTTCTTGGAAGTGGCTGGCCACAGCCAGAGACTGGCTAGCGTGTAGTGTTGTTGCAGTTGTTGTTGTTGTTGTTGCGCTTGATTGTCCATTAATCGTATGTATTAATTCGCCTCCTCCTTTTTCGATTCTCTTTCCGCCTCCCAATTGGAGTTTGACCAAATGGGACCACATCAAGTGGGCAGCCAGTTGGGCGGACACAGTGCCCAGTGGAGAACACTGTTGTGCCTGGTTGCAATGGAACGAGATTGAAGCAAAAGAGGCAACAGTGTGTGTGTGTGTGTGTCTCGGTTGATCCTTAGGCCAGATGTGCGCCGGCCGTGTTCATATATATTAAGTGGCCACTCTTGTTGCCTCAAATGGCTGCCCTGAGATTCAATTCCACCTAAGCTCACATACAATCAAATTGCTGCATCATCCACTGCATCCACTGCATCCACTGCATCCACTGGCTCCACTGTTGCGCTCGTCCACTCTGCTCGTTTGGTCCACTTGCTCGCCCAGTTGGCCAGTTTCTTCCAGAGTGGCTGCGATGATAAATGCCCAACATTAGCAAGAGAACTAGCCTGCAATCTAAACACTTTCAATCATCAACTTTTCAACAGCCAACTCTTGGCCAGTAGAACGCCGCGACGAACGATATCAATCAAACGGCTCGTGCTTGTGGGGGCAGAGGTCAGATTGATTTAGTGGAATGTGCGCCCACTCGCCACACAGACTGGCCGCTGCACAAGGAGGCCAATTTGAGCTTAGGTGTAGGCTGGATAAGTTAGAATGCAAAATGGAGGGTCAAAAATGCAAAGATGCAGCTGGCGAGTGCCGAAAATGAGAGGAGATTGAAATTAAAAAAAGAGAGAATTGCATACAGATTATATAATCTTTTGAGAAGAGAGACTGCCCTTTGAAAAATTGCCCTTGGAACAATTGCACTAAACTTCTTTGGGCAGCCCTTTTGGCCATCCAAAGGCCACTGGACACAATTGCGAGAGATCACTCGGTGGCCAACAAACAAAGAGGCCCACAGTTTTGAGACATGGACAAGCTTTTGAGACATGCACAAGCTGGCAACCCTTAGCTGGAGGTGGAAATGAGCCGGCGTCTTGTTTGTGGCGCATTTTGCGTGGGTCTGGCCTTTTCTCTTGCAACTTTTCGCGGCAACTTTTCTCTCTCTCTCTTGCAGCCGCCCTGCTGGTCTTCTTGAGAGAAAAGCTCAAAAAGTTGCATTCCTGCGCCTCTTCTCATCACCAGCAAGCTCAGATCGCTTATCGGAAGCACACCCAGAGAGCGGGCCAGCTCGCCAGCCCAGAGAGAATGGGCGGCCGCTAATTATCTGGCGAAATGGAAATAATAATTTTCTACAAATTGTTATTAGGGCTCGCCGACCAGTTGTCTGTGTTGCAATAACGAGCGGCGCCTGGTAGCTTGCAGGCGCCAAAAGATCAATTAGAAACAGCGACGCGTCTCCATTTGTGGTGGCAGACCCTCGGCGTTGGTGACCGGCCGACTCGCTACACACAGTCTCCGGCGGCGCTCGCGTCTTGGCGCCCAGAGGAGCCAAGCTGCAAGCTCGCGGCGCAAACTGGTTGCTCGCTTGCCAGTCGCTCGCCAGTCGCTTGCCAGTCGCTGAAGCAGTCCCGCTCATGAACAGACTGTGTTCCGGAGCGAGAAACACGGCCGAGAAACAAGATATCGGCTGAAAAATGAGCCAAACGAATTGGAGAAAAAACCGGCCCAAACATTGCTCTAAATGCAATGGCCACTTCCGGCGGCTCGCCAAATGGAGGCGCGCGCTTCTGGGCGGCCAGCTGGCGAGGAGCCACCTGTGTCTGGGCCTGGATCTGAGCGGGCGGGTGTCGCTTGTCGTCCGGGCGACCAGGAGCGGGCGACTGGGAGCGAGCAGGCGGGCTAATTGTCGGAAGGCTGCACGACCGGCGAGACAGACTGGGGAGGAAACTGGAGGCGGAAGTGGAGGAGGAAAGCTGGAGGGAAAGGGCGGCCGTTCGGCAGTTCATCTTGATCACCGTTGGCAGGCGGCACTGATTCCAAATGCAGACTGCAAACATGGAGCGGCCAAGTGGGCCGGAAGTGGAGCAGCCGCGCACGAAGTGGAAAAGAGAGCGCATTTGGCTCGCAGGGCGCCTTTCGCCTCGAGCCAAATGGCTTCGATTTGGGCGAGCGGGGCGGCAAAATGGCGCCGCTCTGGAGCCTTAGTGGCGCGGCAATTCTCCCCTCAGCATAGCGCCAGTCATTAGGGCCGGCGGCTTCCGTTCGGGCGCCCTTCCTGAGCCGCCGAGGCTTGTGATCTGTGCACAGAAGCTGCCCATTCCGATCAGATACAATCCACGGCGAGCTTGGTGGCGAGCTCGGCAGCGAGCTCCCAGTGGCTCGCCGCCAAGCTAGACGTCGAACTAGACGCCGAACTAGCTGCCTCTCGGCAACCTTGATTGGCGGCGGCAGAAGTGTTCGCCGGCGCTAATTGCATACATGGGCGAACAGATAATGGCCCGCCGCTCAGCTCTGGACTGCTCAGCTCTCGTCGACTTGGCTCGTCGTTTCCGCCTCCGTTTTGGGCTAATTTCGCGCTGGCTCGCCTTTACAGCTCCGCCCAGCTGATCGGCGGACAACAAAGCAGCTCGAACAGGTGCGCGGCCATTCATTGCTTTTTGGCGGCTCTTTTGGTGGCTCGTAACTCTGCAGTTTGGGCGCCGCTGCAGACGAGCGGCGTGCGTCGAGTGGCCGGCTGGTTGGCGGCACTTGAGCTTGGGTCTTGAGCTTGAGCTTGAGACTGTTGACAGGGCACAATGCAAGAGACACACAGACAGACAGACACTAGAGGCTCACAGCACACACACAAAGCGGGCGGCTGACGTTTGCTCGCAGCGCCCATTTGGGTGGCCAATTGTCGCTCGTTGTGCGCGATGGCCAATCTGCGGCGCCATTGGTTCCGCATTGGCTTAGGTGCAGAAGCTTTTTGGCTTTTCTAACCATTGCTTAGCCTCTTTTCTGCCTTCGTTTCTGGCGAGTAATTTGCTTATTCAAGCAGAATAACGAGCGCCAGTGGGAAAAAAACATTATCCACAGGCGGCTGCTTGTCGATAATGTTGGCCAAAATGGAGCGCCACTTCTGCCAGTGTCTTTCTCTCTCTCTCTCTCTCGTTCTCTGTTGCCTGCCTGCAAGAAGGACGTCCTTGCAGCACTTGCAAGAGTGCTGCACTGTTCTGTGAGTTTAGCACTTTTCGATCTGGCCAGTTTAGAGGAGAGCACTTTTTGGAATATTGCAGCAAGTTTAAAAGTTTACCCAAAGCTTGGACTTGGAGAAAACTGTAGACTGTAGACTGCAAGAGGAGAAGAGAGGCAATGCAAAATGGACAATGCAAATTGAAACACACTCAACTGCAGCGGACACTTTGGAGCGGCCGGCCGAAAGGGGCGGGCAGTTTTGTGTGTGTGTTTCTTCGTCTGTCTTTGGCTCTAATCCATTGGATTGTTTCCCTGTGCCAAAGTCGTGCCAGAGGAGCGAGAGGGGCTCGCAAATGGAGCGGCCGAGTGAACTTGGCGCCCAACAAGCCGGCGTCAAGATGAGTTGGCTTTCTGGCTCGGCGTTGAGAGCCAGTGGCGAGAGACTAGTAGTGAGACTAGTGAGACTGGCTAGACTTTGGAGACTGGCTCTCTGAGAGGCGGGTTTCTTCTTTTTGTGGAAAATTTTAATTGTTGCGCCGGTGCGGCCGGGCGGCAGTGCAAAGTAGTGGCCGAGTATGTGGTGCAGACGTCGTGTAATAATGTCTGCTCATGTGTGTTAACAACACACGCAGACTGTCTGCGAGCTGGCCCTGCGCTCAAGTTTGGCTCTGCATTGCACTTGCACTGCGCTCACACTGCACAACAACTGCACAACTGGCCCACTGCTAGTCTGCAACAGTCTCCAACTGGGACTCTCCTCTCAGCCAGACGCTCGTCCTTTCCGAGCCAACAAGCCAGCCAACAAGCCCACCTGATGGCGCCAGTTAAAATTGGCCCAAAACTGGCGGCCGAAATGAGAATGAAAATGGAAATAAAAATTCACAAACACGATCCGAACACAATCGGGCCAAACACTTGTTGATTTTACTCTTGGACTCTCCTGCTTCTCCTAATTCTCGTCCACTCGTGCCAGACTCTGGCTGCAAATTGCGAGCAGATTGCTGGCTTCAAATGGCAAGCTGCAAACTGCAAACAGTAAACTGCAAACTGCGAACAGTAAACTGCCAACTGAAAGCTCAAACTTGCCTCCAAAAGCTGTGAATCTGCGCCCGACTACAGACTAACACTCTTTTCCAAGACGGACCAACTTCAGCCAGCGAGCAGCCTAAAGCCTTGCAGCATAAAGCTCTGCCCAAACTGGCTCGTTCAGTGGCTTGTTGTTGTGCAAAAATTTCATTCATCTCAGCCAATTAGATGAATGAAATATTACCTCTCTCACACTCTGGCTTTGCTGTTGCTGTTGCTGCTGCTGCACTTGATGTGTTGCGGCACATCTCACGCATATTCCAGTGTGCGCCAAGCCAAACAGAGACTGACACACGCGCCAACATGACCACTTTTTTTCCCTTTTGACTCCCTTTTCTCACTCTGTTTGCCTCTCTCTCTCTCAAATGCGGCACACTGTTACCTTTGGACAAGTGGCGAGCAGCCCAGGCCAGTGGACGACAACTTGGCACTAGACTAGCCAAACTGGTGCAATGTTTCGTTTGTGCTCCAAAAGGTTGGAGGAAAATCTCCATTTTGCTTCTCCTTTTTTCCTCTTTCATCCATTGCTCAACTCTTTTGAATTGCGCCGCTCTCGAGCAAGCATTTATCTCCCAAGAGAACAACATTCATCGCCACCAAGCGGCCCAATTGTGCCCAATTGTGCGCCCCAAACGAGTGGCCAAAACAAGCGACCAGAGCCAAGCCCAAATTCCTCCTCTGCTCCAACCGACTTGCCGCGGGCCACCTTTGTTGTCTGTGTGTCTCGCGGCGCTCGTGACACACAGACACAGACTGGAATCTGTGCTGAATTCGTCTGAATTCAAGCTCGAACTCGCACCATGTTGCAACTTCTTCGAGTGCAAACAAAGAGCAAGCACACGAGACTGTTCCGCTTCCGGCCGGGCTGCTTCTGCTCGTGTGGGCCAAGAAGTTCGCCAACTTGGGCAACTTTCATTCAATTAGTGCTTAGCCGCTCGTTTCTGGCTCAGCACTGGAGCACTGGCATTGGAGACTCTCCTCGTTTGTGCAATTTTCCACTCGCAGGCCAAACAAACAAACAAACAGACAGACAAACAAACCACTAATTGAGCCCCATTATTCATGGCCAATCAAAAGGGCAACACTTGTAGCAACAGACAACCACTTTGCTCCAACCAAACTCGACGAAACAAACCAAATTTTGCGCCTCTTTTTCCCCCACACTTTTTCTCAGCCAACCGGCCACGCCTCCTCGCAGCAAAGCTCCATTTTTCCTCCGATTTTTAGCCCCACTCTAGCCTCTTCCTGCAGACAGTCTCTCGCTCCGGCAAGCCCCAAATCGAGCTGGCCAGACACCTGCCACCAGCTCAGTGGCGCTCCTCCATTGTTTCCGGCCGACAAACCCTTTTTTCTGCCATTGTTGTCAAATTCCAGTTGTCTATTCCCAAACACAAAGCTCAAATCTGTGTGCAGTTGCCTGCCACTTCCGTTCTTCTCTGGCTGCACGTCGCCTCACGCGTTCCAACTCCAACCAGAGCCAGTCTCTCATCGTGGCCAAAGGCAGCCGGTTGGCAGCCAAGCAAAGGCAGCGAAAGTCAACCAGCTGCCACGCCTCTTCCGGAAGAAATTTGCAACTCGGATGCAGTTTGCGAGTGTCAGTGGGCCGCACACAGTCACTTAACCTAATGAGTGTGGCATCCGTTGGAGTATTGTTGCAATTTCTCTCAATTGTTGCAATTGCTCGCGAAAAGAAGCGACACAAGCGGAGGAATTTGGACACATTTCGATTAACAATTAGCTATCAGAAATTAGCAAGCAAGCCCAAGAAAGCGGCTCCAAATCCAGACGATCGCAGAAATCACTCGACATTGGCCAAGAAGTTGAGAGCTTAGCTTGGCGGAAAGAGAGAAAAGGGGCGTGGAAGGAGAAAGAAATCAAGAAAGGAGGAAATCAAGATGGACAAAGCGGAAAGAAGGCGCCACAGGACGTTGAGCAGAGTTGAGCGGGCGGAAGTGGTCGCGGTTGCCATTGCGAGTGGGGCGCAATTCGACGGTGGTGGTCCCGCCGGTCAGCTTGAGGTGGCACTAATCACTAGGACTGGAGGAAGACTGCAGAAGCGGAAGCTGCAGAGGCGGAAGGAAATGGCGAGGCAGGCGAGCTCAACATTGGCACTTCAACTGCTCAGCCTCAGTCTCGCTCTCTGCCTGTGGGCCATCCCCAAAGCTGAGGGTTCGCGCGCCTGCTCACAGCTCAGCCTGGTGCCACGCGAACAGTGGGCAGGCGGTCTCTCGGCGCAGCTCGAGAATGGTGCATCCAGTTGGACTTCCGGCGCGCCTGGCTCCCCCTTCGAGTGGCCGCCGGCGCTCGTCTTTGTGCACCACACGGGCGACCCTAAGGGCCAGCAGGAGTGCAGTTCGGCGGCCGGAAGTGAGCGTTGCGCCAGACACTTGCGGGGACTGCGGGCAGAAAGGCTGCTTGGTGGAAGGGGCGCCGAGCGGTCGCTGGCGGACGCATTCAACGCGCTGGTGGCCCCCGACGGCACAGTGTATCTGGGCCTGGGACTGGGTCGGGTGGGCGCGCACACTCACAACTACAACAACCGCTCGCTTGGCCTGGCGCTGGTGGGCAACTACGAGCATCGGGCGCCCTCCGAGCGGATGGAGCGCGCCCTCGTGCTGCTCGTCGAGTGCGCCTCCGAGCTAGGCCGTCTGGCGCCCGACTTCGCCCTCCACGGCCACTCAGACGCCCACTGCACCAGCTGTCCCGGCCGCCAAGCTTACCTGACACTTGGCCGCCTCTTCGGGCGCCACTTCCGGCCCGGCCCACTCGCCCACTTTTGGTGTCCTGAGGAGGCGGCTTTCGGTGGCCGCAGGTGGTCAGTGGGCGGGCCGGAAGTTGGCAAGCGGCCAAGCTCAGCTGGCAAGCGGCCAAGCTCAGCTGGCAAGCGGCCCGAGGCGCAAGTGGACACGCAAGAGGAGGCTCAAGGGGACGCTCGGGGCGAGCCAGAGGCGCAGACAGAAGCCCAACTTGACTCGGACGAGCCCACTGACAAGCGCCGGCCGCAGCTCGAGACTGGGGCCATCAGCAAGCCGGCCGACAAGGCGCTGCTGCTGATCAACGTGGCGCCCCAAAGCAGCCAGAGCTCCGCTCCCCCAGCTCAGGCGAACCTCTACCTGTTGACGAGCGGCCGCGCGCGCACACTTCCGGTGATCGCGCTCACTTCCGGCCTCTCAGCGTCGCCGACGAGCAGCTCCGGAAGCTCAGGAGGCTCAGGAAGTTCCGCTTTGGGTTCGCCCATGACCGGAAGTGGGCGCCCACAAGGCCCGAGCTTTGGTGGCGGCGGCGGCGGCGAGGACAGTCGTCGGGCGGGCGGTGGCGAGTCGGGCGCCGGGAGTGGACAGATGGGCGGCGGCAGAGGGCAAATGGGCGCTGGTGGGGGCCAGATGGGAGGTGGAGGAGGCCAAATGGGAAGTCGTGGAGGCCAAATGGGAGGTGGAGGAGGCGCCGGAGGTGGAGAGGGTGGACGCAATCCGAGCAGAGAAGGCGGAGGGATGGGAGCGGCAGGTGCAGGTGCAGGACAAGGAGGAGGACAAGGTGGAGGACCTGGCGGAGGACAAGGAGCACGAGGGGGAGGAGGTCAGCCCACTGGAGCTGGCGAGTCGGACGGTGATGATGAGGGAGGAGGTGGGCGTGGTCAGGCGGGTTCCTGAGCTTTCTGGGAGCTTTGGGAGCAACTGGGCGCTTTACAGTTTAGCAGTTCAGCAGTTCAGCAGTTTCGGCAGATTTTCAGAATTTCGCTTCTGTTTGGCCATTTGGCCATGTGTCTCGTCAGAAGGGATCTGTCAGAAGCTGAGGCGGCCAGCGAGAAGGAAGCGACGAGGAGCGAGATTGCTCAGAGAAAGATTGGATTGAATAGAAGCGGGCGCAGAGTGGGACTAGTTGAGCGAGCGGTTGGCCAACAATTGGGCCTGTTTGCGTGCTCGGTGCACCATGCGAGCGGCTCAGAGTGCGCTCGCATCATGGAGGCACCGGCGAGTGTTGCTGGAAATCGGGCCGAATTGGGCCGAATTTGCTCCTTGCTGTTTGCTGTCTTCTGTTTGCTGTGTTCTGGCCCCAAGTGGCGCCCCAAAGTGGAAAGCCGATGGAGAACTGGAGAGACAGAGAGACTGGGACAAGCTCAGAGAGACAGGCCACACACACACGACAAACGATGTGGCGCGCGCGCCGACGACAAAAAACCACGATGACAGGCCGACAATAAAGGCTGACGAGGCTTCTCTCGTCGCCGCCCAGTCCAGAGCGGCCGCTTTCCTGCTTGGCGGCTTCTTCATTCTTGGAAATCATCTCAATCTCAATCATTGTGCGACTTTGCTCGCCCAAAGCCCAAAGCAAAAGGGGGGCGCCTCAGAGGAGCTTTTGGAGAAAAGCGCCACAGAGTGTCTGCGGCCGCATTCCGGCCGAGCAGAATTGGCTTCTCGTGTCGTGCAGGCAGCAGAGGAAGAGGCCACTTTTGGCCAGAGACAGTCCGCGAGATGCACAAGTAGCCTGAGGGATCCTTGCGGCTTCCAAGTTGTGGAGCTGCTCTGTGGCCAAACAGCTGGAGCTCTTCTCTCTCTCTCTCTGTCTCGTTCTCTTCTCTCCAAGTCGCCCGCTCGCCAGCACAATGACTCAGAAAGCGGCCAAAGTTGCGGGCCCCAAGCGATGATGAGCTCGAGATCGGCCAGATGAGTGAGCCGAGAGCGTGTTTCTGTGGAAGAAAAGGTGCACAGATTGTTGTGTGTCGTCGACGTCGTTTCGTAAGTATGTTGTAAGTGTGTGTCTGTGTCTGGCCACTTATTTCCAAGGAACGGCCCTAAGGAACAGCTCACTTTTCACAAAATCGCAAACAACTCGCCCCCAAAGCACCAGCGCAACAGTGCATCAAGCAAGAGCCGCCTCCAAACACCGAAAGTCTGGCCCGCAGCTCAAAGCCCATCTCTCTCTCTCTCTTTCTCGCTTGGGAACTCGTCTCGGATTTTCTCTCTCTCTCTTTACTGTTCTACTACTTCGAGCTCCAAACTCCAAGCTTCAAGCCCTCAAACTCTATTACTCGCTCTCTTGCGGGCCTCCTGCTTCCATCTCGCCCCCAAGCAGCAGTTCAACGTGCATAGATTAAGGCCGAGCTGTCTGGCCGTCTGTGAGAGCCAGCGCTGATTGGTGACGAGGGGCCGCCCGAGGCTCGCCTGCAGCCTGGCTGCCTCCAAGCCGCGCAGACTGTCCCGCCCGAGAGACTGTCTTGGGGCGCCTCTTTGGCCGCCTTCGCGCCGGGGGGGGGAGGCGTGTCTTTTCGTGCGAAAAAAAGCGGGGGCGTGGCTGGCCCGCAGTGCAAAGTGAACGTGCGGGACGCAGAGGAGCAGCCACGCCCCCCTGCTGCTTGGGCCCGCGCGCGCCGCAACGGGCTCTGGTGGGGCGCCTGTGCGAGGGGCCCAGCGTGGTGCGCTCGGCAGACAGAGTGCGGCGCTTGGGACTGCTGGCGAGCGGTGCTTAGGAGGAGGGCCAAGCGAGGCCGCAACTTGTTGCCTCCAGCGTGGCACAGTGGCGAGCCCGAGCCCAAAGGAAGGCCGGGCCCGAGCTCGTCCAGAAGCCGGCGTGTCCAAGGCGCTTTTTATCATCTTCCTGCCCGTCTGGTGGCGGCAGCTGAGGGCCGGCAGACTGTCTGCGCTGGTCTGGCGTTGCAGAGCGGCCGCAGTGGCCAGCAGCCGGCCAGTAGCCAACCAGAGGCCACTTCTCGCTGCTGGCGAGCCCCTCGAGCGCGGCGTTAACTAGCCAGCGGCGAGGAGGCGCCCCTTGCACAAGCTTGCTGGCGGCAGCTTGTGTGCGGCTGGCCACTCGTTGCAGCTGCAGCGGCTGGAAGCTGGCGACTGGCCAGCCAAAGAGCGCCACTGGCACTCAGAGAGCCCCACTGGACGGAGGGCCATTTACAAGTGTAAGTGGAAGTGGCTCAGTAAAAGTCGGACGCTTAGGGCGGCGGGCGAGCACTTTGGCGAGCGCGCCACGCTGAGTTATGAGCACATAGACAGTCGCACAGAGGCACAGAGGCAGACAGAGAGACGCACAGAAGCGCTCAAGTCTGGCCAGTTGGTGGCGCTGGTTGGTGGAGACTCTTTCTGGGCGCGTTGGGCAGACATGCGAGCTGCTCTGGGCCAGAGACTAGGGTCTGAGGGATGGAGATGGAGACGGAGATTGAGATTGAGACAGAGATTGGGAGATTTGGGGGAAGGAGAAGAAGAAGAAGGAGAAGAAGAAGAAGAAGAAGTGGAGGCTCAAGTGTGCTGTGTGCGAGGCCGCACCAAAGTGGAGGGGCCAAGTTGCACAGAGTCCAGCAGCAGCCCATTGCTCCAAGTGGTCTTTGGCCGCCGAGTGTGATGGTGGACGCGCAACAATAAACCAATTTTATTGCAACGCCTCCTCTCTTCTCAAATTCTTCCTCCATTTCCCCGTTTCCCTTTTCGCTTGGCCCCTCACTCAGTTTGAGTCTGCAGTTTTCAGTCTCTCTCCTCGGCAGTCTGTCCTCCGCAGACTGTGGTTCGTAACCTCCAGCTCGCCGCCTGGCCGGGCGCTTGAGGGCCGTCTGCGCCCTTTGGCGCTTTGTGGCCCGCTGAGGCTCCACAAAGCAGCACGAAGCAGCACGAAGCTCGACTCGGGCTAGCCAAAGACAGAGGGGCGGGCCTCTGGCTTCTGGCGGCGCGAGTTGCTTGGTGCAAGTCGGCCGGCCAACACGCAACAGGAGCCGCTTTCCCACACGCCGTTCCTGGTCTCTGGCGGCGGCGTGTTGGCGGCGGTGGCCACGCTCAGCTCGGCCCAACGGAACGGGCGGCCTAATCAATTTTCACCGCACACCAGCCAGCCGGGGGCCTTGCACCAGCGGCTCCAGTGGGCGAGGCACTGGCGGCCCACTTCCAGGCTGGCCGCCAGTGCTAAGGGCGGCCCGCAGACTGCCCTTACACAGCAAACAGTGCACAGTAAACAGTAAACACTGCAGTATGCAGAGCGCACAGTGCAAACTCTCTACTCCGAACTCTGCACTCCTAAGGGCACACTGCTCGCACTGCCGCACTGCAGTCTGCAGCTAAGCACTGCGGCATCGGTCTGCCTGCAGACGCGGCTCCGAGCGGCGCGCCTCCTACTCTCTAGCCTCTAGCCTCTAGTCTCTAGTCTGCACTCTACACTATCCAGTCTCCACCCTCGAGCGGCCCAACACGCCGGCTAGTTACTTAATTATGGAACTCGTAGGCCACCGCTCACTTGTTGCCCTCGCCTCCAATTGCGTTCGAATTTCCATTTCCATTTCAATTTTCATTCTCATTCCCATTCCATTCCAATTGCCGTTGCCATTGCCATTCCTCCACTGCTTCTCCTAGTCCACCACTGCTCCTCCTCCCAATTCCAGCCGCATTCCCACTGCATTTCCATCTCGCGCACTTCCACTTCCACTTGCACCTCTGGAAGTTGGCCGCGCGCAGCCGCCATTGCCCATGCCTCCTCATCTCTCGCTGCTCGATCCAGAGCTAAATGCTCCTCTCCACAGCACAGTTGGCCGCTCGCAGAAGGCAGGAAGTGGCGCTGGCGGCTGCACTTGTTGCTCGGCCGTCTGCACGCGCCTCTTGCACTGGGCGGCCAGAGTTTAGCCGTTGCGGATCGGCCACCAGAGCGCGCCGATCGCAGAGACGCCACTTTCTGGGCCTCGCCACTTTGCCTCTGCCTCTGCTTTTGGCTCCACTTCTGCTTCTGCCTCTGCTTCTGGCCCTCCGCCAGCCTCTGTCTGCGCGTCTGCCCATTGCTCGCCCCTCGCTTCTCGCTGCTCGCTGCTCGCCCATGCCCAGTCGTCGGCCGGCCGCTTGGAGCGCGTATTGTACTTAATGAATTTCATTAATTTAGTCTGGCTGCTCGTTTTTTATAGCCTCTCTCTGGCTGGCTGGCTGGCTGGCTGGCTGGCCGGCTGGAGAGCACTGCCACCCGGCTGGCTGGCTTTGGACTGGAGCTTTGGCTTGCGAGCTTTGGGAAGTTTTAGCGAGTTTGAGTGTGAGTCTGGCCAGACGGAGGCAGTCTTGTGTGTGGCGCTGCTCGAGTGAAATGTATACTTTGGGGCGGACATTGCGCCTTGTTGCCGGCCGGGAACAGGCCGCGAGCAAGAGAGCGCAGAGGGCCGCCTAACTGGGAGAGCACTTTGTTGAACTTTTATGTTGTCTCTGTGGGCCAGCAGCAGCGAGGGACTGTTGGAGGCGAGCGAGAGACTGTTGCGGGCGGCTTTTGCGGGCCAGCCAGAGCCAGTTGGCGGCGGAGTGGCCGCATGGCAAAGTGCACACTAACAGAGCGCAACACTGCACTGAGCAGCACGCATTGCCAGTGCAGAGGCGGCGGGCCAACAGCGCAGAGTTAGTGCACAGTTAGTGCACGTTCGCCGCCGCAGCATAGGGCCGGCCGGCTGCTGCTCGCCCTCAGTGTGCGTGCCGCCGCAACAGCGCCCTCAGCTCTCAGCTCTCAGTGCTCAGTGCTCAGTGCTCAGCCGGCGAGCAGGAAAGAGGAAGCGCCGCTCGTCGTGTGTTTGCACTTGCCTTGTGTTGCGCAACGCTCGCGCAACAAGTCGTCGACCTCCATCCGAGCACTCACGCCACACTCGCAACGCCGCTCTGTGGGGGCGGCGCCCACAGAGCCCTAAGAGCCCACACAGACCACACAGACCACAGGAACGCCTCCCAACTGGCCCGTGACGCCCACCCTGCGCCCTTTTGCCCCGGGCGCCCCCGCCCTCGTCTGGCGGGGCCTCCGCTCGCCATTCGGCCGCCGATCGCTATCTCTGGCCCCGCGAGCTAAGCGCCCCCGCCCGCCAGACAGTCTGGCCCAGCGAGCGCCCCAACGAGCGTGCAGCCCCTTCCTCAGCCGTCTCGGTGCCCGATCGCTGGCCGTTCCACTTTTGGCCGCACTGTTTCTGCTCGGCGCCCTGCGAGCTGCACACGCCGAGCACAAACTGCATAGGCCGAACGGCGCACTCCACAGTCTAGACTGCATACTTCGTACCGAATACTGCATGCGGCTCCATGCCAGCGGGACGGCCGGCCCATTGCGCAACCTTGTTGTCTCCCTGGGCCGCCAGCAGGCCGCCTGCGAGCCGCTTGTTCGCACGCAGCACCACGCTGCCAAGTTAATTAAGATTAATTGTCTCACTTCAGGTTAGTTTCGCCGGTCGCCGAGCGGCGGCCTGCCGGCGGGCGACACTAATGGGCGACCGGCGTGTGCGGGCTGGGGCGCGCCTGCGGGTGGGCGTGGCGCGGGTTCGGCCCGCGTGCGTTAGGGCAGCACGCAGAGCGGCGGGACGCGCGCACGGCCAAGTTCGCTGGAGGCCGGCCCGCAGCCCGCAACGCGCAGGGGCGAGCATGCGGGCGCACACAGTCTGGAGTCTCGGGCCAAGTGAGGCGTGCGCTCCATTTGCTGGGCTCCCTTTTGACAAAACTGCGTCCAGACTTGAGCCTTAGACTGGCACTCACTGGCGGGCACCAAATCGAGCGGCCACCGCGACGCGCCCAAGCGAAGGGCTGCATTTTTCCGGCTCGCTTTCAGCGGCGCCCGCCGCCAAGACGCCGCCAAAACGCCGCCGCCGAGCCAGCGCGATGACTAAGCGCCCGGCCGCGACGTGACAAGATGACACAGACGGCGTGAATGGCTAATTAATTAGTTTTAGGCGCCGAGCGAGTTGGCGAGTTGGCGAGCGGCCGTTTCTCCTTCTCGTCTTCTCGTCTGGCTTGGTTGGCCTTAGTGGCTCTCTGGCCGCTTCGTTACGTCGTTTCGTCTTTTCGCCGGCTCGCTGGCTTGCTGTCTTAGTGCATTTCGAGCTTGCCGACTTGCTGGCTCGCTGGACGTCTCAATGGCCAGCGAGGCAGCGGTAAGGCACCCTCGGCGAGCTCGCGAGTGCCAGAGACTGGGAGCGGCGACTTGCGGCGACTTTTGGGCCAGTTTTGCGACTTTGGCGTCCACTTTGAGGCGGCGAGTTGGAGTTGGAGTTGGAGTTGCAGGAAAGCAGCTCGAACTCCAACGAGAGACTGTCTGTGGGCCTTTTCACTCAGTTTCAATTGGGAGCTTTTTGCGAGTTTCCGCCAGTTTTCAGTCTCCATTTCGGCCACAGACTCAGTCTGGGGCCTTTTTAGTGCCCAACTAAGCCGTCAATGAGCGCGCGCGCAACTATCTGGCGGCCCAAATCGCCGAGATGAGTCCACCAGATAGCTCGCAATGGATCACTTGCTTGCGCGCTCGTAAACTCGGCCAGCAAGCTCCAAGCTCCAGGCGGCGAGCTCCGAGCTTCAGTCAGCCAGCCGAGTTGCATTCGGCGGCCTCTGAGGCGCCCGCCGCACACAGTCCACGGCAGCCGGCGGACGCCAGCCAGTTGCGAGCGATGGGCCGGCTGGAAAAACTTGTTGGTTCGCTGGCTAATTAATAGAGCTGCTCGGCTCGCCGGGTTCAACACACGCGGCGCCTCACCGGCGGCGGCGGCCTGCTGGCAAGACGCCGGCCAACGCGGGCCACACGCACGACAGACTAGGCCTTCACAGAGACAGACTGGCAGAGACTAGGATGCGGGCGCTGGAGCGAGCCCGCGAGGAGCTGCCCCCGTGCGCGCGGCCACACACGAGGCCGCCTGCTCCACTAATTGGGCGCAGTTTGTTTTCGGGGTGCTGTCGGGGGCGACATTTGTCGCAGTTGCTTTGTTTGTCCGGCGGACTGTGTTCCGGGAGCTTAGTTCTGGCCGCTGGCTTGTTATTGTTATTGTTATTGTTTTCCTCCATTGCATACGTTGGGAGGCGCGGAATTTGGGGCTTTGTGCCCCCGTTTGGCGCTTTCTGGGCCGAGCGGGGCGCAGAAAGCCCCGTCTGGCCCCATCTGGGGTTTTGGGTGCGCGTGAATCCCCGCAGGCGCACAAAGCAGGCACCGCGCGAACTCGGCCATTTCGGGGCGTGCCCGCGCGAGACAGGGATGCGGGCGCGAAACGGGGCTTTCAGCGCAGATGAGCCCGCTTGCCGCCCCGAAGATGCACAAACAAACATGGGCACACAGCTGGCGCACTCAAACGAGCTGGCCTGAAGTGAGCTCGCCCTCGGGCCTTTGGGAGCAGCCTTTTTCGCTTTCGCGCCGGCCGAAGTGTGCCCGCCGGACGCACTCGAGCCGAACGAGCTTTAGAGAAGGCCCAACGAGCGGCCACTTATCGCGCTCTCCAGTCGTTTGTCATGCTGCCGGCGGCCGCCCGCTGGCTGCTAACTAGCAGCTCCGCTCTGATACCTGTTGCTGTCTGGCGGCGGCGGCGGCTGCGAGTGGACGCGCAACTGGCAGCGGAGGGCCAAACAGGCGGCGGACGCGCAACTGGCGAGGAAGCGGCGCAGGCGAAAGAATGTCACTCTGTTGCGAGCTCTGTGCCCACAGGCCGCCAGCAGCCGGCCGGCCTGACAGCTGGTCGCCGGAGCTTGGCCGGCCGCTCCTAAGGGCCGCCTGGAACTGGCCGGCCAGGGCGCGCACGCTCGCCAGCCGCGCACCTTAGGACCTGTTGCAGCGGCCGACAATGAGCGCCAAGGAGTGGCCGCCGGCCCTTAGGACGTGCCCAGCCCCGAGCGGTGAGGGCTCGGCGGCGGCGGCGGCGCTGCGTTCCCATGGAATGCGGCGCCACGAGCGGCGAGCTGGCGGCGAGCTTGGCGGCTCACACTGCAGCACAGCTGCACTGTTGCGGCGGTGCGTGTGTGCGGCCTCGGGCGGCAAGAGACTGCGTGTGGAGCTGGGCCACAGGCAGTCTCTTGGCTGGGCAGACGAGCAGCCAGCGGCCGGCCGAGCGAGCCGGCCGGCAAGCTAGCGTCTGGCCAGAGAGCAGCCAGAGGCCGAGAGGCGCAGGCCACAGGCGCCTGTTGGAGGCGGCCGCGCAGGCGCACTCGAGTGAGCTGGCCGGCGGAGGCAGGCAGAGCGCACAGTGCAGCGCACGAGCAACTTGTGCTGCCTCCAGGCCCGAGCAGCAGTGGTCCGCAACTGCAACTGGAACTGCAAATGGAAGCGGCCGCCGGACTGCGTTGGGCAGGCGAGCGGATTTGTTGCGTGGTGCTGCTGCTTGCCTGCCAGCGAGCCAGAGAGCACTCATGCCAATGCAAAGGCCAATGCAAACGCACACTGCCAGAGAGCAACACTGCCGCACACTGTCTGCCGTGTGTGCCGCTGGTCTGCGGGCCGCCCGTTTGCGCCGTTTGTGCGCTCAGGCAGCGTGTGTGCGCGCCGCCTCTGCTCTGTTGCACTGCTGCTGCACTAGAGACTGCGCTCCACTACTACAGACTGTCTCTCGCTCTCACTCTGTTTTGTCGTGCTATCCTGCCCCTCAGCTCTCACTTTGTGTTGTGCAATGTTGTGCTGCCCAACACACAACAGTGCCCTGTTGCGTCCCGCACACTGTCGCTGTTGTTCCCACTCAGTTTCGCTCCTCCTGGCCAGCCGGATCGTGTCCGATTGTTGCCGGCCGCCCCTCTCACTCCCAGTCCCCTCCAGTGGGACCGCGTTGCTGCTGTTGTTGGGCCGCCCGCAAGTCTGAGTGTCTGTCTGTCTCGCCATCTGCCTCTGTCTCCCCGCCCGTCTCAACACCCAGTCTCAAGCCACCAAGTCCGCAAGCTCACCCACCAAAAGGGCCCACCTCAAGCGGGCCCCCAAGACCCAGAAGGCGCCCTTTTGGAGCGCCCAAAGCAGACCGACAACAAGCCGCAAGCAGCAAACTGAAAGCAAGCTAAGCGCCGCCACCATCGCGCCCCAAACTCCACCTAAGGTCCACCTCTAAGCCCCTTTGCATGTCCAAGACCAAGCAGCTCGCGTGTGGCTTAAACAGCTACAATCGAATCTCTCACCGATCGTCCAACCGGTCGGCCAAGTCCCCGGCGGGCGCCCACCCCTAAGGAGCGCCCGCATATGCCCACACGAGCGCCCACTCGCTTGCTGAAGCTGCCCAAAAGCTGCCTGAAAGTCGCCCAAAAACGGCCCAAAAGCTGCCCAAAAAACTCTCCAGTGAGCCCAAATCGAGGTGGGCGTGGCCAGTGGTTCGCCTTTGCACCTTTGGGTACCCTTAGGGTGTCCTTTGGGTGCCTCTTTGGGTGCCAGAAGGCGTCTGTTGAGTGCCAGTGGTTGCTAGTTGTGCAGCCAGGCGGGCGAGTGGCGCTCTCCGAAGGGTCAGGCTGGCCGGTTGCTTTCGCTAAATGGTCGGTGGGATTTTCGTTTGTCTTTGTTTTCAAGACCCAAATTCAGCGCCAGACGAAGAAGAGCTGAGCAAGATTGAAGATTGAAGATTGAAGATTTTCAAGCAAGCAATTCGAGTGGAACCAAGAGAAGAGGCGCGCTGCTTTGGCCGCTTGGACGACCTAAGGGTGAATCTTGAGGGCGAATCCTAAGGGTAAATTGAGGCTCAATTATTGAGCATTTTGGGAAAATCAAATTTTTCGACAAATTTCTCTCAACTGAGAAGAATTTTCGCTTGTTCATTTTCGGGAGAGAAAAAGTTGAAAAGTTGAAAATTTCAGATTTTCAGAATTTTCCAATAGCAATCAGATCGAATTGATTTTCGAATCGAATGATAATTTTTGGCAAGATTTTATAAAATTACTCAAAATTGGGGCTCCCAAATTGTCTCTTGGCTGCAATTTTGAGCCGCAAACAAGAGCAGGAAAGGAAGTAAATGGGCCAAGAGAGCAACAAGTGGCCCCCACGAGTGAGCAGCGGAACGAGGAAATGGGTCAAAGCGCAGACTGTGTCTCATTCGGAGAATGTTTGGGGCAAGTTTTGCGAGGCTGAGCTTGCGATTGGGCGCCTGAGGAGCAGCGGCGGCGAGGGACTGACTTGATCCCATCCGATGGGATCTGGTCCATTTGTTGGCCGAGTGAGTGTTTGTTTGTTTGCCCGAAGGCGCCCACTTGAGCCTGTGTCCAGCCTCCAGCGCTGACTGTGTGCGGCTCGTCTCTCTTTGGGAACCGCTGCTCTCCTCTGGCTTGCTTTCTTGCGGCCAGAGCAGAGGTCTCGGCGGCCGATTGCGAGCCGGGCGACACAATGGAGCGAGCATGAATGGTTGCCATTCAGTGGCCGCCGCTTTGCCGATCGGCTCTATCATCTCCCAATCTCCAGCTCTCCAACGTTCCAGCTCTCCAGCTCTCCAGCTCTCAATCAAAATCCAAATCCCAATCCAAATCGCACACATACTCACACTCACACTCACACTCACAATTACTAAGTCGCCAATGCTCCCCAGCGTCTGTGTGTCTGCGTGGTCGTCGCGGGCAAGCTCCAGTGGCTCGTTGTTGGCCGCAGAGTGTGTGCGGCGGCGAGTGGGAGCAAGTGCAAGTGTGAGTGCTGCCGTCTCTGTGTGCTCAGCGCACTCGCTACAGTATGCACTATGCACTATGCACTTGCTGCACTGTAGACTGTGTTCACTGCACACTGTGCTCACTGTGCTCACTGCTGCACTTGGTGCCCCCGTTTGCCAGGCGTCATGGTTGGCGGGCCGCGCGCACAGCCGGCCGCTCTCCTGCACTCTGCGCGGGGGACTGTCTGCGGCGCTGGTGGCGCGACTGACTGTCCTCGGTGGCGGGCCTGAACTGAGTGGGCTGCCCCCACTCAGTGGCAACCACGCCGGCCGGGCCCGCCACCACACCGCCTCGCTGCCCCAGCCTGGAGATAGGCCCTCGAGCCGATCCGCCCGCTCGCCGGTGGCCACGACGACCCTCAGGCTTGGCGCGCGCAGGCCTGACTGGCGGGACTGACGCACGCGGCTGACGAGCTGCCAGCTTGGGCAGTCGCGTGCACTCGCCGGCCCAGTGCAGCTTTCAGCTCGCAGTCCCAATGGCTGGCTGGCCGGCCGCAAAGTGGAGCAACATTGCCGACAACGTGCTCTCTCTCGTCTGGCCGGGCCGATCTTGTTGTTGCTCGCCAGCCTAGAGAGTCGAGAATGAGAGCGAGCCAGAGCTAGAGAGTGACTACTTTGAGACCAGAGCGACAGCAGAAGCAGCAGCAGAGCTCACCAATGAATGGGAAATGGAAATGGGAATGGATTGCCAACGGGCCAGAGATTAGAGTCGGCCCTTTGTGCTGGCCGGCCCACTTTCCTCAGGCCTGCAGAGAGACGTGATCGATCGCCCTTGTTGGCGGCTCGTTAGAGTTCGAGAAGGCAAAATCAACAAAACAATACAATATAATTTCTCTCCTCCTCCTCTTCTTGCTCTTCTTCTTCTTCTTCTTCTTCTTATCCTTATTCTGGCTCCTTGCGGCGCTTAGGTTTGCTCTTGGGCTGCCTAAGGTTGTCTGCGGCTCGTGTCTCTGCGCTGGATGTTCCAGTTGCGCCGCTTGGAATTATTCAAAACAATACCACTCGTCTGGCTCTTCCACTCTTCTCTTGCTCGGCCACCAACACTGCACATAAGAGACAGTCTCTAGAACTCTAGAACTTGGCCAGCCTGCAAGGCAGACAAACACAATTGCAAGCGCCAACTAGCCGCCAAAAGTCTCACATACAGACAAATTCAAATCTCCATTATTTTCCGCCCTTTCAGAAGCAGTGGCCAGCGAGCGAGAAAAGAGAGAAAGAGACAGAGAGCAACAGAGAGCAACAGATAGAGAGAGAGAGAGAGATTGAGAAAGAGAAAAGAGAGGAAAAAGGAAAAAGGAGGAGAAAAAAGAGCTAAGGAAAAACTGCAAGTGTTGCAAAGCTAAGTGTTAGCTTTTCAGAGTGGATTTTATATCATTAAAAAGCCCAAGCTCAGACACATTGCAGACAGACAGACACACAGACAGACAGTCGGCCAACAGTTGCGGGCCCTAATCACCGGCAGGCACACATACACAGAGGCACACTTAGGCTGCTGGCCAGATTGTGTGGAAGATGAATGCAATCCTCGTGTTTGATCCATCGAATGATCTTTTATTCGTCAAATCAAACAAGCTCTTTCGGCTCCAGTTGCTCAGGTACGCCCAAAGCAATGGTCTGGCCGCGGGCGCCAAAGCTCACCGCTCGGCGCCCACCAGAAGCGCAAGCACAAGTTCAGTTCACTTCTGCAACAACAACAGCAACAACCACAAGTGCACCAAAGCCACAAGCTCAAGCGGGCCAAGTTCAACTCTGACTGGAAGCGAAAAAACAACAACAACCACATCATTCAAGAGAAACACAAGCGCAACAAAATCAACAAGCTCCTGCCAACAAGATGGGCTGGCAGCCCATTGCAGACAGGCTCAGTTGGGCGCTCGTTTGCGGTTGCTCTGCCAGCGCCGGCGCAGCTGGCAAGCCGCCTGGTTGCGGTCGGCGAGCAGGAGGCGCATCGGAAGCGACCTGGCCAGCTTGGGAGGCTGCAAATGGGCCGCAAAAGGGCGCACGACTGTGAGTGGCGGCCCTCCAGCAACAGTTTGCCGCCCGCGGGCCCTCCGTCGGGACCCGAAGCGAGGGGGCGTGGTCGGGAAATTTGTCGGAATCGGGTCAGGTCGCCGCTTGGCGAGCCGATTTTTGCCTCTCAAATGGACTCCACCTCGTCAACATGCCGGCTCCGCTCCACCCAGACCACTCAGACACCTGTTGCGCTCGCTGGGCGCGTGCGGCGCAGCTCGGCGGCGGCCACGCCCCCCTGCGCGGAGGAGCCCGCGCCCGAAGGAGGAGCAAGCGCGCGAGCTGCGCGCCTTCGGGGACACGAGCAAGAGATATTTGGACATCCTGATGCTGCTTCTGACGCCCTACGTGGCCTCGTTGCGGCTGAGCAACAACCTGAGACTGCAGTCGGCGCACGAGCAGCGCCACTGGTCGAGACAGCGGCCCGCGAGGCCCACCACCGAGGGGCAGCGGCGTCAAGGTGGCGCCGCTGCTGGCCAGCTTGGTGGCCAAACGGGCACCTTCGAGGGGGGAAAATCTAATTCTAAATCTCTATATAATGCAGCCACAAACTCTAAGGGCCAATCTCAGTCGAGCCGAGCAGCTCAATCGCAAACTCATCAGCAGGCCGATCACGAAGCTGAGCCAAAAAGTTGGCCGAGAAATCCCGATTTGTTGGCCAAGTTCATTAATTCCATCAGCATCAATCACGAGGTCCAATCGGCGGCCCTAAATACCTGGCCACCACCTCTTAGCCCCGGCGAGCAGTCCATTGAGCAGCCTGGAAATGGGCAGCTAAGTGGGCGCCTTTTTGGCCAAGAGCATTTGTTGCCGGAAACTAGCAGAAAGAGCCAAGTGGACAGCCAGCTCGACTGGTTGCACAAATGCCACGAGCAACAACTGAAAGCGCGACTCGAGCAAAATCTCTGCTCCTCGTCCATGAGCGGCCGTTCGAGCAGTGATTGCTTGGACGCAAATGGGCAGCAGCAGCAACAAAACCAGAGCTCCACTAAGGCAAACAATTTGGCCAACAATCAATTTTCCACCCTCAAAATGCCCGTCGAGTGTCTGGAAGATTGTCAAGTTGTTTACTGCGAACTGAACGAGTTCATCTTCATCTACATGCAACAATTGCGCAAGGTCTCGGCCTTTAAGATGCGCTTGATCCAAAAGCGGATAGACATCTTTGCAAGACTGTCTCTGTTGCTCTTTGGGCCGGCGCTCGAGAGGTTGAAGAGTTGCAGCGATTCGAGGGGAAAAATGGGCAAAAATTTGGATGCAAATGGAGACAATTCTGATTTTGAATCTGATTCTGATTCGGACGAGGGGCGCCAGTTTGCAGCTTGCGAGCAACAGTCTGTCGTGTTGCGCAAAGTGTACGACGTTTGGTTCGAAAACCAGTTCGATTGGCAGTTTCTCCTCGAGGCTCACGAGCCATTGATTGTGGGCAGACAAATCCAGCAAATGTGCCAGGAAACTTTGAGAAATATCTCCATTGATTTACGCAAAATGCAACTCGAAAACAATGAATCTAGCGAAACGCACCAGCATGCACTGTTATTCTCCGACACCAAATTGGTGTCCAAATTTTCCTGCCTCAATGGGGGCCACTTGAGCGAGGACGATCTCATGTTAGTGATAATTTTACTCAAAGCTTTTATCAGCCAAGACAGTTGTGATAGAGTGGCTTCTAGCAGTGGAAAAGTGAGACAGAGACAGAGACAGAGCAAGAGAAGGCAGAGCAAGAGAGGCGAGCAGGAAGGTGAGCTTGAGGGGACAGACTACGATTGTGAGAATGATGATGATGATGATGATTTTGATTTTGACGAGGAGCAGGAAGAGAGCAGGAAGTTTGATTGGTTCTATGAGTCAAATTATTCGGCAAACAGGCACACGAATGAGCTAGTTATTGGGGAAAAGCAAGATGGCCATTCAATTGGGGCTAGTGAGTGGCAATTGGGCAGAGGGAAAATTAGAGCCCACAGAAGGCGACCAATTCCGAGCAGGTTTCCCATATTTTTATCAACCAGTTCGCACAACCAAACGGGCGGCCAAACGAGACACTTGGACCGGCTGAGCTCGCACGCTCCGCACATGATAAGCTTCATCAAGTTGCTTGGACAAACAAACTCTAATCGGCAGCCAAACTGCCAAGACCAAGACCAAGACCAAGATGCAGGCCAGTCCAGCGTGACCTTGGTGCTGATAAGCGAGATTTCCTCCAGTTCCTATCTCAGTCTCCAGTTGGCCAGACTGCACAAACTGTTGCTCGAGTTCAGCCGCCAGAGTGCCCTGCAGGCCTGCTCCATTGCAATGCAGTCTCCTCTTGCCATGGGCGGCCGAGATGTTGCCGCTGATTACGACTATGACCACAATTATAATTATAGGGATTTTAATTACAATCCTAAGGGCCATCATTGCGTCAACAGGTCGGCTGGCAGGGCGGCCGCCGCCGCTTGGGAGCAGCAGACAACTGTTGGTTGCAGCAGAAGCAGCAGCAGCAGCAGCAGCAAGCAGCTCTCGGCGCTCAAGCTGAGCAAGGTGAGCCAAGTGAACGATTGCATGAACGCAATCAAGAGCTACTTCTTCCAGCCACAGTTGCTGGCCAGTCGGCAGCACTTGGCCGCCGGTCTCGCTCGGCCAGCTGAGCAGCAGCAGCAGAGGCTCACCGCAGACGAGCTAAGGACGAGCAGCTCCTCCTCCTCCAGGCGGCCGGCCAGCTTATCGAGCCGATCTTCCTCCTCGGGCTCCAGCTGGTCGCTGGCCACTTTCGTTGACAAATACTTCAAGGCCGGCGAACAGCGGGCGGCCTCGCGGGCGCCAGTCTCTGGCCCGGGCGGCGAGCGAGACTGTGATCCACAAGACTCGCAAGACTCACAAGACTCACAGGACTCGCTGGAGCAGCAGGACGAGCTCCTGGATGATGGCCAGCTCGAGTGGGGCCTCCAGCAGCGCGAGCGGAAGGGCCACGCGGCCCGCCCAGAGCTAAGGGCCGGCCGCAAAGAGCCGCAAGCCAAGGACACTCCGCGGCGCCTCTTCGACCGGATGGAGCCGGAGGGGCGGCGTTTGTGCGTGCAACTGGTGCGCAAACTGGAGGAGCTGGCCGCAAACAACGCCCACACCTACATGAGACAGACCTTCGGGCTTCCGGTGGACGAGCACAAGCGCGAGGCTCTGCTGGGCTGCGTGTCGTCGGTGGTGCGCGAGGCACTAGGCAGCTTCGTGCTCGAGCCGGCGCTCCTCAGACTGAATGGCTGGCGAGCGGCCGACAGTGGCCGGAAGGGGCCGCAGAGACAGCCAGGAAGTGGCGCACAGGCCCAGCTGGTGGCCGAGTCGCTTAGGTACACGCGCTTCTTCGGCCGGCTGCACGACCGCGTCCGGCTGGCCACCATCGAGCAGATGAGCGACTACCTCGAGTATCTGGCCATCAAGGCGCACTGCAACGTCACGCTGGGCGCCCCACTCACCCACGACATGCCGGCCCTGAGCGGCTTCGTCTACGTGGATCGGGCGCGCCACCAGCTGCTCGTGTCGCCCATGTTCAGCTCGGGCGCGCTGGCAGACAGTTGGCGGCCCACTCGCGCCGAACTGGTCGAGGGCGACTTCAAGAGCCCCATGCAGCGCTTCTACAGGCACCTCGACCGGAAGCGGAAGCAGCAGCAGATGGACCAATATTTGGGCTCTTCCACTGGGCCGGCGAGCAGCGCCTTGAGACAGCGAGCCACTCTGGCTGGCCAGCCGGACGGAAGCCTAAGGGGAAGCGGCGCCCACTCTTCCGCCACAGATGAGGGTCGCGAGACCAGCGGCTCGTCCTTGTCCTCGTCCAGCGCCGAGCAGGCCAAGCTCGGCGACCGGAAGCCAAGGGATCAAGCTTCCGGCGGGCGCTCCATGGTTGAACAATCTCGACTAGGAGCTGCACAATCGCTGCAAGGAGCTGCACACGCGAGGAGCGCCTACAGACTGGTGGCCACCAGCCAGGACTTGGAGCCCGCCGAGTGGCAGTCGAACGGGTCGCTGGCAGGAAGCGAGCAGAGTCTCGGCTCGCTTCAGGCGCACGAGTGGCCGCCGGTGGCAACTGGGCAGCTTGGGCGCTCGGCCGCGCCTAAGGTGGGCCCGCATGGTGCGCAGGGGCGGAAGCAACAGGGCGCCCACTTGGAGGCGCCGAGCGGGCAGCTCGAGCCGGGCGGCCAAGTGGGAGCGCCGGTGGACGAGAATCTGGCCAAGGGATTTGCGGCCTTCATCTACAATCGACTGGCCGGCGGCCAAGTGGGCAGCTACGCGACCACCAAAAGCTGGCCGGGCAGAGGCGAACCGGAAGCGAGCGCCCTCCAGGAACAGTCTCAAGGCCAGACGGAGAGCCAGTGCAACTTGGCCTACTTCCTGTGGTTCCAGAGCAACGGAAACAACAACAACAACAACAACAATGCGGTTAGATCTCGTGTCTGATGAATTGAATCGAGAGTTTTCAAGGCCTAAAGCACACGATTAAACACTAACACACAAACTCCTCTCTTCTTTCTACCACCTCAAACACCGACCACTGTCACGCCTACTTTTTGGCTCGCTCGTCCCACTTTGTCAACAATTGTTGACCACGATTGTTAATCACTAACGATTGTCACCCAATCGGTCGCATTTCATCCACGGCCGCTGCTCTCTAATTGGCCCCTCGCGCTTCCGTTTCCGGTCGCCTTGGCTCTTGGTGGGCTTCTTGGCTGATTTTATGCGCGTGTCTCATTCTTTGGACTGTGCCTGTTTGGTCTGGTCGCATTTTGGTTTCCTCTGGGCCGAACTTGATTGGAAAAATTGGACCACCCATAATGGAGCACCGAAAACACTAAAAATATTGAAAATAACACCAAATTTGTATCTTTTGACACGAAAAAACGTCTGAAATGGCGAAAAAACAGACAAGCGGCAAGATCTTCGTGCCTCAGCCTGAGCAGCGCCGAGCTACCTGCCTGAAGCTGGCCGCCCACTACAACTCGCTGCCCAGCGTGCTCTGCTGCGACTTCTTCGCCCAGCTGGGCGCCTCGCTGGCCGCCCGGCCACTTCCGGCGGGCTGCAAGCGAGCGCGCCGAAAGTGGCCCAGCAGGCGTAGTCTAAGCTCGAGCGCCAGTTTCAGCTCCTTCAGCTCGACGGCCAGTCTGGCCTCCTTTGCCGCCGAAGACTCCCAGTTTGTGGCGCCGGGCGAGCGACGGGCCCACAGTCCCAAGGGCAGCAGTGGCAAGGGGCCGCCGGAAGGGAAGCAGGAGGAGGCGGGCGGCCGCAGACGGCGCAGAGTGCAGGTGTTCTGTCGCTTCCGCGAGGTGGACCCTAAGAGTGGGCGCTCGCTGGTGCGCAGACAACTGTCGAGGGTGCGCGAGGAGGACCAGGAGGAGGAGGAGGAAGAGGAAGAGGAAGAAGAGGGCGGCCCACTCGACGAGCGCCGCATCGAGTTCGACCCTGGCGACCGACTGGGCACCCAGATCGTCATCTCGTCGCGTCCACGCAACCAGCTCGACTTCGACTCCTTCCTCGACGCCCAACAGGAGCCCTCCAGAAGCAGCGGTGGGCGCAGGTTGGGCGCAAATCAGTCCACTTCCGGCGGAAAGAGCCGCTCGGCTGGATCGAGGGGCGTCTCTGGGGGTCGCCAGAGGGCGGCACTGGAGGAGCAGGAGGAGGAAGAGGAAGAGGAGGAGGAGGTTGCGTGTTTCGAGCTGTTCTGTTTCCACAAATCGGACCTTGTCGTGCACAAGGCGCAGGTGAGCATCGAGGCGGAGCAGTTGGCGCGCCGCCTGGCGCGTCTCTGCGCCACAACGGCCAGTCTGCAGTGCTCTAAGCTCTAGATTAGACTATGAATAAACACGTCAAATTTTGCTTCTTCCAATTGGATCGAGCTCGAAAAATTCGGAAAAAATTCGGAAAAAATTCGGAAGGGCCACACTTTTCCTTCTGGCTCCCATTGAAGTTTGCAAAAGTTTCTCTTTGGTGACAAATTTTGCGCCTGATTTTGCCAACTTTTGCAACTTTTTGCAGCTTTTTCTCCGGCTTCTTTTTAGCACACTTTCTATTTTTATTTCTCTACCGAACATTTCTGACCAACTCTAAATTTGAACAATTTTGGGCGACCCTTAGGCTCAGCGAGTGTTTGTGTTGCCGCCGAAAAAGGCTGGAAATGGCCCAAATGAGGTCCCATCTTGACCAGCTCATTACACTCAAGCTGCTTAGAGCTGGCGGTTAGTGTCGAGCTCTAAGTTTGAGGCCAACTGGGGTCCATTTGGGTCACTTGGTCGGTGTGGATCGCGTGCCTTCGAGGCGTCCACTCTAATGGTCGCTAACTGGCCTCAGCTGAACGGCAAGTTGGCCGCTCTTCGAAGAGCGTGCCATTGGGGCACATTTGGCGATCATTATCGGCGCCAAATGATCGATTAGGCTCTGGAGTTGCTGCGAAAACTGCTCGTGCTTAATTACTCGCTGGGGCAAGGCGGCCCCAATTTGGATTTTGGAGCAATTTTCGGCCAGTGGATGCAACAAAATGGCCGCACTTGTGCAGCTCGCGAGCATGAATGGCCCAGAGCTCAGCTCCAGCGCATTGGAAGTGGCCTGAAGTGGCCTGAGATGCACGAGCGGTTGGGCTGAGCAACAACGTGCAGCGAGTGTGTGCAAGAGTGGCCCGTTTGCTTGTGCAAAAGTTGGGCCAAAGTTGCGTAAAAGTTGCTCGCCACAGACGAGCAGCAACGCCCTTCCGAGAGGCACACAAAACCCGAAACCATGACGACAGACGAGCACATCTGTGCGCCCACTTGGCCAGCGCTTGTCGTCGGCCACCGAGCTGGCCGAGTGGAGTTTGCCAGTGGGCGAAAGGGCAGAGGAAAAGCAGACAGAGAGAGTGTGTGCTCCAAAATGGCCGCATTCCAAGCTAACACACAACACGCAACTCTCTTTTTCTCTCCCTTTCCTCTCCTTCCGCCCAACTTTGCCAGCGCTGCTCTGCTGTGCCGGAAGTTCGGCGCTTCAAAGTGCAAAGTTCCATGAATGAACAGATGAAAACGAGCCACAAATGAACAGCGCAAGCAAACACTGCAACTGTGGCACCTGTTTTTCTTCCACAAACGATTTTTCCACAAAGATCGCCCAAATTTCGCTGCTGGTCGTCGGTGCTGCTGCTGTATGCTTGCTTACTCAACACGCTTATTCAACAACAACAACTAGATACTTTTGGTCCCAGTTGTGTGTGCTCTCAGTTGGCTGGTTAGCTTCCATCAGTTGTGGGTGAAAAATTACATTGCAAAACAAAGAGCAATTCTAATTTCAATATTCGCCGACCAAAAGTTGCCAGCTGAGAAGTGGGCCTTTTTAGTAGTGGCATTCCAGAGAGCTAATTCATAGGATTGGTGGTGGGCTTTTGTGGTAGTAGAAAAGGGCGCCTGCCTGTGTCTTTGGGAGAACCAGTTGTGTGCACTTTAAAGTGCCGCTCGTGCGCCCGCTTGTGCAATTCCGTATCATTGTTATCAATTCCACTTTGAAGCCACTCTTACTCGGCCCACTCGAGCAGAGGGCGAGATTAATTTGCATTGCGCTGCCATTCGACACAAGGCGAACATGAGAGCTGCTGCCCACCGATAGCCACTTGTCATCAGTCTTCCCCCCACAACTCGAGCCACCTCCTCTAAGTTTGCATCAAATACATGCGGCCAAATGCAAACAAGACTCAACCGATCAGATCACGAGCCGCAACTTGTCATCGGTACTGATGACAGGCAGCACAATTGAGAGATTCGCCTCGAAACAAAGCCGACAAGTTTGTAAAAGTTTCAAGCGAGAGGTTGAAAAGAGCCTAAAAGCTGCCTGTGGAGATGCTCAAAGATCCACAGTGAAGAGAGAGAGAGAAGCCAACACTTTTGACGTATTGAAGAGACTTCAAACTAGAGAGAATAGTTAGACAGTGATTGTTACTTCGCTTCGAAAATGATTGTTAGGATAGATCAAATTTCACACTCATTAGCGAAACATGGTTGAGAGTGACGAGGGTGGAAATTTGCAAGATGCCACCAAAGAAGAGGCGGCTTGCAAGAGGCCTGCAAAGCGTACAGCTTAGGGCTGGCGGAGAAGATGCAATTGTTCACAAGCGAAGATACAAGCTGATTTTCGTCCTTTGGGTGGCCATCTTTGTCGCCATTTCAATTCGACAATCCGAAATGATCGCAACAACAAGCACGAGCAAACCTGAGGGGAAAACGGGAGACAGATTGCTCAAATCGTCAAATTTAACCAGAAGTAATGTTTCCTCTGCTGTTGCAGATGCATCTCCCGAGCATCGATGGGCTGGAGATGATAGAACAAAAACAACAATAGCCACAGTATCAACCTCAACTAATCCGCCAAATTTAGTCACGCGCACAACAGATGCAATCTATCGGATATTTTCGGGGGTCTTCTCGAGGGAGGATGCACAAGAGCATAAAAACGAACTTGAAGATCGAGGGCAGATCGAGAAACCAAATGGAAAAGAGGCCGAAAGTCGACGAGAAGCGCCCACTGCTCACATGGAAACCACCCAAAGGCCGAGAGACAAGCCGAGAGGACGTGCCAAGGAAAAGAAGGCGCAAAGGGAGGATGAAAGTCGCAAGAAAGCGGCCGAGAACATCCCGATTGCAAGCGAGCTCGGCTCTCAGTTGGGACCGAAGTGCAACTCGTCCGATTGTTCAAATGAAAGTGCCACACCCTTCGGCCTGAGAGCGCCCAAAGTGCAACCGACGAGCACCGAAAAGCCGGCTAAAAGCTTTTTCGGCGACCACTCGAACATAACTAATAACAGTGGCACCTCCAGGAGCACCACAACCAGGCCAAAGAGTGCAAAAAAGCCGAGCAGTGAGCGTCTGTGGAGCGACAAGGAGCCAGCGACAACAGCAAGTAGCAGACCAGGGCCAGAGAGAGAAAGCACTTCCACGAAAACTGGGCCAAAAATGGTCTCCACAACTCCGACCAGCAATCTTCCAATGAAAACCACCGAGCCTCCAACGACTGCTGGCCCATCGCTCAGCTCGACCAAGGCGGCGCTGAGCACGAAAAGCGGCCTGCTCGAGGGAGAAGATGAGACAAACAAGCCGCTGGTCGACATGGACCTGTTTCACGACGAACCGGCTGACTGGCCCCAGGCAGCCAAAGAGGCAAACAAGAGTGGCTCCGGAAGAGCGTCTTTGGCGAGCGAGCAAATCGGGCCAGAAAAGCCGAATGGTCCTGGATTATCGTTGGCCAGTGGGCGCTTCTTGAGTGTGGCCGCCGAGCTGGTGGGAGAGAACTCCAATGGGAGTCGAGAAGGCCGCCCAGTGAGCTCGTTCGTGGCCCTCGCCGAGCTCAACTACCGCAACAGGACCACCCGGCTGGCGCACGGCCACGAGCGAGCTCTGGAGCCGGCCGAGCAGCTGGACAGGAAGTGGGAGGGCCGCCAAGACGACTGGACGCCGGCCGCCCTCGTGCTCGACCTCGACAAGGTGCCCGAGTCTTCGAGAGGGTCCCAGACGAGCGAGGCGTCCAGCAAGATGGGCGAGACGTCCAGCAGGCCTAGCTCTGCGCAGGACATTCTGTTGCTGTGCAAACTGTTGCACAAGCAGCTTGAGAATGGGGCCAAACTGCTGCCCAACGGAAGTCTCATTCTGGCGCCCCAAACTGGGCCCGCGAGCAGCAAGGGAGCGAGCAATGCAACTCGCGACTCAGAGCCAGTCGATTTGGCCACTGGAAGCGACCGGAACCAGCCCCAGTCTGCGGCTGGGGACAAGCATTCGGAGCGAGGCGCAAGTGGCATCTCGACGAGCACAGTTCCAAGTGGAACGACGCCAAATGGACGCCAGTCAGTCCACGTGGACGACCCCAACGAGCTGGATCAGTCGTTTGAGCAGCAACTGTTGCAGTCGACCTTCAACACGCTCTCGGCGGAGCGCCGGCGCCAACAACTGGGCGCCAACAGGACGGCCGGCGAGCTCGAGGAGGAGCGCGGCCAGCAGGCAGCCAGACGGAGACCACAGTTGCCAATGGACGAGAGCCAAGTGTTCGAGCAGCAGGCCATACGTTTTCTCATCGAGCTGTTCAACTTGGGCGCCACACAGTCGAGATCGGAGAATTTGCCTGGCTATACTAACAATAATAATCTCCGCCCAGAGAGCACAAACGATACCACATTGGCGCCCCTCGACGGCCAGAGGCAGACCTTAGCGTCGGGTGCCAAGCCTAAGCAAGGCCAACCAGTGGAGGCCATTGGAGCCTATCCAATTGGGGTGAAGATTTGGAGCAAGTCTTCCACGAGGCTCGCCTCTGGAGGCCCAGCTCGAGACAAAACACCCGCCGGCTTCCGGTTGAACCTCGTCTACTGGCTGTTCGAAATGGTTGGAGTTGGCCGGGACAAAAACGAGCCAGCTAGCTCGAACGCGGCTCGAAAGGAGCAGCCTCAGAGAGTCTCTGGGGCGCCCAAGTACAGACTCCTGCAGGCCAAGGAGGCGGCCGAGCTGATCGACCAGCTGGACTACGGGCAGATCAACAAGTTGTTGGTGGAGCACGCGGCCAGCCTGCGACCTCTGGTGCTGGTTAGGCCCTTCCAGAGGGCCAGATCGTCGGGCGAGAGTGGGGCCGAGAGTGAGACTGGACCGAGCGAGAACGACGACGAGCAGCCGAGTGTGATCGACGACACTCTCACAGGACTGGCGGGCTCAAATGGGAACAACATTGGCAAGCAGAGCTCGACCACGAATGCGCAGGCGGCGCCAAATGCAGCCAAGTCGGACACCTCAGACAGTGGCAAGACGAAGAAAAATGAGACCGAAATGGTTGCGAGCAGCAGTGCCCTGCAACTGCTCGTGGGCCGACTGACCAACGCTTCGTTTGGTGAAAATTTCCACCTCTATTTCATCCTCTTCATCGTGACCATCTTCGTGCTGGTGCTCTGCTTTTCCGTGCCCGCCCTCTGCTGCAAACTGTTCTCCTCCTCTAGCGGGGCCCAATCCATCAGCAGGTCGCCACTGACGGCGGTCCGAAAGAAGCAGCGCCGCCAGAGCCAAACGACAACGAGCAAGAGGCGCCCAACTGGCGCCAGAGCCGCCTCCATGGGGGCCCACAGTTTGGAGCGCTCCAGCAGCGGAATGGGCCCCGGAAGTATCTCGGGCGCGCTGGCTGCGAGCGGCTGGACCGAGGGAATGGCAACAGGTGGCCATGTGGGCGGCGAGAGCACGCCCGACTCGACCACTGGCGGCCAATCGAAGGAGTTGGGCGGCACGGCCATCTGGAGAACTCTCTCTAACTCGACCACCACTCTGGTGACTGACCAGTCGCAGAAGCTGCTGACAGACGGCCGATGGACTAGCTCCAGCGGACGAGCTGGCGGCCAGCAGGGGGCGGGGCTGACGGAGTCTGGCGAGCCCCAATTTGCCAAGGCCAAATCTGGCCTGGACGCTGAGGCGCAGCATCCGGCCGACCAGAAGCAGCACGCCTTCGTGCAGACAGACAGACGCCAGGTGACCAAGTCGGTGCAAACGGTGGAGAACCAGATTGTTTACCTGCACGAAGAGGAGGAGGCCCAGAGGAGGAGGAGGCAGCAGGAAGTGGGCGAACAGAATACTAGCCAGATGTTTGTCGATTATCGAGACCGGCTGGAGACCCGCAATTCGGACACTCTGACGAAAAGCGAGCTCGTCATGCTCAAGGAGAAGCTGGTTCCAATTTGCGGCTCCAAAAAGGCCGACCAGAAGGCTGATTATTTTGCAGCGGCCAACACGCCGGGCTTGCCTCTGGGACAGGAAGGAGAGCCAGGCAGACTGGTGGACGCGCCCACCAGACACATCGACTCGTCGGTGGAGAGTCCGCCAACCAACGGCAAGCACCAGAGCTCGAAACTGGCGCCCGAGGGAGGCCTTCTGAGTGGTCCAGCGGCGCGACGAGCTCCCAGCAGACGTCAGGTCTCGGGCACTCTGGTGGAAGTGGTCAGGGACATGCCGGAGGAGACGGGCGGCGATCAGGTTTGCTGCTCGTGTTGTTCCAACGAAAAGGAGAACTCCAACTCGTGTGGCTGCAGATTGGACACTTCTTCCATGTTCTCGAGCTCAAACTTTGACCACAAACTGGGCGGCTTGCTCCACACCACAGACGGACAGTCCACCCACCCAGGTCCATCTGGAGTCAGCGCGCCAAACAATGCTCAAAACAATGCCCGCCCATTGGATATGCAACGGAGGCCCAAAATGAGCTACCTCGAACTGCCCCAAAGACAACAACCTCAACAGCAGCAACAACAACAACAGCAGGTCCCAAAAGTCGACTCGATCGGGCAACAAACAATGAGACCGACCGACAGGGAGCCGCCAAGTAGCAGTGCAGCCTACCTGACCAGTGGGGCCAAATACTCGCCGAGATTGGCCGCCCGCAAGGTTGACAATGTGGGCTCATACAAGCGTTACGATGTAATATAAATTTTTTAACTAGATCTTCAGATAAGCACAATTTCCCACCTGAAACAAACAATCTCCTGCATACAAATATCAGCCTTCAGTTCAATTTTCGGTAGTTTTCGGTCAATTTTTGTGATTTTTCCATCTAGAGGAAAGTCATCTTCTTCTAGATGTCTTCCCAGTAGCAGCCCGAGTCGCCCTTATCAGCAGATACGAGACTTTGTCTATCTACGACGTGAAGTAGACGCATAGTCTAGTTCACGATCAATACTGCCTGGCCATCAAAAGGCATGCAAACCTCAGACTTGGTATATCTGGAGTACCTTTGAGTTTAGAACTGAAACAGTATTCTTTTCGACCATCGTGGTTTCTAGTTGGGCCCCAAACGACAATATTGGGCATCTGGAGGCGTGAGAATCTGCACGAAAGTAGCTCGTTCGCGGCACGGCAAGACGGCGCCACCATCGCGCTCCAATATATACTTGAGGCCACCCAAGTAGATTGCGGTGGCCTTAGTGCACGCAAAATTCTTCTAATAATATTCATCATCATCAGTTTTGGGCGTTGCACAAATAATTCAATCAGCCTTGGGAGAGCTAAGCGAAATTGTGGCTCGTTGATTTGGCACTGGCACGCGACCATTGCAATGACGATTCGTGATCGCAGTCCGATCGGCCACCAACGAGGCAGTTCAAACGAAGCGACTCTAAATGGCTAGTCAGCCGTTTAGATGTTGAGTGACATTGAAAAGTTTGGCCCAACCTTTATGGCTTGACACATCATGTTGCAAGAGCTGCTAGCTTACCATGGTAATAATAATCATCATCATCAAATCTCACACGCTGCATGGCACAATTAATCTAACACTAAGCTAAGAAGTGCTTATCATGACGTTCTTATCATACTCGAGCTTGTTCTCACCAACGTATTTTTGTTTTTATGTCAGTTGTTCTTGCTGATACAAATGCTCTGTTGTGGTGTAAAAAAGTTCAGTACAGAGGAAGTATACATGTGCGTTGCCGTGCCAATCCCGCCCCATCGAGTCCCTGCTTGCGGACCGATGTTGAGCCTCTAATCTGGAGTCTGTCTCGAATTTAGCATCGGGCTGACTCTGGAGGCCGATGGCTAGTTGTTAGCGGCAGGCCCACACCGGCTCGAGACTGGCTCGAACGTGCTCACGCTGCTGTCTAGACGGAAATCTCGAGGCAACGCCCACAAAACGCCGACAATAACCGAGAGACTTTCCCCCAAGCTCGTGCCTTTAACGCAGGAAGCTTCGGGGGGAGGGGAGGGGGCGGAAGGGGCGAGCGCCTAGCGATTTGGCGCCCTGGAAGCGGCAAAGAGTGGCTGAATGGAGAATCTAAAGGGTTTTCGCGGAGGGGGCGGCGACCGGGGGCTGCCCGAGGTGGGGGCAGAGGGAGGGGACTCGCATGGCCTGATCATTGGGGTAAAGTAGGCCGCCTCCGGGTTGGTGGGGTACTCGTGACAACGGCCGGCGTCCGCGTATTGAGGCGACACGATGCTCATCTCCAATGGGGTGCTCTATATGCTAGCCTTAGTTGTGAGAAAAGCCCCTCACAAGAACAGGGCTTCCACATTTGTGCTACAACAACAGTCAACTTATAGGCAAACGTTTGCTTAGTTTAAGTCTAGTTTGTTTTCCCATTCCTCCTCATACGTCACTCAGGCAGTAGCTTAGCATACACTGTTGGATGACAACAATACGATAGATAGGCGGGCAGCGAAATGTCATGAAAACGATATCATATTTGAAAAAATCACTCATCCACTGCGTGCCATCTTTAGTACACTTAGACAAATACAATCTTCCTCAAACAGAGTCTATCCATGGAATTCAATTTTAATTTATACAGTTCACTGATCGAGCCTTTCATGCACCACATTTGACCGCCTTGCCTGCCAACCCCACGCAATTTCCAACCTTAAATCTCAGCTGGCGCGTTCGAATTTGGCGCTCCCCATTCGTTTTGGCCTGTCGCAATCAACCAAAATATTATTGTTCTTGGCCGGTTTCACATTATAGCCCCTCAGAGGTATAGAACCTCGCAATAGTATTATTCTTGTTGTTCTTATTATTGTTGATATCACTCATAAACGACCCCACACACACACACATTTAGTCACGAAACCTCCCACTAACACTTATATACATATCTGGACGCCTGAACTTACCCAAATGGAAGCCAAAACTAGACTAAGATTATCATTATTCGCCCTTGCTATTTCAGTATTAACCCAACTGGTCGAAGCACAAGATGGCCAGTGTGTTTTTGGAATGAAAACATGTGGCACCACAATAGATGTTCAGGGGAATCCCCTACCCATTCCATGCACATATAATGGCAAACCTAAGCTTATCGAAGATAAACAGTTATTAAGAAAGTTTGACCAGCTATGTCCATCTCTGAATGCGATCAACAATACTCAGGGTTTCTGCTGTAGTGAGCAACAAATCCGGGATTTCGACTCAAACATACAAAGAGTCTACCCGTTCATCGGTAACTGCCCATCATGTTTGATTAACTTTGCAGAACTATTCTGTCAACTTGTATGCAGTCCTAATCAAGCCCAATTCATTCGGGTTACCAAATCTTCAAAGGTGCCTCCTCAACTCATTCAAGGCACCCAGAAAGTTGAGGACAAGCAAACGGAAGAGCTGGTCGAAGAGATTCAGTATAATATCAGCTCAAAGTTTGTTGACGGTCTGTATCAATCTTGCAAGGATGTCATTTGGCCAGATGTTCAACGGCCTGCTATGGGTTTTCTATGCGGGACACCCTGTTCACCAAGAGAATGGGTTGAACATCTAGGTTTGAAGGGTAACTCCCCCTTCGATGTCAAATACACTTATCTCGACGACGAATCCACCCAGGCAATACCATGTGATACTAGTGTCGGCGAATATTATCCTAGATTGAAGGATATCTACAAGTCTAGATGTAGTTATGTCGATTGTCCAACCGACATCAAGCCACTGCCCCCACCAGATACGCCTTGGATTGTGAAAATAGGCGGTGTGTATGTTCTGGTCACTTTTGTCT
>Ga0268247_10000047_pt1 | contig 39776 bp, 33 predicted proteins | sample AgamicOrMae_FD_200245 | JGI IMG/M metagenome (GOLD analysis project Ga0268247, IMG submission 200245) | Agave microbial communities from Guanajuato, Mexico - Or.Ma.e (v2) (version 2) | ecosystem: Host-associated > Plants > Phyllosphere > Phylloplane/Leaf | place: Guanajuato, Mexico | collected...
ACTGAGAAAGGGGGGACGTGCTATATCCTTATGATTGATCTGACGTTCAAGGACTCTTCTAAGAGATGACTTTACTCCGCTACCTTCTTCTTACGAGAAAAATGGTGGCAAAGCTCTAAAAAAAAAAAGTATTTGATGAGGGTTTTTCTTCATCGTTCTTACCTCTTCGAGCTCAAGAAGATAAATGAGAATAGCTAAGGAGGACACCGATTTCTTTAGACGATCGATATAGAGAAGGGAGGACCCACGGGCGAAGGTGGCGAATGCCATAACTGCTTCTTTCTCTTTAGACCGAAGCAGCACTCGATGCACCTTACGTTCTACCCGGACAGAACTATGCTCTATAGCTGCTTTCTCGAAAGAGTCTGTTGAAGCAGAGCTCTTTTTATCCTTAATTACATCGACCCTCTTCTTTCTTTTGAAAAGGGAGAACGAACTTTTCCCTGAAAGTCAAAGATTTCCAGCCGAGGGCAGCAGAACAAGAACGAAAAGAAAAAGACTTTTTCATAATCGGCAAGATGCCAAAGAACACAGTGCTAAGCGCAAAGAAAGGCTTAGTCACCGGACTTTTCAACTACTCCTTTTGCTTGCGGATCGAGATGCTGAAACGAGAGAAGCCGCATCCCCACCAGGGGGCTCATACCCGGCGACCGTCTACCCACGATGAAAGAATGAAACCGGCCTCTGAAAAGGCTAGCTCCAATTCCGTCTATGCTGGCCTAGTTGGAACGATTTCTTTCTCTGCCGGCTTTGAACCTACTTCGGCTGAAACAGGCCTACCTGTAGAGTGATCCTTGCCCGAGCCTATTGGTTACTTTGTTTGTTTGAAGGTATGGCACTTCTCTCCGACTCCTTTTCACCTGCTTCTTTAGCCCGAACCCGCCTTAAGCAAGCTCCTCCTAGCCTACGAATCCCTGTCTATTCCCATGGGGCTAGGGCTAACATATCTATTTCTTCAGTAGCATCCGGCTTCTTCTCCATCCTCATTCCCTTCCACAGCTTTCAGTAAGACTGCCTAAATGTCCGAGGATGAAGTCCTCTTAGATTGTTTGTGTAATTTTTTTCACTGGGTAGGGCTTTCAGACAAGGAACTTCAACCAGATTCAGAATGAATACCCGCAAAAGGAAGCTAATAATATAAAAGTTACCCGGCAAAAGGCCAAACCAGCGCTTACTGCGGACTCAGACTTCTTTCTTTGAACCTACTACAGCTCACCTACCCGTACACCGTGAAGTTTATCTTTCTAAAGCCCGTCTTCCTTTGCTTCAAGCTAACTTGAGCTAGGGCATGGTCGGGTTACAGAGATTGAGGAAGTTAAGAGCGGATTCGTCCTGCTCTCATTCTTGCTTTCCATTTATCGGCCGAGGAATATTAAACTTCAATGTTTGAAGGACCCACGGAGCGGTAACTATTACAAAAGTTAGACAGACTAGGAATATTCTTCGCATCTCGAAAGAAATGGTTAAAAAAATCTCCTCTTATCTTAAAGAATGAATTGTAAATGTCCATTCCCTTGTGGGATCAGCATCCGCCACTCACTCCTTGGCTCTTATCTACGCCCCTCTGTCCCTCGAGAAAGATAAATCTTCAAAAGTCCGATTTCCGGTGAACTATTAATGGGAGACCTTATCCGGGTACTAGTAATACAGTTTATTACGGATCAATCAGTTCGTCACTTGCCTTAGCCTAGTGCTACGTCCTACTCCTACTCTTTGCCATACCACTGCGTGGAAAAGGGGCTTTGATGCAGGGATTCCCTTGTTACAGTAAAGCACTAAAGCAAGCAGTCAATTCAGTAAGTAAGTAAGTAAGTATAGCCTAGTTAACCACTGTAGAGCCCATTGATCGAACTTTGACAACTCTACCCACTTCTCTCACCTTTCTTTGTTCGCGAGTACTCGGAGTCGATTCATAACAAGGCGGCGTCGTGTGTGACTCTCTATCTATAAACGTTCGATTCACTACGCTTCCATGCGGACGCTTGCCCATTAGGAAGTTCGTGTAAGAATACTGTTCTAAGGCATCAAATAAAGACTGATAACCATCCTCCTTATGTCACTAATACTTACCGGGGTTGACAACCTTTTGAAACCACTTATACTTGTACTTACACACACTTTAAATACTTGTGCTTCTTGTCCTTACACTTACTAAAAGGCCACTCGACCAACCCTTGAACCTAACCCTCGGAACGTAGTAGCGCAAAAGACTTCCTTGAGAGGCCTAGAAGCTTAACACCTATTGAGGTACTACGTTCGCTGTTGACTGAAAGGAGAGGCCTAGAAGCAGCTCGACCACCGGGAGAGGAGCGGATGTGAAACGGCGATCCCCCCCCCTCGAGAAGAACAAGTTTCTTCCGATAAGGAGAGCGGATTCGATTAGGTTCTAATTCAGCACATACCAAAAGGTTTTACCACGTAACATGTTGAAATCCTTGTTACGCTGGTTTGTTTTATTTTATTAATGTAATATGAAATTACATCAACTCTTTTGTAGTGCTGAAAAGGTCCTGGCGGAGCGTGTTCAAACACGCTCGGCAATTAAAGGGGCTTCTCTTACGAGTTCCTTTAATTGTCTCTGCGTCTCTATCAGTTGAAGTTGGACTTGCTTCAGTTGATTTCGTGAGAAAAGTGTTGGCAATGAAACGGAAATCAGGTCTGTTATTTACTGCCTTATATTTAAAGCAGTGTTCTGTTAGCCTTCAGCGCTTCTATGCTGGTAGCTTTCAGAAAACAGACTCTCTTTCTGTTTCCGTGTCTTTAACTCGTTCTGGACTTCAACGAATCATTCCTTCTGTTATAAGACGAGCTATTCGGAAGAAAGATTCGTTGGCAGATAGGCTGGTCAGATTATATCTCTGAAGGTTTGGTTTAGCGCAGATTGTAGAATTAGCTCCACGTGTAAGTAGAGCAACATTCTCATCCATAGCTATTCCTACCAAAGATATTGAATCTGTTCAAGAGGTACTCGGCATGATGAAATCATCATTCGAGAGGTTACGGAAAGTCTATCTTCCAAACGTCCATACTATACCTTTAGAACTTTGTATGGTATGGGAACCTACTTGGAAAAGTACCCCTCTGACTGATAGGTATATATCCCGTTACAGGATATTGCCTGAAGTTAGAATGAAACATCTCAATTATCCAAATATTTTTGTTAATTTAAAACATGAGATGGCTTCATTTATCTGGAATGTATGTATTTTACATAGTATTCCAGATGGGTTCTTTTCTCCTGGTATATTATGGTCTAAATGGGTTAAATACCCTGACGATCGTAATAATAGACGGTTTGCTAATTGGAACCTTGAGTCTTTTGAGGCTCAAGTTGGACCTCATATGTCGACTATATTGCCGGCGAAGGTATTCCATTAGTAACAGGTAGGTTAGCTCAGACACTCTATTGAGCTGGTAAGCGAAGAATCTTTGCTATATGTAATTATGTAAAACAAAGATGACTTCTACGGAGGTTACGGAAATGAAATCTGCAGAATGTATATTCTTTTGATTTCAAATCTGCAACTGACCGTTGGCCATTGAGTGTTATTTACACCATGATGGAGCTCCTATGGGGCCCCACCATGGCATCCTCAATAGTCAACAGTACTGAAGGTCTTAACACTTTCAAAGTAAAAAAACTTTCAGTTAACAGGAACGTGAAATAGCCTTCGACGCCGGGCAGCCTTTAGGCTATTACGGCTCCTGGTCACTTTTCTCTCTGTCACACCAAACTCTGGTATGGTTGGCAGCAGAAACTGCTGGAGAGCAGAGAAAGACTCCGTTCACTGACTATGCTGTTCTTGGAGATGACGTAGTCATTGCCAATGACAAGGTTGCAGCGCAGTACACTTCACTTCTTGACAAAGAAAGTGTGTCCATCTCTTATTCAAAATCTATTATTTCTCATGATGGAGCACTAGAATTTGCTAAGAAGTTTTGGGTTAAAGGTTTGCAGGTTGATTTATCACCTGTTTCCCAACAATCAAAGTTGTGTTGCCGATCTACTATAGGTCTATGCCAACTAGGAGCGAAGTATAATTTGGATATGAATATACTTCAGCTGGTGGTGCAGGCTATAGAGTTCGTGCACGCTTGATGTCTACTCAGTCTAAACGCTGGGAACGATTGAAAGCTGCTGCCGCAAAACCTTATGGGAAGCAGCGATTACCTTTAGAATGGTGGATTGGAAGAGGTATGCCTCTCAATCCTTATCTAAAGGGTAAGATGATCGCTTATCTCCGAAAGGAATTGAAGCTGACGGAGATAGGACTCGTACCAGATGAGTTGTGCTTTGATGGTGAAATTGAATTTCATGAGAGAACCATTGTTTTGAATTGGATGAAACAATGGCTCAAATGGGTTATCAGGTACTATACCGACGCATGGTCTCCTGAAGTATCTATTGATCAAATGTTTTCAGCACCTATGTGTGCAACTAACTGGAAAAGACTCCATTTTGATGAGAATCTCTTCTTCTTTGGTCTTTTCTGGAAGTTGTACGACATGGCTGCTGGCTGGAGTATGTCGACTACACCTAATTGGTTGTTAGATCCGAATACTACAGTAACACATGATCGATGGATAGACGGAGGATTCTCTGGTTCCGACTTCATCATGGCTCCTGTCATCTTATCAATGACAGAAGAGAAAGAGCGCAGACTATAAGACTGACGGTGCACCTGAGCACATAGTTAAGAGGGAAATACTCGCTGCTGAAAGGCAGTGGGGGGTGGCCTTTGGGTAATATAGTTGTGAGGCTGATAACCTCGCGTATATACACCCGACTAGTTGAAGTGCTAAGATATTTTATTCCTCCTCCCACGGAACACTAACAGAATCTCGCGTTGGCCTTACCTTCTTCATTCATGACCGAGTAAGATGCTGGAAATAGACTTCGCCAAATCCCTTTTCATTACATCCAACCTTTGCTACTTCAGCTACCGTAGTCCTTGCTGATTTAGAAGATTGGCCCTCTGTAACTTCCCCCATTGTCAACTCGCTTGCCCCGGCTCAAAGAACTCTCTATCAGAAGTTACTTCGCTCACTGAAGACCAAGCAGCCATTCTGGATTAAAGGACACAAGCCTGCTATTCACTCGCTTTCAAGTTGAAAGTCGGATCTTGCCGGTTACACCCTTTCTTGCCATTTACCATTCTCCGGGTATTGATTCTTTAAGGCCAGGGGCTGGGTATGATTAGGATGTTGCTTCTTTATGTTGAAAGAGATTTCCCGGTGTGAATTTCTCCCTTACTGATCAGACTCCAAGAGCGACAACTGCGCTTAGGCCTACAACGTTTAGCCGTGAACCAGAGCTAATGATTGGAGATCTTCTACCGTTATAGTACACTCCTTCTCCAGACCAAGAGCTAGCCAAAAGAGCTTTACCAGACTCATTCCGTCTACGGAGACCGTCATTATAGAGACTCTACTTAAAGAACGTATCGCCATGAGCCTGCCCGTGCCCCTACGAAAGAATTGAATCAGTAACTGCCTTCGCTACCTGGAGAGCTAACTGGCAAGAAGCAAAAATCTTCCCAGCTAATCAGTGAGTAGTGGTCAAAGAGAGCCCGGAGTGGGCAATAGGAAAAGTTTCACCTTATTCAAGAATCATTCTCCTAGTCAATTCGTTAGCTAATTCATCAACGCCTTGAGCTTGCTTCTATTATGATAGAGATAGTGACTTTGAAAGAGCGGCTTCGTGAATCAATTACTGCGAATTATCTCATTCAATTGCATCGCCATCTCTTCATTTTCTTCTATTTTATTGCAGCGGAGTCTATGGGACAAACGAACACTTGCTTAAAATACGGATTCGATTCCGAATCTTATAGTTATTCCTTTCCTTGCTTGACTTTGACCTTGTCCTCGCCAGGAAGAACTTGAATCTTTCTTTCTAGGTCGCATTCGATCGTCAGAAAGATTCTTCTTCGAAGCATGAACCATCCGCTCCTATTCCTCAAAAACTTGCCTTGGAGTCTTAGTCTTAGCTCGCGCTGCACCTGGACTGGTTATCTCGAAAGCTCTGGTTGAATAAAAGTATACTGACTTGGCTTCTTTCACTCAACAATCAGTTATCCGGGGACCAAAACGAAGAAAGAAGTAGCCTTTCCTTAAGCGTCCGTTCGCCTCAGGCAATGGCAATTCTTGGTCAAATGCCGCATTCGTTCGGACTCGCTACGAGAGAATAGCTACCGATTTCCCTGCTTCTGAATCTCGGTCTCGGATAATGCTTGACTCAAACTAAACAATTGACAAAAGTCTCTTTTCAAGTGAAATAGATACTGCTGGTCACCCGTTGGGCTACCGCAGGAAGTCAGCTTCGCCTGTGACCTTAAGGAATACAAAATGTTACCCGGAATTCGTAGCAAGGACTTAACTTTGCCTGCTATTCTTTCCAAAATCCGTTTCACCCTTAACTAGCTAACGTCATGGGACGTCAACAGCGGGAATGCCAAATGCAAGACCTGGACCTGGTTCACGAAGTCAAGCAGCAAAGCCCTCGTTCTCTTCGGGAGCTTTCGTAACGGCTATAAAGAATGGATCTTTCTCCGCGGCTATTGGGACTTTCTAAACAAAGTAAAGTATTCTCTTTTAGCTAAGACGAAATATCATAAGAAAAGAAAGGTGCCTTTTTCACTTTTGGAGAAAGTCGATCGTCAAAGCAAGGCCCAATAGAGCAACGCCGTGTGTAGACCGAAATGGTCTCGCGAAGCCGGCACCCCTTTGCTGCAGATCCTATCTGAGATTTGAAGAGAACACTCCCTTTATCAATAGAGTGTTCGAAGTTCTGCGTGATGCTGTCGACATGCAAGTAGAACGCTGTCGGAAGACGGAGTAAGTCAGTCAGTGCCTCATTCAGTCCCCTGCTTTACATTGGTCAACAACCAGGCAAAGTTAAAGTAATATTCTTCACTACTCCTCGGGGCTTGACGGAGTTAAGCTATCTGTATGGAGAGAGTTAGTTTTATTGTAAAAATGAATCATGCCTCAAAAATTTACGTATTTTACACAATTATTGGCTGTGAGGCTTTGTGCACTCTTCGGCTTTGTTCTTGGTTTTTTGGGGTTTAGGTTTCTAGGATCAGAAAGAACAACGGCAATTATTATTCTGCCTTTTTTTTTGCTCTTGGTTATATTTATTGTAATTTATCGAATCAGAGTATCTCAGCAAAAAAAGAATGATTTTATCTTTATATTAATAATAGTGCTGCTTCTTTGCAGCATGTCCACCGTCCTAAGATCCTCTTTAGCTTATCTGCTCCCCGGAATGGCTTGCGCCTGCATTTTGCAAGTCTCTTCGGGGTCGGGTGAGGCAGCAGGCCCTCCGGGTTTGGAGTCTTCCTCGAGCAGTGAATCCCTCGCTACGTTTAGAGCCGTAATAGCGGCCGATAGCGAGGCGCATATTTATTCTCGGATTCGCAAGCTCGAGAACAACCTTTATTACTTAATTCCTCCACAGACTTATGCGGGGGAGTATGAAGGTATTGTTCGAGAGCACTTCGATCAGGCCCTAAGCGTAGACGATTATCGGCGGATCTACGAGATGGAGCACTTTGAGCTCGCAATGTTAGAACGCAAGGGTCTATTGCAAGATAGACTCCACGGTCTAATGCTTGGCGAGCCAAATTTGGCTCGTATCTTGGATCTCTCTCCATATCCGGGTATAAGCCGAGAAGTAGTCTACGACTTCCTGGAGGGTAAGGTCCCATCTATGGACCAGATGGAACACGCCTTCCAGCGGCATATCATGGATGGGACTCTGAGTTCCTTCATTCTGGATATAAACCAGAACGGTAGAAATTATCAAATCTACCGGGAATTCTACTCCCACTTTACGGATGAGGACTTCCGGCGAAAGCTGGGGTTGCCGTTACCTTAATTAAATAAAGGTCACGCGCCGCACTGGATAACATTTGAAATTATCTTAAACCATTCTTCGTTCCCGAATATGATCATCTTTATTTCAGCCAGAAGTAAGAAAATGAGACGACTCTTTTTTGAACTATATCATAAACAGATCTTCTTCTCCACACCAATCACGAGTTTTTCTCCATTCCTCTCGTATATTGTCGTAACGCCCCTAATGCTAGGTTTTGAAAAAGACTTTTCATGTCATTTCCATTTAGGTCCGATTCGGATCCCCCCGTTGTTTCCCTTTCCTCCCGCACCCTTTCTTCGAAATGAGAAAGAAGATGGTACACTCGAATTGTATTATTTAAGTGCTTATTGCTTGCCAAAGATCCTACTTCTACAATTGGTGGGTCACCGGGTTATTCAAATAAGTCGTGTTTTCTGTAGTTTTCCCATGTTACAACTTCTGTACCAATTCGGTCAATCCGGAATGGATCGGTTAAACATTCTATTAGGGAGCCCGGTCTTGACTCTTCTGTGTGGTATTCATTCTCGTTTGGCTCTTGGAATCACATCCAGCAGTGGTTGGAACAGCTCGCAAAATTTAACCACTTCACCTACTTCATTGCCCTCAACCGTTTCTCGTACCTCTATTGAAACAGAATGGTTTCATGTTCTTTCATCGATTGGTTATTTTTCTTCGTTCGTATCTCTTTTTCCAATTTCGGTCTCGATTAGTTCACAAGATTGAATGGCCAATTCTCCTCCGGACCCTCGATTCGATTGTTTTCCAAGAATGTTTGTTGAGCCGGGTATGTAAGCCATGTATCTGGAAAGAACTTCAAAGTAAAAGAGGGGCTTTCGGTTCATTAGTCTGGTCTTTCGCTTGTACGATCATCGGCTTGTTGGTGCTTTGAATAATAACCTGCGCTCAATTGGTGTTGTTCTTTAGGTTCATGAGGAGTTAGAGGCGGACATGTTCCCATGCAGTATGTAAATCACAAAGAAGCTGTTGGGGCTCTTGCGGCGCTAAGGTTAACGTGGCCATGACGGAAGCGTGGGAGATAGACATCGATAATCGTCTCTCCCATTTCCGTAACCTCCACCGGTACTTGGGTACAAGGAATTGTCCTCTTTGGCCTGAGATCGTAAAAGAGCTTTGGGAATTGGGCAATCCCCACGTACCTATAGCAGAGAAATGACAGCATCGTTAAAAAAATCCAATTCATTAGGTAGGCTATTCCGTTCCACATTTTTATTTTTCAGTTTCTTTCTTTGGTCGATTCCTGCATAAAGTCCGGGCTGGGCAGTCGCTTTACCCGTTGTCAGAATCGAATGTAGCCTTTAAAAAGGCGAGGCCCAACGCGATAGGGGGAAAGGAGAGTGGGTAAGCGGGCTCCTTTCTACCAGATTACTTTACTTTGAATTCATTCAAAGTAAAGGAACTGGTTTATCAAAAGGGGTAAAGAACTACATAGATCTGATACCTTCTTCCCTTGGTCTGGGAGGTAGGTTATGTAGGCTACAACTCTTCTGCTCAAGTATTCGATCACGAATGGCTAAAGAATCGATTAGTAGTAGTATGCCTGGCCAGAAGACCTTTTCTTCTTTCTCTTTGAAATTGGAAGAGGTTCTTGATTCAAAATAAAAGTTTCTTTTTCCTGGGAAATTACTTTGAAAGACTGAGGTACATACCTCAGTCCAAGACGGACGCGGAGCTCTCACCTGGGTAACAATCTCGCGTGGGTAAGAAGAAAGCGTCAAAGCTAGGCGCTTCATTCAAAAAGGCGCAGAACGGTGCAGGATGGAGGTCAGTCAACTCTTGCCTCTCTCGTCGGGCAATCAATCCATCCTTCATCTCGGGCACAAAATAAGAACTCTTGTACTGGAAAAGAGAAGGACGCAATGCCCTTTTTTACCCTTTTTTCTCTCTTCTCTTATGAAATTTATAGTTACCAAGTAATACCCCATCAAAGAGCCTATTCGTCTCCAGCCCTTTTCACGCTCACATCCGATTCTCGAACTCAGACATACGATTCTATGTTATTGGCTTATTCTAGTGCCCAAGAACTAAGAGCGCATTCTCTGACTTTACTTCGAGAAGGAAGAAGGCAAGTCGATGGAACTGACCGAAGAGAAGGAGAACGATTTCTTACCTTGAAAGAGGACGATTTGGCTTTGAAAGGAATTCCTCTCTTGCAGTTAAAGGAAGAAGGCTTTGTTCTTGAATAAGCTGTTTTCCCGAAAACCTGACACTATTCCTAGTCTGTATCACCTTAAGGACTATTAAGTCTTAGTAGTAAGAGTGCTTTAGACGATTTTGTCCATTTTGCATTTAAGTTAAGGAACTTCTGGCCGGGAAGGACTTAGCGAATGAAATGGAAAGTTAGAGTAGAGGGAGAGTTAGAAGGTAAGTCGAAATATCAAGATAGGCTTGCCGGTTAAAGGCCTTTCTCTTCTCCTCCTGGGATTCAATTAAGGGAGTTCATCCGAGGGATAAGCTGTTCTTGCTTGAGTTAAAGGAGATATTCTCATCTATATAATAGGCATTGATGCCCAGGGAGGAAACTCAATAACTCTGTCTTTATCACCGAAAGGAGCAATAGTCGGATCTAGCTAGCTTTAGTGGTCTTGTTGTTGTTACCGAGGATGATAAACCTAAACTAAAGAGATTAGCTCCTAACTCGTTGACTTGAGGATGTCACTGGACTCTTTATCTTTAGTTCACTAGGCATGGGACCTCAGCCCATTATCTTTTCAGCTCCCCCACCATATCACCAATAAAGCTGTGCGACCCATCTGGAACCCAACTACAACGGGCCTTTTCTCAGCCTACCTATTAGCCATGAATTGGTCGCAGAACAACTGGAGAAGGGAACCCCATAAACCATTTTTTTGTTTGGTCATTAGCAAGACTCAAAAAAAGAAAAACTTTTATATGAAAGCATAAGAAGCTACAAACAAAAGAACTGCTTAGCCACAGGAAAAAAACTAAATGTCCCAAAGAAGCAGAAAGAGTATTAAATATCCTACAAGACTGCATGCAATATGAATTACTCAACATATTGCCTTTACTTATGATATTTTCCATCTTGGGAAATAAAATGCTAGGCCTTAAAAAAAGGGGCTTATTTCTTGGCTGACAGCCATTTTGATTCTCCAGCTTGAAAAGCTCTGTGTTATCACTCTTAACCTTACAAAATATGCGTATTAGGTACTCACAAAGCCACTTCCACTCAGTTATTGAGATGCTAATATATTGAATGTCCTAGCCTATCACACTGTAAAAATATGCTCTTGACTTTAGTGCGCCTTGCTTGAATGATTTCTCTAGCTTTGGCAAAGACAGATCGGAAAATGAATCAATGCTCGAAGTCTATTCCCCATTAATCTCCTCCAATAGAATGACCTTCAAAGGCTGGCAATCTTGTTCTATTTTCAAATGGCTCATTGAAAGAGGCAGGCATGTTAAGCCGTGGCATGATACTTTTTTGTATATTGGTCCGGTCCTTAGAAAGAAGAAATTAAAACAATTTTTGATAGAAAACATGAATGGAAAGGGAACTTACAGATTGAAGTCCAATCCTATTTGAATTCCTATTTCCGGTTTAACTTCCTCAGTTAAGTGATAAAGCGGGATCTTTCATTTAAAGTAAGTCAGCGTGCAAGAGCTAGAGTCAGAATGGAATTAGAAGTAAGAAGTAAAAAGTAAGGATTCGAAGTCAACTTGAAAAGCAAATGAGTCAGGTGATAGAGTTACCTTGGTTCGTAAGTACCCCTCTTTCTATCTTGTAGTAGTCAGTCCACGTTCTAATCCCTTTTGAAAGAGCGTCAGGAAGGGATATTTAAAGCCCACGCTCAAACCTATAATCCTTTTGCTATCGTGCTCAGTCCGGTGCTATTCTCAGAGACAGGTACGGAAGATTCTCAGGTGCGGAAGAAAGGAGTTATCGAAGCAGGACAAAATCACTAATAAGTCAAAAGCCACAGGAGCTGCGGGCAAGTGCTTGGTAGGCCAACAGCCCAATGAACCGGGCGGGGCGCACACTGCAGCTTCCTGCATTCGTACTTCTGACTAGCTCCCATCCTATTCTTTTAGTCAGTCTAGCTAGTCTCGGATTCGGAAAATGAAAGTTCGATCCTTGTACTGTGGTACTTTGCCTATTCACTCATCTCCTTTAGTCGCAAGGAGGCAAGACCAGAACCCAAAACAGCAGAGCCAAAGCCTAAGTCAAGCACAGTCACATCAGCACAGCACTCGAGACCAGTCTAGTACAGGCCCAGACATTAGAGTTAGAGATCCACAGCAAAAGCCTACTTTGAAACCTTGGAGTACTTATGAAAGGTTATTTAAAAGGCCAAAGTCGGGTCTTTCTTTCACCTTGAATAACTATCGATAAATAAAAGGCTTTTAGAATTAACCTCACCCTTTTTCTAAGGCGAAGTGGGAGATGTAAGATAAGGATTCCGGAAGCATTGGAAAAGCAGCGAGACGGGCCTACAGTAGAAGAAGGTAAACTGAAGTTACATCAACTATCGAAGCTGTTGAGTCGGCTCCAGAAGTGAAATCATCTGCAGCAGCCAATTAGATTAGGAACCATCAGACTGATCAATCCCTAGTTAAAGCTATGGTTCTTTGTAGGCTCTTCCCCGGCTAGTCTTCAAGCCATGCCAGTCATAATATAATCTCTTCCAGCCAAGGCAGTTGAAGAAGGACTAGAGTAAAGGGAGGGGCACACAAGGCTCGTTCCGTACTTGACTTACGAGCTCGCCTCTATCTCTAACAAAGGAAAAGAATGAAATCCAGTCCCAAGCTGGGGCTACCCTGTTTACCGGATCCTTAGAGGTCTGCCCGTCGGTATCTCATTTAATTAAGGCGGCCCCTCAACCGCTTTTGGGGTCTTTTTCGACTTGTAATTACTGAAAAGCTCATCGGGAGTACGTATCCTATAAAAGCTGTTACAATCATTAAGAAGAAGGTAAACCACAATGAGAAACCTACTTGTACTAGTCAGTTGATTACCATTTTCAGCCCCAGTGCATTAAGAGTCACGATTATGCTCAGGGCGACTGCTCCAGTCAGTACTGGTATGGTCTTAGCGGCTCTTGACTATTTGCATCTTTCTATGAGTTGGCTACTAGAGTAATCAAAGAGTGACGGATTCAGGAGTTACTTGCGTCAGATTGGACAGTGAGGATTATCGGGAGGGTCGCAGATTGGCTCGCGAACAACTCAAAGGATGGGGAACTTCGGAGTGAAAATCCTTCTTTACCCACCAACTGCGATGCAGGATCTTCTTGTCGCGGACAAATGTGGAATAGCATGGCCTAGATTGTGTGTGTATTAGGTAGTTCTCTCTCTTTTATAAGAAAGAACTATTATACAACATCCCCAGGCTTGAGTTTTCTTCTCAACTCTTTCTATCCAATAGTTTACTGCAGCTTTCTTTGATTTACCCCACAAGCATGCCATTCATTAGTGCTGAACACTACAGCTAAGGGAAAAAAATGTTTATACATACACAAAGGAGGAGCAAGCTAGAAGATTCTCCTCTTTGGCTAAAAAGATACTGCTAGCTTTCAAGATTCCTGTTTTCAAACTTGCCTAAGCTCTCCATAGCTTTATTTTATTCTTTTCTTGCTATATAGCTAGAGCTCGCAAATTTAAAAAGGAGAACTTCCTTTCCCAGGAAAAGCTTAGCAAGAGAGCAAATAACTGGCTTTCACTTGATCTCACTCCAGCAATGGAAAGAGGAAGTACTGGTACAATGCCAATACAAGTAACAAGTCAATCCACTCCTCACTAGCTTCTATAGACTCAACTCAGGGAAAAAAAACCTCGTCATATCATATGACAAGACGAGGGAGTGCCTTTGCCCGAGAACCTGAAACGGATTCGTGAACAACTGCAGCTCATACTCCTAACTCTCCTCCTCGCTTACCCACTGCCTCATCCAGTGGTATCTACCGAACATAGGACTCTTCCTGACTGAAAAGACTGCTTACTTGGTAGTTGGTGATTCGATACCTGCATCTGTGGGGAAGAATGGCTAGAAAACTAATAAGCGGGTTTAGGGGAAGCAGTTAGTTAAGGCCTACCATTTGAACAAGGGAAAGCAAAGCACAGAAAGACGAGTGAACAGCTGAATTACATCCAGCCTCGGGTTCGAGTCCCAGGCAATGCCAATCTCGATTCAAAAGTCTGCCGACTCACTGGTTTTGCCAGCGAAATCCGCTTAGACAATGTGAACCATGAGAGATACAACTTCACGAGACGATTCGCCCGATCATCCTTCACTTGAATAGCTCTTCTATGGTGAGCTGGGATGAGACAGGCCTGATCTGGTGAGTGCGATTGGAACCGGGAATAATCCAGGTAAATGCTTTGTGCCACCGTAGGCCTCTTGAAGCGATGAGGAGTATTGCTTCAAGTAAAGGGCGGTGAAAAGCAAACCGGACTTCCGAACCAATCGTACAACCCGTTTGGCAAATAGGTATCCACATCTTGCCCTTTTTTGCACCTTTCGCGGGGGGGTACAGTCATTTAAACTTCTTCCTTAAATTCTCTATTATAGAAAGCATTCGTCGACATCTAACTGGTGGAGCTTCCAGTTCGTCGTTTGCAGCCACTTCAAGAATCACTCTCATCGAGGACTTTCTTTTAGCTACCAGAGCAAACATTTCCAGGTAGTCGATCCCATACATCTGAGTCTATCCCTTCGCTACAAGACGAGCCTTGTGTCTCTCAATGGATCCGTCGGGCTTAGACTTTCGGGTATACACCCGAGCGAGTGACTAAACGAGACTCCATCCGAATCTCAGCCAACGGACCCTTTCCCAGCCGATAGCGTTACCAGTTCCCAGGTACCATTCCTCAAAAAGGACACGGACAATTTATCATTCCTAACCTCGTAAATGGACAAGGTTCCAGTTTTCTTTAACTTAATCTTAAAAAGTAAATGGGAGCCACAGATGTCGAGAGACTCTAGATAAGAAACTCTCTAATACGTTAATATGTGCCGGAAATAGAACCTGGAGTCAACAGGATCTGGAACGGGTCCAATTCGATCTGCATTTGAATCTGGCAACTGGCTGATTAAGAGAAACTGCCTCCACCATTGGTGGTTCTTAATCGCGATCCCGTAGGAATGCTCTTGGTCTTGATAAAAGCAGATCAGGATCAATTGCTGCTATCACGCCCTATGCTTCTGCGTCCCATACCCCAACCTCTGCGGGACTGCTCGCTTTGGAGATGCCCTTTGAAGGAATACCAGAATATGAGGAGATGCCCACCAGGTCGGGCAAAGGCCTCCCTATAGTTCTGAAGCTCGACAACGAGCACGAGCAGACGGAAAAGGATTGGAAACGCTATGAAGAGCTCTTAGCGGCTGAGCAAGAAAAGGCTCTGGGCAGTTGAGACCTTACTCAATCAGATTCGCACACTCAGGGGACAAGGAGTTTTGGGATACCTACATGTCGAGCGAGGTTAGACGAATTAAGAAATAAAAAAGAAAGAGAAGCAGAAGTAGGCGGCTTACTCGGCTGAATGGAACTCAAATCGGGGGAGAAATGAGAGGAGAATGAGCGTCGATGTAGCCTCTCTTGGCGCAGTGGAATCCTCAATCGGGCAATTAGGATTGTAACTGAGACGCGTAACACAGGCTAATCGATGAAATGATAGAGTGAGAAAGGTAAGGGAGGGGCATCGGTAAAGCATCTGTAGCAGGCGGTAGTAAGCTCACATTCCTGTTTTTGTTAATAAAATTGGTAAGCGTTAGCGCCCCTTTATCAAAAAAGTTCTTTCGCGCAGCTCATCCCTTGCTTCTTGCTTTCGAGCCGGAGTTTGCTTGTTTTAGTCCATACAACGCCTTTCTGAGTCGACTAACTAGATGTTAAGAAACTGATCACCCCGGGCATGTAAACCTCCTCATTTAGTTTTCCTTTCAGAAAAGCATTCCCCACATCTCACTGGAACGAAGGCTACTTTCTCACCGTGGCAACTGCAATCAGAGCCCGTACAAAAGTAACCTTTGCCAGTGGGGCAAAAGTTTTCTCAGAATCGATACCAAGTGAGTCTGAATTTCTCTCAATAGTGGTATTTCCGTCAGGAAGAGGTTTGAACCCCTCTCTATCTGATAAGGTAATGAACGACGTCTTCTGCAAGACTGGCAATTCCTCAGACATGGCCTGCTGCCACTGAGGGATCCTTGCTGCCTCACTATCATTTTGCGGCTTTAAAGAAGAATGAACAATGGCAAGAAAAGCATTATTAAGGGTCAGACACAAACCATATGGGTGTCACAAATAAGAACAACGTACCTCAGGCAAGGACGAAAGGCCAACGGGCAACACCATCCAATCATCTTTTGATAATATATATAATCTTCCAAACAATACTGCCGACAATCAGACGGAGCATAATCTTTTTTCTTTTAATAAAGACACTTCTCAGCACATACAGATTTCTGCCGGGTTTCTGCTTCATTTAAGTCAACATTCAAGTAAGGACAAGTCCTTATCCTCCCGATCGGGATAGACGGGCCTTCCTCGCTGCGGGTCAGCATCTCGGGCTCTCTTTCTGCTTTCTGTCTGTCTACAAGCGGGAGGCGTTAATGAAAATTCTAAAGTAAAATAGCCATCAAATGCGAATTGATGTTGAGATGGAGTCCTTACAGAGAGAGGTACTTCTATTATCAGATGAGGCAGAACCAGAACCTGGAGATCCACCCCAAGGACTGACTGCGGGAGCAAAGATTGGATTGGAGACTGCATGCCTTGATTCCTCTTCTTCCACTGAGTGCTCGGGGGATAGGATAGAAAGCGGGTTGTCGGCAAGCGTGACGAGAGGTCGGAGTTCCTTTGTGAAATGGCAGCCTTTCACTTGTCTATGAAATCAGGTCCGACAAACAAAGGGTAAATGAAGAGGTTTGACTTCAATGGAGGGATAGAAGGTCTTGCTACACTGCTTCAGGCTTGCTTCGGGTTTAGCCCTTGATTGGCAGAGTGAGCGGGGACTTTGCCTTCTTCGTAAGCGTCTGAAACGGATCCGGGCTAGCCAGGGTGACCTCTAAATCATTAATTGGAAGCTATTCAAGAGGTTCGACATCTATGGGCGCTCAAAACAGACAATGTTGCCAGAAAACGGACTCTCTTTATAACATAGTTTGGTAAGATAGTATGGTGCACCGCTATGATGGCAAGTGGGATGGGACGGATGACCCCACGGGGGACATCCTAACACCCTAGAATCTGATTAGGAAAGAAGTGAAGTTTTGATGTCGACTCCTTTTTTCGCTCTAAGAGTAGTGAAGTTGAATTCGAGTGAAAAGCAGTTAGTTCAGGTAGCTTGAACTATAACTCTTCCTCCCACTAAGAGAAGAGGACTCACTTCAAGAGCGAGGGTTTCAATCCAGGTATCCTTTCCCTCTTCTTGCCCAGGCTTGGCTTTCAGACTTGACACCTTTCTTGTCGGAGTGAACGGGGTTGCCTCGTTTCGGGGTTATCTTGTTGAATGTCCGTTGAATCGTATATAACTGATTGTCTAACTAAAGAGGTTTGGAAAGACCTTCATATCTACCGATCTGAGTACAGAAATGCTTGTGTAAGAAAAAGGGTCGGTTTTGTATATGTCCACCAATTCATATATCCCCAAGGAACTCTCATTAGAAGGAGCAGCATCATATCCGAGTCCATAACTTCTTTTGTAATAGAATAGCCCTTTGACCCCAATAAATTGGCTCTTGCTTTTCTTAGTAGGAGTGCCCCTATGTTAGCAGGACATTTCGTGCAAGAACTAGGTTTGAGTTAGTGCACTAACTAGGTTGTTTTTTCTCTCCTAATGACTCTATCTCTGAGGTAACCCGGACTAGTAGAAAGCGGCCTCACCTAATTACTTAGCCTATACTACTTATGGTCGAGCCTCACTACCGATCGCCTCTGACGAGCCTAAAAGCTTCGCCTTCCTCTTCGAACTGCTCTCTAAAACTCAGTTGAGCGTTTCTGTCCAATCGCTTCAATCACTCCTATGTTAATTTTGCTGAGATCTTGTCGCCTTTCCCTCTCCTGCACCTGGGACTCTATTTACTGCGCTTTGATCTGCCGATGATGATTTAGCCAAGTGTTTTGCTGCCACTTCTGAAGCGTTGGACCTAACCTCTTCCTTGAAGACCCTGTATTGCTTGTCTTTGTTGGCGGTGTACACTACTTTACTGAAAGCGAATAGTGCGCTACGCACCTTCGACGCTGGGGAAGACAAGGAACTGATTTACCATTTCCAAAGGCCGACGACGGAGGAAGCGTAGCAGGCGTCTTTTTCTTCTCGTACCATCTGAGATCAGAAAAGGAAAGGAAGGGGTGATGCAAAAAATTCGGGTCATATTCCTGTGCTATCAAGAAGAAGGAATTTCGGGACGGGAAGGACCTGGAATGTCAGGATGCCTAAGAATAGAAGTAGCGATATGCCGATTTGCTGCTGTTAAAAAGCTAGGCATCTCTGTACTCTTATTGCCAATCTCTTTTAGCTCCCGAACAGCCTATTCGATTTCTGTGCTTAAGCTTGCTCTCACTTATTCTTGGCTTGGATCTAGATAATAGAACACCCTTTCGTTTCTATCGAAGGCAGCCAACCATATGAAAGCATTTGATCGTCGCGGTTTAACCGGTCAGGGTGACGCACTAGACCTGAAAATGGAAGGGCTGCACTTCACGTTGATGTCGGCTATGCGCCTTTTGCATCCGATGACTCAGTTCACAGACCTAGTAATTCAAAGGAAGAAAGCAGATGGCCGGCTTCCCTCCTCCTAGTATCCTTACTGGTTGTCTGTCTTTTCTTTTAGGCCGAAGAGGGGAGGTCCAAGTTTTCACCTGATGGGGCACTAATAGCGATACACATTCCCAGTGTCTCGATAGCTCATAGGCGTTTTAGGAGCCCTATTGAGCTGCGCAATCGCCCTTCTTTCGCCTTACTTACTAGTATCCAAACGAATAGATTTCAGAAGTAAAGTGGTTTGGTTGTTGTGCGCGCCGGAGGCCTAAGGGGTAGTCGAGTTGGAGGGGTGCTGTACGCTAACTTAAATTACCTTCCAGGAACGATAGCCGCATAAAAAGAGACTCTAAACAGACTGTATTAGAGCAGCAGTCGGACTTGTTGCAAGAAAAGGTAGTTGAATGTGTTAGGCGAAGAGAATATAGCACGTAGAAGCTTATTATAGAGTCGGTAGTTCGACGGCTTAATGCTTGCCAAAGAGAGTTCTATAGCCCTTAGGATAAAGATATGACCGTAGGATTTCATAGAGAGAGCCTTTGGGCTCCTCTGAAATACCCCAAAAATCTTTTTTATGTTACCACGTCAGATGGTTGAAAAAGGGGTTATTGCTACCTAAATATGGCTGTATAACTCGTTTTAGCTCTGGACAAAAGATGGGAACCAGGGAGTCAGACCAAAAAGAATTAGTTCTTTGATCCATTTGGTGTCCGGAAATCCCTCATTGATAGATATAAAGAGAACACAGCTATTGAATCAACTGTGGGACTTGAGCTAGTTGGCATATCTTAACTTTTTGAATCTTCCTCTATAGCATCCGATTACTGATTCTTAAACTGGCACAAAGGAGATAGAATAAAATCTTTGCACTGTATTCGCGGCTTTGTGCAAGTGAAGAAGAAAGAATGCTTGAGATTCCAAGTAAGGCATTCTCCCCGCTAGGGGAGGTAGGAAAAACCTCAGTAAAGATATCACCCACGCGGTAGTTTACTTGCTTACTCTTTATTTATTTTATCCCTCAATGTTCGTGCAAAGAAGATTGACTGATGCCATACTCTTCTATAATAAATAGTTTTTCTAGTGCAGCTAGGAGAGCTAACTAAGACTAGGAGCTGTTCGGGAGAACTCCGATTGTTGACGATTTTAAATAGACGAGATCAGATCGTAGAATATCAAAGTCTGTTCCCGCGTCCCTGGTTCTATCAAACCAGACTATTTCATTCCAGGGAGCGCTAAGAAGCAAGACCGGAGTGAGATGAGCGTAGGTTAGGTCAGCTACCAACTAAGCTAGGAAGCTGGGAAGAGCCGGTACGGCTAACTTTCCGATGTGTTAGTGTCGTTCCGAACTCTTAATTGACTACCGGCATGCTCAACGGCCTAGGAGCGATTGCCCGACAGCCATAAGACCTGACCACTATCAGACTGAGGAGTAGATTTCTTTCATCGATCACCCATTCCCCTTTTACCAAATGCCCTCAATCGACGGGAGAAGAAACCGAACGTACTGTCAAGGGCTTACTGAGGCCCCATCTGCATTCCTTCTTGCACTAGAGGCCACCACAAAAAGCCTTGTGCCAATCCCGCAGCGTCGAAACCTTTCTCTTGAACCACGGGTCGTTTCATACCCACCTGCACTTGCAAAGGCAGACGCATCCTGGCTTCGTACGGATAGATACACGTCTTCGAATCTCTAAACTCCCACCCTCTATCGGAACTCCCATACACTCATCTCCATACAACATGTCCGCCCGTATAAGCCAAGTCTAACTCTTCTGAGTAGTCAAACCCCCACGGAGCGGTAAAAGGGCTGGGACGCTTGAGCAGGGGCTAAAGACAGGTACAGGTGTGACTATAAGCGAGCACTTTACTTTCCTTGGTCTGCTTGTTCATTCGGAGGATTGACCAAGAGCGCTCGGTGTGATCTACCGACGAAAAGTCTGCCCATACGTCCTTCGTACCTCACAGGTGATTCACCCTAAAACACAATTCTTGTGCGTATTGAGGGCGCAACCTCTGAATCGATTTACCTAAGACTAGAACAGTCCCCCCGGGAAGTCGGGTTCCTTCTCTTCTTTCTACCCGCCCACGGCCCGTTCCCCGGAAGTGCCCCCAACCTCTAAAACCTTACGAGGGGGGATAGCATAGCACAGTACTGCGGGCCTGGAGTGAAGCAGTCTGGTTCTTTAGAACCTGGGGCGAACGAACAGCTCCTTCATCTCTGAGGGACAACTCCTTCACTTTTAAATAAAGCGACGCCCCACCGTGCCCACCCAACAAGCTAGGTTGCTTGCAAGACAATTGCAATACAATCATTCAGAATGAAAGGATTTAACAACTCTGGGTAGACTTACAGTTTCATAACAGCAATAGCAATAGCTGTAGCTGAGCTACCTAACAAGACCAATCAGATCATTTTCAGTCCATCGCTCATAAAGAACCAATAATCTTTCCGAATTCTGGCAGTAAACTAAGCCCAAAAGAATGGCTTTTATCCTAAAGAAGCAAGGCCCTTGCGTGTTAGACGCTACCATTTTCTTGCTTGTGCATGCCAACTTCCAATTTAAATCTAATAGAAAAGATAGGTCTCCCGCTAGTGCTGACGTGATGCGGCCTCGCTAGCTTTCTGATAAATAAGATGAAACTCTATAAAATTCAAGTAATCACACGACTATCTATATAAAAAAGAACTCAACCGCGGGACCAAAAGAAAGATTGATAACTGATGTCAGGTAAGGGATACCGCCACCAGAGAAGCCTGCCGTTGAGCCGGCTTACTCGCCCACCATGTCAGCGCCTTCGGGTTAGTTCTTTATGGAGTGCTTTCTTTCATAACAATTCTTCTTATGGAAGTCCCCCACAAGATCAAGAATGCTTGTTGCCGCGGCTTTCTTGGTTTTTCGCTTGGTTTGGCTGGCTCAGTTGCTATTGCTACGGTTGCTTGCAAGACAATTGCAATAAGCCGCTTAACTGATTTTGTTTAGGAGTTAATATCCAGGATATTAAATCTCTGGGACTGAGAGTGCCAGGCTGCGACCCATCTTTGCAAAGCAAGAGCGAGGCCAAGAAGCAGCAAAGCAGCACTCGTACACTAGAAGGATGGGCCATGGTGGATCGCAACCATGCTACAGCGGAACCACCGGGAGATTTGTAAACAACCGTCGCACCTCTCATCGGTCTTGACTTTAGGAGTATAGCTCTCCGAATCAGCAAAAATTTTCCTTCGTCGGCTTACTATTCAAAAAACCTCTTCCTTGCAAGCAACATCGTCATCATAGATAGACCCCTCGATATCAACTAACCTCTTGTTCTCCTGGCTCAACGAAATGAGCTTGTGCGTCGAATCTCCGGACTCGAAAGAACGATGTCCCGTTTCCAAACACACACTTTACTTCAAGACCTGGGAAAAAATCCTTCTTACTGTCCTCAGCCCCCCTAACCCGACGACTGCCCCACTTTGGTGTTCACGTAGCATTGTAAACAACCTCTTGCAAGCAACCTGGTTATGTCATACCCATATCAAAAAGGTAACAAGGTTTTTAAACCCCTCGTAGCGTTAGCTATAGCGACTTTTGGCAAAGAAGCCATCGAGCTGAGAGAGATCCTCTCTGCTCTTCCAACTCGATCTTCGGCGGGATCGAATGCTTTCCCGGTAGAGGTTGCTTGCAATATCGGCTAACTCAAATGAAATAGAGACATACATTCTTCTTCCTAAACCTGAACAGCAAGCAGTTCTTGACGGAAAGATCCAATCTTATAAATTTCTCTTCTTTTTGAGTCACTTTCATGACTTCACACAAACCTAATCACGCAATCGAAGTGTTAGCATTTTGCAAGCTCACGCTTCAGAGGGATTAGCTATCTCAAAGCACGTGCCCTCTCTTACCAAAGCTGTCATCCGAAAGGCTTGTTCTCACTATAAACTACGCAATTAGCTGTTCGAGCCAGCAACAGGAGACAGATAAAAAAGAAATGGACAAGAAATCCCGTCTTTTGTTTAAAGAATAGAAATTTAGTACGGGCGTCATGTACCTCACCGATGATGCGATGCTATGCGACGACAGAGACATAGAGGCGGGACGTTGCACTATCAAGACTAGGGAGGGAAGAGTGAAAGCTTCAGTTCCTTCCCGAGAACGTAGAGTACCTTGCCCGTCAGAGTATAATGTGTCTCAACAGGCTCGGTTCGGGACTATGTGAAGCAGTTCACAACCGTCGATGTTGGACGTCACCGAGATGGGGGAGAAGGATCGACTCTTCTTCTCATGGACTCAAAAAGATAGGTTAGCGACCGGGCGAAAGGTTGGAATTGATTTAGAAGGGCTTGGCCCTACTCTATCTATCGGAATTCGCCGGTTAATATTCTTTCTACTAGACTAGTTCTCCAATAAGAGGAATCGGGGACGGCACTTGTTTTTACATTCTTTCAGACTTTCCCCGCTCTAGAACAATAGTAAGTAGTCAGTATAGCCAGTAGTTGGCCTTAAGCCTAGCTGTGTTACGGAATCGTGTTCAGGTCTTTCCTTTCTTTAAATAGAAAGTCAGAATGTACTTCTGCTGTAAGAGAATGGCTTGCCGCGCCCGTCCTTGTTCTAGATCTAGAGAAGAGTCAACCTCGAGAAGAATAAGCGTGGATGCCGGTCTTGAACTCCGTGAAGGCTTTACAGAGAACTAGGCTTTTCGCTTCATTGGATAAAGGCGGAGATCACTGGTTTGTAATTCCTTTCTTTGGCTGTCACTGAATTCATCCGGCAATTGATACCGAAAATCGGCCTTTTCAAAAGCATCCTTTGATCCTTCTCTGCTTTAGGGTAACAAAACTGTCCCATGCCACACTAAAGAAAAATGAAATGGCAACTAGACTAGTTAGTAATTTCGTACTTCTGTCGTTGGAGAGCAGAAATGGCACTTTACAGCAAGAAGAAAGAACAACGAAAGTCGAAGATAGGCTTGTAGCCTCACCTGAATCAGATTCTGTAGCTGATACAACTGATGTTGCTTCATCTCCTTTCCCATCCGCCCGGGGAACCGAGTCTTCTTTAGTGATTAATGAATTGACTGCTGCAGAGGATACCACTTATGTCACTGACTCAGTAGATGGACGAGACAACCTCTTTCACCGAGCCGAAAAGTCTGCTATCGCTTAAGATAATAAGATAAATAGATCAGCGGGCTTACCACTTCATCTTAAGTAGCTGAATTCAATGAATATACATAGGATGTGGAAAGTTAGCAAATAAGCTCCGTTACGGGAGAGTACTCTTTAGAAGACCCGTAGCTGGCCATAACTCGAACTGGGCATTCTAGGCCTGAGGATTCTTTCCTCTTGGAGGACTTGTTTCACGAGGGGTTTCCTCTTCTTGCTATAGTCTTGTTGCCAAGCGTCCTTTTCTTGAGTTGGGAGCACATTCTTAGCTGTCTTTGGAGTAAGGTCCTCACTTGGGCAAGGGTCACAGGATAGAGGAGGGGGCCTAGTCTTATCCACGTTATTACTTGCTTTTTCCTATTGCCGACTTGCTGGTTCTATGACTGGTCAACTACATCTCCTTTATATTAAGTGCGGGGGGTCTCCCCGACTAGATGACCTGGGCCTGAAGAAGGACAGGCCTTGTGACTTATCTAGTCAGACATGAAGTAGAATCGACTGGAGGCGTGATTCTTCTTCCGAGCCACTTATACAGTACAGAAAATCTCCTCTAATTAAAATTAGAAGTGCCTTTTCTTTTTGTGAAGTACTTGGCTGAGCTGGGTGGGTGGTCCTTTTCTTTGACGTCAATCGTTTGGCTTACTTGGGGGCGATATTTTTCTTTTGAGGTGAATGGGTCGTCCTCTTACTTGACCATGGCATCGCCAACATGAGTCTGTGTTCGGTGGTTGATAAGATGCTAGTTGGTATTTAGTTTAGGGCTTGTTATTTCCTTTGACTTTTCCCAACGAGGTGGAGGGCCAGAAAGTCACCTATCTCCGTAGTTCCGGAGACAGGAATTGGGTAGTAGGGGGTGGCACGACTCCCCAAAAAGGCTTTGACCTGCTGGAAAGTCTCTGTTTACCGCGAAGTGAATAAAGTTGGGGAGAGAAGAAAGGGATGGGAGGGAGCCTATCACTGCTTATGGCTCGCTTCCTATTTTTTAATCAATTCCTGGCGAATAAAGCAGCTATCAAAGCTATGCTTGTCAATCGAGTAGGCTCCTTCCCTCGGAATTTCGGGTTCTTTGACTCTATTCCAAAGAGTAGACCGGAAGACCATGCCTGTGCGAGCACCTTTTCCAAAGCCTCAAATTCTTTGATTTTCTGCAATACGAGATTGAATGAGGCCCCCTTGAGACAAGAAAGAATGGAGAGAAGCGGTGGCGGAGCGAGGATCCGAAGGAGAGAAAGAAGTCTTTCGTGTCTCAAGTACTTGAATAGAGAGAAGAGGGATTTCGTCTGTCTTGTCTCCTATATTGGACAAGAGAGCTCCGGTGCTATCTTTCGCGGAAGTTGTCAAGAAAGGATCCCTTAGTTCTGTCCCTTGAGCTGCTAACTCCAAGGAAGGAGCTGAAAAAGAGAAGTTCTGGATTGCGAAACCCCGAGCCCCCTCCTCCTTAGCTTAGGTACACACACCTTAGTCCAGCTAACCCGGAGGAAGCTCTTCTCATTTTCAGTTCTTTTCCACAGGAAGCTTCTAAGCATTTTATCTTCTTATATCAACTTCTTTAATGATATGGGGCTGCTCAGCCACCTTTTAGAATCTTCTTAGAGTACTCTCCTTGGCCAGATTTCCTCCTTGATCTGCATCCTATGTTCAGCAGTAACCATTCTTTCATAGTAGTCAACAGCAAACTCAGCTATCTCTTCATCTTTTTCATGGGGTTACCCCTTTCATCTTTCAAAACTCTCATACCATTATGCGCCTTCCCCTTACATCCCTTAACTCTGACTAGCCGAATCGATCTGACTCAGTCCCATCGCAGTATGGTGGAGATTTCGGAGAGAAACTGACAGGAACAGCTCCCCGCTTTTCCTATTGGGATACCTTTCTTCTATACGCTATTTGGCTTGTTAGGACAGCCAGAAAGAAATCCCCGTCTCCAAGTCCTTTATAACAAATCCCCAGGTGCGAAGCGTGTGGGCAGTAAAGGTTGCTAGCCTTCGAGAAGGGGCGTAGCCAATTAACATATTCTTTTTCTTTCTAGATGCGAATCTAGGATCTAGGATATGTAAAGTACCCAGGTGCCTAGCCTTTCCTTATGAGGGACTACTACTTATTAGATTAGACGGACAGTCTTTCCATGCTTTGTTCTTACGAAGACTAACCGGGAAGGATGGTTTGCAAGGAGGTATACTGGCAGAGCAGGAAGATAGGCAAAGGAGAATCGGGAATCGATCGTCAGATGCCGGTGCCATTCAACTAGCTGCCGTTATTCCTTACTTAAACAGAAGCAGACGGGATACAACAATAAGATAGACCACCGAAAGTCAGTACCACCACTGCTACTCAAAAGAGTACAGCTAGCGCCTCGAACTAATCACATGCTGCTCTCTGTCTTCCTTCCGTCTTTTATTTGACTACGTCTGATTCATTTCAATCAAACCTTCCGCCAGCAGTTGATTCAATAGCAAACGATATGCCGATCGGATAATAAACTCTTTGTAGGTTACTTATTCCCACAACTGATGCAGCCGAGTCGTTACAACAGCTAAAAGCAGCTTTCGTTACCAACCCAAGAGCAGAAGGAGCTTTTAGACACTGTACCTTTAGATGCGTGCAGGAGCAAGGGCCTCTGACTAAGATCATTTCCTACCACACACTATACAGGCAAGGAGCAGCTTTCCCGGCCCTTAGGCATTTTAGCTATATGCTATTATTCTTCTTCTAGTAGCTAGGTATCTAGATCGAGTATCATTTCCAAAGAAAGAGAGTCTGCTAAAATGTATGCTCTTCTAGGGATAGAGCACTCTGTAAGAAGGTAGTCTGCCCTCCATACTTAGTTGCTTTAGGTTATTAGTAAACTTTCTTTAACAGACCTGTATTTAGATTCACTAAAGAAGCCCCTACACATGGAGTTACAGCGTACTACTATTCATTGATCTATTCACGTAAAATTTCCCCTTTTGCGGAAGGCGCTAGGTCTTCGAATGTTATGTAATATGTAAATATGTAAAAAGGACCAACGAGGATCCTAAAGGAGTAGGAGGAGTCAGTTTGAAGATCGAGGAAAAAATAGGACAATTATTAATTCTCCAGAAGTATTCTACAGAAGAAAAGCCTGTTACGAGTAAGTGGAAAGGAAAGATCTCCAGAGATTCTTATCTCATTCCATTCCAGTGGCTCAACCAGTAACCAATGGCGAAAACTAAAAAATCCATGGTTTCCCGGTAGAACCCTATTTCGCCCAAGTAGTTTCTTAACCGGAAAAAAGAAGCGGTTTTTCGCACAGCTTGCTCATAGTGCAGGTCCCACTTGTATATCGTATTTGGCCGAAGAAGCATCGGACAGGTTGGAGTTCTTACCTTCTTGGGACTCCATGGACCAAGATCTGCTTTTATTATATGGTCAATACCGATCTACTTTAGTAGATCATATGGATGTATAACAAGCTTCTCATTTTGATGAATTGGAAACATCTTTTTTCCATTTCTATTTACCCAGTTCATATCTTTGTTTCGTGTGTTCCTGGGAGGAATTCGATCTCTTCAATTTCGGAATACCACCTAAATAACTGCGGCCAGAGAGTCGGGAATAAAGAGTCTGAGGTCGGGTCGGACGACATATATCTAATAGAATCTTTCTTCTAAAAAAGAGAATTACTGGATCTATTTCATTTTGAAATAGCTGAAAGACCAAAACGGGGTGCAAAAAACCGAAAGCCCTTGAGTTCTCACTCCATTTATTCCGTACGAACTACTAATCCATATTTTGGGGCCGGCAGAAGAAGACGCCGCATCGTCATGAGGAAGATGATTGAAACTATCACCAAATGATAAGACATCGAAGTCTTGAACCATTTTTCAAATCCCATACAGTCTCTCCATATCAAATGTGTGTCTTGTCATATAATATTAGGGTTTTACAAAAGCTCCTCCATACAGCTTCGAACTGTAGGATTATATATATATAGTTTTTTGTTGGTTGTTGACCAAAGGGATGGTATGTTTTCTATGAAGTAGGGTTAAGGTAAAGCATAAGGGTCCGACCATATTGGTCTACACGAATACCTTTATCCCCACCCCCGATTATGATGGGTGCGCCCATTCTACCAGCATGGTCTGCTATGCACGAATGAAAGTTGCATTCATGAAAAATCTGAATTAGTTCATTGCGTTGATTATAAATAGGTATAATTATTTCACTATAAAAGCGTACATATTGAAAATGAGGCATCCTTTCTTCCATCTTTTTTTCAATCAAACTAAATAACAGAACACTGGAAACATCTTTTACAGGAGGAATACCAAAACACATTCACCACAGCTATACCATCCTCAGCATCTTCATAAATAGGTGCACTTAAAAAATCTGATAACAGCTTTACAGCATAAGCATGATTTGGGGCTACCTTCTTCAGAAGTAGAGATCTGTCAACCCATCTCGCCAAATTGACTTTCATGATACCTTAAAGATCTTGCCAACCAAGAATTACGTTGTAGTAATCTTGCAAATTACCATCTTTAGTATAGTTACTAACTATCGATTTGCTAAAATTCGTTGAGATAACTCAAGAGTTATGATTGTAGTAAGTACACCTAGAACAAGACGTGTAGATAGTTGGATGGAGTTATCTCTTTATATTTAAGATGACCTATGTAAAACTTTTCAGTATCAAGTAAGGATGCAAGATAATCGAGATCAAGTTCCTCCTTATCCTTTTCATCAAGTATCTCATTTCCAATAGTCTGAACAATATCAGTAAAATTATAGGGATAACCTTCACGACCCTGCGAATAAGATCTGTACGTGACGCAACAGTTCAAAATAGGATGTAATTTAGATTATTTCTATACCGGGCAGTCCAACCTGATTCTATCTCAACCTGCGCCTACCCATTCACTCTCTGGGGTCCTTCCCAGTTTGAGCATAAGGCGCTTAGGGATAATTCCAGCCGAGTCCCTAAAGGGAGTCACTAGTGTTAGGATACTTTATAGAAAAAGCTCATATGCTTCGCACATGGAATTCAAACAGGCAGAAGAGGTTCCAACTGCTACCTCTGCTCGACCTACTATTTTGCGAATCAGGTAAGGTAAACGTAAACCTTATTGACTTATTGAAAGGAGTAGTTGATAACTAGTACTATAACTATATATATTATATGTTTCGTTGCCCAACAAAAGAATTACTTGAATTGAAAGATTGAGATTGAACTAGATCCCCCGTGACTTGGTAGTCCAAAAGCCAAGATTCGCATGAAACAAACTAGACTTATCAATCATTGGATTTCTTGACACAAGCCTATTCTCTAACATCAATCACACTTTGATGCAGCAAACTCTAAAAAATAAAGGCTCTTCCACAAGACTTAACATGTTAGGAGGATAGCGGATTGAGCTTCCTTTCCAATCCACTCACGTGGCAGCAAGATCCGTGTCTCTTAAAGTAGATTCAAGGTAACTGAAATCGGAGTAGGCAAAGCCAAGCCTTAAACCAGACGCGAACACTTCCGCCTTATTCTCTTAAGCCCAGAGGGCGGATTTTAGACGATTTGTCTGTTTGCAGCATCAGATTTCACACTGAAGAATCGGCGGCATTGATTTGTCAAGAGGAGACTCGGTTGAATCGGCTTACCAATAAGTCAAGGAGTTTGACCCTTCATCCGGATTTCCTCCCTTCTGAGACTTTTCAACTCCTTTCACTTGAAAAGTGAAATCTTTTCCTATAGCTGAGCTAAGCGAGAAATCCTAGATCAAAGAAAGCAGGAGATTCGGCATTAGGAAATAAGGTCTGAAATTCAGCTTGGAGAAAGCGGGCAATTCTGTAAGGAAGACTTGCTCGGTTCCCTATGCTGATCTTATTCTAAGATCAGGAGACAGAAGATGTGAAGCAACTCATACACATCCTTCGCTTCGATTCTGTCATCTATCTAAGTGATATCGTCAATATGAGTCCGCGCCACCTGATAGAAGGAGCAAAAAGAGAAAGATGGCTTGCAGCTGAAAGGCGGGCGAAAGCCGTCGAAGTGCAAATGTTGCTTAGTAAACAAATCCAGGCCCAAGAACAATATTGAAAACTGTGGGACGAGGTGCGCAGCGAGAAGAAAGAAGGGTCGAAGTTTAGACCGCGAATACTAGTTCTACTTATAGAAAAGATCATCAGAAAGGAGACAAGCCATTTATGATTCCAGCCGAGAAGACTAGTCAAAGGAAGAATCAAGAATGTCATATATTTCAGGAGCTAGATCAGTTGCCGATGAACAATGCCTCCAAAAAAATGGATGGAATTGGACCTAAAAAAGCCATTCAGGTTCGTTATCGATTAGGTATCAGTGGGAAGATAAAGATCAAAGAGTTAACTAAGTATCAGATCGACCAAATTGAACAAATGATAGGTCAAGATCAATGTTGTTCATTGGGAATTGAAGAGGGGAGAACGAGCAGACATCGAACGATTCCATTTCTATTTCTTGTTATCGTGGAATTCGTCATCAAGATGGATCGCCCTGTAGCAGTCAACGAAGTCATACTAATGCAAGGACTTGTGCGAATTCGAAAATGGCCTTAGAAGTAATCTAAGATTCTACCATTGATCACTACACTTAAGGATGTAGTGGAGACGCACTCCTTAATCCAAGTAATGAATTTTTCGGGGAAACCAAGCCCAATGATTTCCAGGAACTCCCAAGAAACGGAGTCGTAGGCCTTTTCTAAGATCGATTTTCAACATACACCTAGGAGAGATCCTCTTCCTAGACGAAGGAATTCTTTGACTAAATAGATATTGTCCACCATGCTACGGTTTATTAGGAAGGCCGTTTGGGCAATATCCACCAAGCTCTCCAGAATGGGAGCTAATCGATTCGCAAGGATTTAATACAGAATTTTATATAGAATGTTGCAACAGGCCTGAAATCTTCAACTCTCGAAGCCTCTTCCAACTTAGGAATTAGAACAATAAGGGAATGATGATAGGATTCGACCACTAAATTGAATACATTTTCTTTTTTGGCCCTGCAAAGACTCATTCTGTCTTCCAGGGAACAAACTCCTTGTTGAGGAGCTCGAGGCCATGCCTCTGTACCAAAAAGGACATATCCAACTACTAAGTTATTTAACACCACTCATCATAAAATCAAGCCCGAAAGCATCATATTTCATTTTATGTGATCCATCAGATCAGTCTTTCTATCTAGATTGATAGAGCCTTTCCCTATAAAGACTATATTTATTATATATTGATAGAGCAAAGGAATGAATAGTCTAAGCCCTTACTAAACCGTTTTGTATAATTTTGATACTTTAATCGATTTTTTTTTTATGAAATAATCTAAGTGGCCATCATTGTTTTAGTTTTAAGATAATTTCTATTATTAAGAAACCTATGTGTTGACAATTTAACAATTTATATAATTTTATGTTTTGGCCAAATTGAGGATCAGAGACAAAAAAATAATGTCAATCAATTTAGGGATAGGGACAACTATAGAAGAATTTCAAAGATGAAAACCTTCACTCTTATAATGGTGCTTTATACTTTGTAACTGCTTTCTCTATTTTAGAACTTTGAGGAAGGGCCTGAGAGACAGGAGTAAGTCATGAAGTAAATTACTTACCACCTTCAACTTTGGAATATTTATTTTCTTTTCTTTTGTTTAAAAAGAGGATGCCTTTACCTTTTTCGTAAGCAATAAAGCGAAAATGAGCATATATGCAAACTCGTTGATCACTCTTTTCAACTCTTCATTCAATTCTGTTCCTTCTGTCTATCCAATAGCCCTTTTTATTTTGGCTTTCATGCTTTCGAAGTGAGTTGAGTATAAGTAGTTCTAAGTAGTTCATGGATGCTTTCTTCTTCCAGTACGATTTTTGCTTGCCAAAAATAAAGTCCACTTCCAAGCCAGGAAAGAGTCACTCTCTAGACATTGAAGAAAGGATTTTCAAGACCCGAACTATATCCAAGTCTCTTGACTTGTCTTGTCTCTTGAATAGAAGCGCGGTGCAATTCTTAAACGGGAGATGAGACTCTGTGAACTGGCACACTAGAAACGATTGGCCAATGCAGATTCTGGAAATGGAAGAATTCTTACTCTTATTTGAAGAGGGCTCATCATCGAAGAAAAGAAGAAAGATGGATACCATGGTGTCCCTAGAAGCGGAACGAGTAGAAAATCTATTTGTTAAGAGCTGAAGACGAAATGTAAGTAAGTAAGGCAGTCGTGAGATCTGTAATTTGTGAAGAGGCTCAAACCTGGTAATGAAATTTCGTGTAAGGAGGTCGAGCGATCAATCTCTGCCGGGTCTAATTTTTTAGAAGAAAAAGATTCGTTTAGTTGCACTGGAAAGAGACTAACGATGACTCCGAGGGTCTTTCTTGTATCACACAATATACAATCAGAAGAATTCTGTATAAACACAATAATCATTCCATTATTTTAAATAAAAAAAAGAATGATGACCACAAGTGGATCCTCCTTTCCCGGACCAAAAGAAGTAGCATTCTATCTGCTTGCTGGTGTAACCTTTCGTTGGCTAACCACGCTGCGCACTGGTTTTCTTACGTCCCTCAACCCCCTTTTGACCACCTTCTTATGCATATTGAACGAGCTGTAGCGGTTCTCTCCGTACAATTTGCTTCCTTTCGAGCTCGGCTCCCTACGTTGCTTCTACGTCTGTCTTCATAAATCGAATAGGCTAGCCTTACTGAACTGACGAAACTACATGAAAGAATGAAAGAAAGAAGCAAGAGCGTACTCATACTAGCTTTAGCACCCCTATCACGTAGTGACTACAGTGACTACACTACATGTGACTAAAAGCAGGAACGGACTGAGGTCTCCTTTTCATTTTTTTTTTGAAATTGAAAACAGTAGCCAGAACGGTTCACAAGACAAGCAAGACTAGGACGAACACTTGAAGCAGCATTTTTCGGACTACTTTGAAGCACTCATATTGCTTTCAGTGAAAATGAATGTTGAAGCTTCAAGTCGAATACCTCATCTGAAAATCCTTTATCTTTATCGTGTATCGTGGGCTTGGTGTCATTCGGGCTGTTACCTCACCGCTGCCTGAGCCCTATGCTCTCGTCGTAGAAGCGAAAGATTATGTTATGGTTCTCGGGTATCCAATCTCAATCTACTAAGTAAACACCGGGGAAGCTTTAGTGGAAAGGGTAAAAAAGGAAAGATTATCATAAGACGATTCTATGTCAAGTTGAGGCTTCCTCTTTCCTTGCAGATTTAGCAATCAGCTCTAACCCTTCCTTAATCGTCTTTCCTCGTCAGGCAATTCTCTGCCTATTCTCTTTATCTTCCTATTCATTAGAATTAATTCTAATTTAAGTATGTTACTTCCGGATAGCTAGATTCGATCGATAGCAGCGCAATTCTTTCCTTATTAATGTAATTATTTTTTTTCATCTTCGATGTAGGATGCAAGAAGAGGATGTAGATCTTTTTACAGCTGGGATGGACTTCTGTTTTGGGATTGAACTCAGGCTCGGAACTGAACAAAAAAAACGGGGAAAGAAAGATAAAGAATATAATATTAAATATTATATAATAATATTTTAAAATTAAAATGAAAAATAAAGAAATTCTAAATTTAATGCAACCCTACCTAAATGAAAGAACACACTGAAAGATACCAGTAATGAGGAAAGAATCAAACAATCTGCCGTAACAAAGCTACTGACATATACATTCCATAGACTTTTAAACAAAAGATCCGAGTCTTACAACATGTACGTAAACCCGCGGTACCCAACAAGGAGCCTGGACAGGAATCGTTCTTCCCTAAAATAACTTAAACTCTGACGAATACCAAGACCGACCTTGTATCCTTTTTTATGGAAACTTCTAACTTTGGCACTCTTTTTTCATAGTCCAGGCAGGATGAAGCGATTGATCGACGGGATTGAAAAGGAGCCAATTAATACGTGTTCGTGTTCATCCGAAGGTAAATAAAATCCAATCAAATCTACTACTTTGACCTGAACTGAAGTATCCGAAAAAAGTCCTAGTTGAATTTTCTTTTTCACCTTGATTTGATTCAGGTCCTAGATTTATGCCAAATTTATTAAATTTATTATTTATTTATTAATGAGCAATATATATAAAAAAAATAGATATTCAATATCGGATAATAAAGTCTATCTGAAAGATTACGACTATAAGTATAAGAAAGTCTAAAGTTTAGGTCGCGTGAGCAGTAAGCAACAGATCTAAACTTTTTGAAAAACGGATTCGACATTGTTGTTTACTCTGATCTGGTCGCGGTGGTTTTCGTTTACCGTTCCTATCCCTATCCTATGACCTAGTCTTTCTGGCCCCTGTGAACATCTTTTCTTAATGTATTAAAGAGGGCCTCTTTTAACCTTTACTTAGATTTTTCTTTTACTATATTCTAAATTCTTAATAAAGAAAGAAGGTCCACTAAAGGCCATTTCTGGCTTGGCTACGAGAACATAATTCCGAAAGGAGTCTTAAATCTTTAAATCTATGGAGAACATTTGAAAATGAAAACTGGTTCGGGGTTTGATGAGCCAACAGGTTGTTCCTCTGTCTTGGGCTTTTTCTCTTTCTAGGTTACACCTTCGGAATAGCCTAGGAAGGCAAGATTTTTCTACTTACTGAAAAGCCATCAGGATCAAGAAGAGCGGCGGGAAAGGGATAGACCTTATTAATTTGAGATTTTCCGTCTATCCCGTGGGAGCCTTTTTAGGAGTAACCTTTCCTTCAGTCCCTTTAAAAAAGCAATTAAGTTGTCAACTTTCCATCCAGTTCCATTGGCGCCCTGCAGTTTTTTAGTCTTCTACAGCAGTGTAGCATTCTGTAGTTGATAGTAAAATTTCCCCTTTTGCGGAAGGCGCTAGGTTAAAGGCAGCTAGAACGGAATAGCTTTAGTGTAGATCTAACTTACCCATAGCTGTCTAGTACTAAGGAACATTCAACACAGGAAATCCTTTCTTTTGGGATCACCAGCGTACTTTTAAGATTTTAAGAATAGCTTGATGGGGGTTGCCGGGTCGACTAGCCGGTTTCGTACTCATTTTTTTTATTGATTTCGTCTATCAAGGGACCACTTTTTATTCCATAGAAAGAAGTATAAAAAACCTTACTCGAAACGGGTTATACGTGACTACTGTGTAGACACAGAAGTTTCGAAACAAAAAGAGATCTACGAGCAGGCAGCCGAGCGGGCTCACTATCAATCAGTCTGGCTCCTCCCTATTACTTAAGTAGATTTTTTTTACGATTACTTCTAAATAGAAGCCTCTGGCATCCTTTCTTGGGACAAACACGTCCTCCCACCAAGTCTCCAAGGTATTCATTAGAATAAGGAGCCCCAGGTTCTACAAGAATTGTCCCGCGTCTACCTTACGATAGTGACGGACCACTTCTTCTCAATCTGGGACGACCCCGTTTCGTTGTGAAGTTCTCATCTTTGGCTCGGGTGACTCTTACTTGCCATAGCAACTTAACCTCCTTTACTTATAACGGAAAAAGGCTTTCCACTTGAGTGGTAGATCGTACTATCAGTCAGCTGCATCGGCTATAAGGAAGCCTCAGACGTAGCGATCTTAGTTCCTATTCAACTTTCTGCTTTCGCATTTCTTTCAAATTCAAAATTTCAAGGCTTTCTCAAATGACTCACGCAAGTCGCGACCTGTTTCTTTTCAAAAAAGAAATCGCGAGAATGAAATAGTTCGGGTACATGCCGATGAAAAGCGTTCGAATCACTTCATCAGCTCTAGGGGCAACCACATTAGTAGGCCCGAACCTTTTCTTTTTATTATATTGAGATTTTGTAGTCCCCAAGCCGATCCTTACTCTTTGAGTGTAACCGACTTGCAGCGCTTTCCACTTCCGGGAAGATGATCACAGCTTTACTTGACTAAATGTGGCATTTACTGATCAATACAAACTACAATTGATTCCCGCCTTCGGTGATAGAACAATAGAATAAACCTAACAGCTCCTTACACTATTAGCAAAATACTCCGCCTTCCTTGCCTAGAAAACAAAAGGAAAGGCTAGGAAAGACCACCACAAGAAGCTGAAAAGGGTCTTCAATAGAAGATTCTGATGATTTCTCTGAAGATTTGTTCCTGGAGGATGATCTAATGGCTTTCTTTGCTAGCTTGTCAAAGTCTCTTTAAAACTTTCCTGCTGGCTTGCTTTCTATAGAGCCCGCCTTTCCCAGAGATAAGTCATTAACTATCTTATCTTGCTTACTATATGGCAAGGGACTTTCTTCGACCCACATCACATCAAAAGGGGATAATGACTTATTCAAGTAGAGAGATTACCTTTTTTCTGCAATTGGCTCTTTAGGCGCCGATTTTTTAGTCTGTTTAGACTAAGGTCAATTAGAATTAGAAAGGCTGGCAACTATCACTCTAACTGGCTTAGATGTCACCAAATTGGCGAATCCTTGAGATACCCGCGCAGATGTTTGAAGTCAGAAGAGAAGGCAGAAGGAACGGAAGTCGCTTAAGCGAAGCTTGAAGCTTATGGAACTGAGAGAGATGCTTTTCATAGTCAAAATGTGCCTTTTTGCATTCGAAAGGACTTGCCAACTGATCCTAGCAGTCACTTCCTCAACTGCCTTTGTTGATGTACTTGATGTACACTGTCAAAGTAGTTTGTTTGTGCTTGCTTTCTTTTTAACCCACAGGTCTCTCAAGAGAGGTAGCTTTAAAAGAAGTGTAAGCAATAACTTCTTTTTGGTAGTACTCGATTGCCTTTCCTTCTTCTTCCCACTAAACGAATCCCCGTGCTTGAGTAGAAGTGGCTTCCTATCTTCGCCCTCGGCGCGTTCAATCTCCACTTTCATTTTCCCGGGATTTTAGGCTGCAAGTCCATTTCAGCTCGTAGATGGGATCTCAAATCGGCCTTTTTGCGTTTTACCGGGAAAATTGCTTGTTTTCGGATTTCTCTTCCTAAGGCAGCATCTCAATGTGATAAAAATCCCCAACCCCCGTGTTTTGGGCTTGTTTTTGATCGGATTGGCAGGTGCTATAAAGAATACACTCTCCATTCTCTTCTAGAATGTATCACTGATAGAACGGTTTTGGAAGCTTTTCCTCAGAGTCTCAATTGCTTGTGAAAGATAGCTATTCCTCCGCGTCTCTGCTGCACTTTTATCTTTCTTGTCTTTTCTTTTTCTTTGGTTTTCTAAGATCACGCACCTTAGACTCTTTCTGAGCCCTATGATCCGTTCCGTGAATCTAGATGTACTGGAGGCAGCGATTCTCTATTCATTCGAGTCTTCCTATTTCTCCTAAATTTTTCTCCTTTCTGAAGGAGCGGATTGACTGGGAGAAGAGTCTCGCTTGCTGGGATTTCTGGAGGAGCAGCTCTTTATTTCTTTTGCTTTCTTTCCCTTCTTTGTCTTTTCATTCTTCTATCTGGCCTTCTTCCTAGCTTTCTCTTTCGGAGTCTCATTTCGGAGGAAATCTTCTCTTATCTATGCGGTATGCGGATTTTGGATCATCTTATTTACCAATTCCAAATCTTTCTATTGCTATTGATTTTGTTCTTTGTTGTCTTGGTCCAACCAATATCATTTTCTTTCACCTTTCCCGCGAAACTCCTTCGCTCGTAGGAATGCATCTCCGGAATGAAAAAAGGTCCGATAATAAGCACAGGAAGGGAGGGATAAAGACCTTCGCGCAGGTATAGAGTAAGCCCCGGTCTCGCTTTCCCTAACACAAACTACCCCTCATGGAAGCCATCTTATCTACAAGGCGATTATGAACAAGATGCCTTACTATTGTCCGCAGCAGGCCGTAGGGAGGGGACTAGACTGGGAAAGGAAAACTTCAGAAGAAAGGCAAAAAAAAGAATCGACAATAGACTGCCAAGAAAGCAGCTCATTGCCGGCTCTATCCAACGGATATCTGACGCAAGGAGACCATAATGGGCAACCATCAGTTTCCTGATGGAATACACAAGATAGCTCGTGCGCCAGGTTTGTAAATATATTGCTATATTTACCACCCGCTAACCCCCGGGAAGGAATTTCCATGTTGGAATCCATCTAATACCCTGAAGAGGTATAGAGGTCAACGATGGTACCTAGGGAGGAGCGTCTTCCAAGATTCTCGTCTATTAGAGAAAGTTGATAAGAGAATATACTTATCAAACTTCTTTGATAACTTAGAGTAATCAGGAGGTGATACCATGGGCTTGATTATATCAGCGCTCAACCGCTTCGCGAGTGGAATCACTCTTGAAAGCGTGAAGAACGACAGATATAACTGGACCAGAGTATCCGCTCTATCATCCTTAACTCGTATCATCTTACGATGATAAGAGGGGATTACCTTAGCTTAGGATATCCATCCCGAGACAGCGCGACGAAGACAGGTAGTTGACCTGGCGGCCTAGGGACCAAGAGATTGCCCCGGTTTAGACCCGTCAATGGGCGATAGACGAGTGAGGCGCCTATACTATAGGGAGAGTTCACTTACGTAATATAAAAGTTTTTCGAACCAACCATTCACTGACTTTAGACCAAGTCAATCATCCTTTGGCATCGGAGGGAGACTTCGTGCCTCTTGTTGAATCGACTCTTCACTTCACAGCGTATCATATTACTAAAAAGCACTCAAATACGTTGTATGTAAGGGCGAGAGGGTATCAAAGAGACAACCACTTTTTACTAGCAAACATTGAAAGCAGATACCCGAATGACTCTTTGAACTGAACGACGTAATAAAGGAACTAGCGGCCATCAAAACTGAACGAGATGAGGATCAAAGAAAATCGACCTAACTGTGATAAGCAAGGTGGTTCATTTTACCATCAATGCAGAAAGAGAACAGATGAAAGTTCGCCCAATGGAAGCGAGTGACTCAAGGTATGCCATCGCTCTTATCTCTTGACCTGAGACTAGGTTGGGGGAGTTCAGTGAGCGAGGAGAAGAGTCGGTAGCTGTTAAAAAGAATCAATTCAATCAGCTCCAGAGCGTTGAGTTCTATGTGACGGTTGAGGGTTGAGGAGAGTCCTTTTAGTTAATCTTAGCTGCTACCCTACTTATCCCAGCTCTAAAGGCAGCTACTGACTCGATAGCTCACAAGTTGAGTCGACTGTGATTCTTCTTGTTCCGCTGTGAATGGTATCGTTATCGTATTCAGTAGTTTTCCCGGCTGTAGTACCTTCTTCAACGTCTTCGGCTTTCACTAGACTCACTACTCTAAGTGAAGGAACAAACGAGGAAGGGAAGAATCCGATCTTTGAAGGCTTGAGGGAATAAGCGATGCCATCGATTTAGCTGTTGGAGTACGGGCATTAGTAGCATAACTAGAGCGAAGGCCATGGCATTAGATTAGGGGAATGTTCTTTTTAACGAATCCTAAGAAGAAGCTGCAATTGGAATGCTTTCAATGGCCAGAAGGAAGGAGTTAAAGCCCCGGTTATATGATTGTTGGTTAGGAGTTTCATTGTTAGCAAGATCCCCAGCTATAGAATCTGTTGTCGGCGGCGGGAGTCTTACATCCGAGCGAGAGGTCAGACCAATCCCATTCATCCTGGTCCGATCCGAACGGATCTTGTTGAATGAATTGATCCATTGTTGTATGCCCTACTTCTTAGTTCATTTTTTCCTACTCGGACCCGCCTACCTTCCTCTCCTTATCAGTCGAGTTACTTCATACCTTTGACTACTCCTGAGATATAGTGGAAACATTTTGTTATGGTGGAGAGTGGGGAGTGAAAAACCAATGCAGCAGAGAACGACCGCATGAATCGGAATCCACTTATATTAAGACAGACGACCGAGGCTCCACGTTCTCAAAATGGTTGATCAACGCGTGCTAGCCGCTGCTTCATTTCGTATAGTGATAACGCTTTCTCTTTCTTAGCGCTCCGCCCCCCCTTGTATAGTAAGGGGAACTCTGGTTGCGTTACGCGGCTTTCTCTTATATTAGGAAATTTTCTCTGACTTGACTCAGCTTGACCTACTTGACTCAGCGGTTAGAGTATCGCTTTCATACGGCGAGAGTCATTGGTTCAAATCCAATAGTAGGTAA
>Ga0268247_10000052_pt1 | contig 38759 bp, 41 predicted proteins | sample AgamicOrMae_FD_200245 | JGI IMG/M metagenome (GOLD analysis project Ga0268247, IMG submission 200245) | Agave microbial communities from Guanajuato, Mexico - Or.Ma.e (v2) (version 2) | ecosystem: Host-associated > Plants > Phyllosphere > Phylloplane/Leaf | place: Guanajuato, Mexico | collected...
GTGGATAAGGAGAAGCCCCATGTTTGATTATGAAGTTCTGCGCTTTGTCTGGTGGCTGCTAATCGGCATTCTGCTGGTGGGCTTTGCCGTCACCGATGGTTTCGATATGGGCGTCGGGATGCTGACGTGCGTATTAGGCCGGACCAATACCGAGCGTCGTGTGATGATCAATTCTATCGCGCCGCACTGGGACGGCAATCAGGTCTGGTTGATCACCGCCGGTGGCGCACTGTTTGCCGCCTGGCCGATGGTGTACGCCGCCGCGTTTTCCGGCTTCTACGTGGCGATGATTCTGGTGCTGGCCTCGTTGTACTTCCGTCCGGTAGGCTTTGACTATCGCTCAAAAATCGAAGATGCACGCTGGCGCGGTGCCTGGGACTGGGGCATTTTTATCGGCAGCTTTGTCCCGCCGCTGGTGATCGGCGTCGCCTTTGGCAATCTGCTGCAGGGCGTGCCTTTTCATGCCGACGAGTACATGCGGCTGTATTACACCGGAAACTTTTTCCAGCTGCTGAACCCCTTTGCACTGCTGGCCGGTGTGGTGAGCGTTGCCATGATACTGACGCAGGGTGCGACCTATCTGCAAATGCGCACCACGGGCGAACTGCACCTGCGTTCACGCATCACGGCGCAAATTGCCGCGCTGGTGATGATGGCGTGTTTCGCGCTGGCTGGCGTCTGGGTAAGGTACGGTATTGACGGCTATGTGGTGACCAGCACGCTTGATCACTTCGCTGCTTCTAATCCCCTGGGGAAAACCGTGGTGCGCGAAGCGGGGGCCTGGATGGTGAATTTCCAGCAGCATCCTGTGTTGTGGTTATTCCCGCTTCTGGGCGTGGTGTTGCCCTTACTGACCGTAATGTGTTCGCGTGGAGAGAAGGGCGGCTGGGCGTTTCTCTGCTCATCGCTGACGCTGGCCTGCGTCATCATGACCGCCGGCATCGCGATGTTTCCGTTCATTATGCCGTCCAGTACCGTTCCCGGCACCAGCCTGACCATGTGGGATGCCACCTCCAGTTTGCTGACGCTGGAAATTATGACCTTCGCGGCGATAATTTTTGTGCCGGTTATTCTGCTCTATACCAGTTGGTGTTACTGGAAGATGTTTGGTCGTATCACTAAAGAACATGTTGAGCGCAACAGTAACGCACTCTATTAATAAAGGAGACGACATATGTGGTATTTTGCCTGGATTCTCGGCACCCTGCTGGCCTGTGCCTTTGGCATCATCACCGCGCTGGCGATAGAACATATCGAAGACAGCGCCGACGCGGAACGCCAGTCATAATGCGCACAGGCATTCAGACAGGTTATCGCCTGATGGATAAGGGCCCGCTCCGGGCCCTTTCTCTGATACTCGCCTTATGGCTGGCCGGCTGCCTGTTATGGGACCCCGCGCGCCATGCAACCCGCCCGGAAGGCATCCTGCTATGGCAGGGCATCGTACTGATTTGGGCGGTCTGCACGGGGGTTATTCACGGCAGCGGATTCCGTCCGCGCCGTTTACGCTGGCGTGCGTTCTTTGCGCCATTGCCCGCCTTACTGGTACTCTTCTGGGCGCTGAGTCATTTTTATCGCTGACGACCTGTCACCCTTCACCCCAGGCGCGTGAGTTTACTTCAGCGTCTGGTCAAGAAACCTCCATTAATGACGTCCGGTTGTAACCAACTGATAATTATTTTCTCCTGGCTCTGACAGCCCATTCCCAACCCTAATTGTCTTGCGTATAGTAGCAACGTTTAAAACGAGGCCGGGATGTAGAGTGAGTACAACGCTGTTTCGCTGGCCGGTTCGGGTCTACTATGAAGATACCGATGCCGGTGGTGTGGTTTATCACGCCAGCTATATCGCTTTTTATGAACGAGCACGTACCGAAATGCTGCGTCAGCACCATTTCAATCAGCAGGCGCTGTTAGAACAGCAGGTTGCTTTTGTGGTACGGCGCATGACGGTGGACTATCTTTCGGCGGCACGTCTTGATGACCTTCTGGAGATCCAGAGCGAAGTGACATCAATGACGCGGGCGACGATGACATTCTCCCAGCGTATCGTGAACGCAGAAGGCAAAGTGCTCAATGAGGCAGAGGTCCTGATTGCCTGCATCAACCCACACCTAATGAAGCCGATTGCGCTTCCCAAGTCTATTGTCGCGGAGTTCAAGCAGTGACTGACATGAACGTTCTTGATTTGTTCCTGAAGGCGAGCCTTCTGGTCAAACTTATCATGTTGATTTTGATCGGCTTTTCGATTGCCTCCTGGGCAATCATCATCCAGCGCACGCGAATTCTGAATGCGGCGGGAAGGGAAGCTGAAGCCTTTGAAGACAAATTCTGGTCCGGCGTTGAACTGTCTCGCCTCTATCAGGAAAGTCAGGGACGTCGTGAAGAGCTGGCGGGTGCCGAGCAAATCTTCTACGCCGGCTTCAAAGAGTTTGCCCGTTTACATCGCGCGAATAATCATGCGCCTGAAGCGGCTGTTGAAGGCGCGAGCAGGGCCATGCGCATTTCCATGAATCGCGAACTCGAAGCGCTGGAAACCCACATTCCTTTCCTGGGCACGGTTGGCTCAATCAGTCCTTATATCGGTCTGTTTGGTACGGTCTGGGGGATTATGCATGCGTTTATTGCCCTGGGGGCGGTCAAACAGGCCACCCTGCAGATGGTGGCACCGGGGATTGCAGAAGCATTGATCGCCACCGCGATCGGTCTGTTTGCTGCGATTCCTGCCGTAATGGCGTACAACCGACTGAACCAGCGCGTCAATAAACTGGAGCAGGGCTACGACAACTTTATGGAAGAGTTTACGGCTATCCTGCATCGTCAGGCTTTCTCCAGCGACAGCGCTAAGTAAACAGAGGTAAATGATGGCCCGAGTGCGTGGTCGCGGTCGCCGCGAGCTAAAGTCGGAAATTAACATCGTTCCACTGCTGGACGTTTTGCTGGTGCTGCTGCTGATCTTTATGGCAACGGCCCCCATCATCACGCAAAGCGTGGAAGTGGATTTGCCCGATGCAACAGATTCTAAGACGGTTTCCAGTGATGATAACCCACCCGTGATTGTTGAAGTGTCCGGCGTGGGACAATACAGCATGGTCGTCGATCACGATCGTTTGCCGCAGTTGCCGCCAGAACAGGTGATTAGCGAAGCGCAACGTCGTCTGGAAGCCAATCCGAAAACCGTCTTTTTGATCGGTGGTGCCAAAGAGGTACCTTATGATGAAATCATCAAGGCGCTGAACCTGCTGCATCAGGCAGGGGTTAAATCTGTCGGTTTGATGACGCAGCCGATTTAAAGTCGAACCGTTTTTGGGAACCGAGTGTGTCGAAGGCAACCGAGCAAAACGAAAAGTTAAAGCGCGCGATAATCATTTCGGTGATTCTGCATATCGTGCTGATCGCCCTGCTGATATGGAGCTCGTTTAATGAGCACATTGAGGCCAGCGGCGGCGGTGGCGGTAGCGATATAGAAGCGGTCATGGTCGATCCCGGTGCGGTGGTTGAACAGTATAACCGTCAGCAGAATCAGCAAAGCGACAGTCAGCGTGCGGAGCAGCAGCGCCAGAAACAGGCCCAGCAGCAGGCCGAAGAGCTTCAGCAGAAACAAGCGGCTGAACAGCAGCGGCTGAAAGAGCTGGAAAAAGAGCGACTGCAGGCACAGGAAGACGCGAAACAGCAGGCGAAAGCTCAGGCTGAACAGCAGAAGGCCGCCGAAGCCGCAGCGAAACAGGCCGAGGCGCAACAGAAAGCCGCCGAAGCGGCCGCGGCGAAAGCCAAAGCCGATGCGAAAGCGGAAGCGGATGCACAGGCGAAAGCCGCGGCAGACGCAAAGATGAAGGCGCAGGAAGAGGCAAAGAAGGCCGCAGCAGAGGCGAAGAAGCAGGCTGAGCAAGAGGCGAAAGCCGCAGCCGCAGAAGCGAAGAAGCAGGCCGAGCAGCAGGCGAAAGCTGAGGCTGCCGAAGCCGCAAAACAAGCTAAGGCCGAAGCGGCGAAACAGGCTAAAGCGGAAGCCGCGAAAGAAGCGAAAGCGGCTGAAGCCAAAGCCGCAGCGGAAGCGAAAGCCGCAGCCGCCCAGGAAGCGAAAGAGAAAGCGGCCGCCGCAGCGAAAGAAAAGGCCGCCAAAGAAAAAGCGGATGCCGCCGCCAAAGCGAAAGCGGAGGCTGCTGCCAAAGCAAAAGCGGATGCGAAGGCAAAAGCCGAGGCGAAAGCGAAAGCGGCCGCTGATGCCGCCAATGACAGCGACGTCGATGACCTTCTGGGCGGCTTAGCGTCCGGTAAGAATGCACCGAAAAGCGGCGCGTCGGGTGGAGCAGCAGGGCAGGGTAATCAGAAGAAGGCGGGTGCTTCTGGCGCAGATGTGAATGCGTATCTTGGGCAGATCACCAGCGCAATTCAGAGCCGTTTCTACGATGCGGACCTGTATAGCGGCAAAAGCTGTGACTTACGTATTAAACTTGCTCCTGATGGCATGCTGATTGATGTTAAATCAGAAGGCGGCGATCCGGCGCTGTGCCAGGCCGCCATTGCGGCGGCGAAGCAGGCACATATTCCGAAACCGCCTTCACAAGCGGTGTACGAAGTGTTTAAAAACGCCCCGATGCGTTTCAGACCGCAATAATGCAGTAACCTGCGGCAGGTTGATCTATGGTTAGCTTGCCGTACTCTAGTTGTACTCGTGGTTTTCAGGAACAGTGCCAATTATCGCGGACTCAGGTTCAGATAAGGGAGATAAAATGAAGCAAGCTCTTCGCGTAACGTTAGGCTTTTTTATCCTGCTGTGGGCAGCGGTGCTGCATGCAGAGGTTCGCATTGAAATCACCCAGGGCGTCAACAGCGCGCGCCCTATCGGTGTGGTTCCGTATAAATGGTCTGGCCCAGGCGCGGCACCGGAAGATATCGGTGGTATCGTCGCAGCTGACCTGCGTAACAGCGGTAAATTTAACCCGCTTGATCGTTCACGTCTGCCGCAGCAGCCGACCAGTGCTCAGGAAGTGCAGCCTGCTGCATGGAGCGCACTGGGTATTGATGCCGTGGTTGTTGGACAGATTCAGCCGAATGCTGATGGCAGCTATCAGGTGTCCTACCAGCTGGTGGATACCGCAGGTGCACCAGGCACCGTGCTGGCGCAAAACTCCTATAAAATTACGAAACAGTGGCTGCGCTATGCGGCGCACACCGTCAGTGATGAGGCGTTCCAGAAACTGACCGGCATTAAAGGGGCGTTCCGCACCCGTATCGCCTATATGGTACAGACCAACGGCGGTCAGTTCCCGTATGAACTGCGCGTTGCGGATTACGACGGTTACAACCAGTTTGTCGTGCACCGTTCACCGCAACCGCTGATGTCGCCTGCCTGGTCGCCCGATGGCAGCAAACTGGCGTATGTAACCTTTGAAAGCGGCAAGTCAGCGCTGGTGATTCAGACCTTGTCTAACGGCTCTGTCCGTCAGGTCGCTTCATTCCCGCGTCACAATGGTGCGCCAGCCTTCTCACCGGACGGCACCAAGCTGGCCTTCGCCCTGTCTAAAACCGGTAGTCTGAATCTCTATGTTATGGACCTGGCCTCCGGGCAGATTCGTCAGATTACAGATGGTCGCTATAACAGCACTGAACCAACCTGGTTCCCGGACAGCCAGACGCTGGCGTATACCTCTGACCAGGCCGGTGCGCCGCAGATCTACAAAATCAGCATCAATGGTGGTGCATCACAGCGCATTACCTGGGAAGGCGCTCAGAACCAGGATGCGGATGTAGCCAGTGATGGAAAATCAATGGTGATGATTAGCACCAGTGGCGGTGCTCAACACGTCGCCAAACAGGATCTGGTAACGGGAGCCGTTCAAACGTTAACGGACACGTTCCTGGATGAAACGCCGAGCCTGGCTCCAAACGGCACCATGGTAATCTACAGCTCGACTCAGGGCATGGGTTCTGTGTTGCAGTTGGTTTCAACCGACGGTCGTTTCAAAGCGCGTCTTCCGGCAACTGATGGACAGGTCAAATTTCCTGCCTGGTCGCCGTACCTGTAATGTCTGAGCTTTCTGACATTACAAAAAAATAAACAATAATGGGAATTTTCAAATGCAACTGAACAAAGTACTGAAGGGTTTAATGCTGGCTCTGCCAATCATGGCAGTTGCGGCGTGTAGCTCACACAAAAATAACAACAACGACCAGTCTGGCGCAGGTGCTGACGGCGCTTACGGTGCTAACTCTGGTATGAACAACGGCAACATGTCTTCTGATGAGCAGGCGCGTCTGCAGATGCAACAGCTGCAACAGAACAACATCGTTTACTTCGGTCTGGACAAATACGATGTTCAGCCTGACTACGCTCAGATGCTGGATCAGCACGCTAACTTCCTGCGTAGCAACCCGTCTTACAAAGTGACCATTGAAGGTCATGCGGATGAGCGCGGTACGCCAGAGTACAACATCGCCCTGGGCGAGCGTCGTGCTAACGCCGTTAAGATGTACCTGCAAGGTAAAGGCGTGTCTGCGGATCAGATGTCTATCGTATCTTACGGTAAAGAGAAACCAGCTGTTCTGGGCCACGACGAAGCGGCTTACGCTAAAAACCGTCGTGCCGTACTGGTCTACTAAGAGAATCACATGGTTAGTAACTTCAGACATCACCTGTTGAGTCTGTCGTTACTGATTGGCGTAGCGGCCCCCTGGGCCGCTCATGCCCAAGCGTCAATCAGTAGCGTTGGCTCCGGCTCGGTCGAAGACCGTGTCACCAGTCTCGAAAGAATCTCCAATGCCCAGGCACAGCTGATGCAGCAACTGCAGCAGCAGATGAGTGATAACCAGCGGGATATCGACTCATTGCGTGGGGAAATCCAGCAAAATACCTATCAGCTGAATCAGGTTATTGAGCGCCAGAAGCAGATCTATCAACAGATCGACAGTCTGAGCAGCAATAACAGCAGCAATAACAGCAGCAATGCCAGTCAGCCTGCCGCGGGTGCCGGTGACAATGCGGCTGCGGGCGCTGCGACCGCGGGCAACGATGCAGGTGCGGCCGCGGCCGGCAGCAGTGCGCCTGTTCAGAGTGGCGATGCTAACAGCGATTACAATGCTGCTGTTGCGCTCATTCTGGAGAAAAAACAGTACGATCAGGCCATCACTGCGCTGCAGGCGTGGGTGAAGCGTTACCCGGACTCGACGTATCAGCCGAATGCCAATTACTGGCTGGGGCAGCTGTTTTATAACAAAGGTAAAAAAGACGACGCAGCGTATTATTACGCCACGGTGGTGAAGCAGTATCCAAAATCCCCCAAGGCGGCTGAAGCGTTGTTTAAGGTTGGCGTGATCATGCAAGAGAAAAACGACACGGCAAAAGCCAAAGCCGTTTATCAGCAGGTGATCAAACTTTACCCGAACACCGAATCAGCTAAGCAGGCACAAAAACGCTTGTCTGGTATGTAATTTGTGCAGGTTTGACCGGATATCGATGGATTTCTGGTCTTGCCGCATGAAAGGTAGGCAATTGAACCCCTTAACAGAAAATAAGGGTTGCGCTACCTCGGTAAATCAGTAATATATGCCGCCGTTGCCGGGACACATTGCAAATGTGTCTGGCAAGCCTGAAGATGGGTCGTTAGCTCAGTTGGTAGAGCAGTTGACTTTTAATCAATTGGTCGCAGGTTCGAATCCTGCACGACCCACCATCTCCCGCAGGACGCTGTTCCCCAAGAGAACCTTCAGTATTGCTTCACAACCATTAAGATGGGTCGTTAGCTCAGTTGGTAGAGCAGTTGACTTTTAATCAATTGGTCGCAGGTTCGAATCCTGCACGACCCACCATCTTATTCTCAGGCAGCATGCAGACATGTGTTTGAGCGGTTGTAAGCCCCGAGCGGGTCGTTAGCTCAGTTGGTAGAGCAGTTGACTTTTAATCAATTGGTCGCAGGTTCGACTGAATCGCGGTGCGATTCAGGCTGATGCGTCAGCATCCACCCGCAGGGCGAAGCCCACGGGCCCGCAAAATCTGTCGTACTCCCGTCAGGGCCCAACACCCCGCGTCCGCACTGTTCCTGTCCGACAGCGTGCCGTCGAGCGGGCGTCACGCAGGCGGATCTAATCATCTGCCATAAAAAAAGCGCCCGACAGGCGCTTATAGGGCGAAATACGTCAGCCGGATTAGCGTGCGGCTGTCTGACCGGGTTCCAAACTAAACTGTTTGACCAGCGTTTCAAGTCGGCGCGCCTGATCTTCCAGCGCGGTGGCTGAAAGGGCAGAGGCAGAGACTAGCGAGGCGTTTTGCTGGGTGGTGCTGTCCAGTTCTGAGACCGCACGCGCAATCTGCTCAATGCCACGGCTTTGCTCATCCGAGGCGGAAGAGATCTCACCCACGATATCATTCACACGGGAAATCGCCTGAACCACCTGTCCCATTCTCTCGCCCGCGCGCGCAACGCGGTTATTGCCTTCCGCGATTTGACTGACCGATGCGCTGATCAGCTGATCGATATCCTTCGCCGCCTGCGCACTGCGCTGCGAAAGGTTACGTACTTCGCTGGCGACGACCGCAAACCCCCGGCCATGCTCGCCAGCGCGTGCCGCTTCCACGGCGGCATTCAGAGCCAGGATATTGGTCTGGAAAGCAATACTGTCGATAACGGCCGTGATCTCGGCGATTTTCTTCGAGCTGGCAGAAATATCGCCCATGGTTTGCACGACTTCCGTGACGGCGGCACCGCCTTGCTCCGCCGTTTTAGACGCTTCAGCAGCAATCTGGCTGGCGTGGCGCGCGTTATCTGCGTTGTGCTTCACCGTAACGGTTAACTGTTCCATGCTGGCAGCCGTCTGCACCACGGCGGCGGACTGCTGTTCTGTGCGGAGAGCGTGTGGTTGTCGCTGTTAATACTGCTCGCCGCCTGCGACAGCGTGAGCACGCTGTCGCGGACCTCCAGAATCATTGTCCGCAGACGCTGATTCATCGCGCCCATCGCGCCAGCCAGTTTGCCCAGCTCATCACGGCCCGCCGGTTTGATATCGGCGCTTAAATCGCCCTTAGCAATGCGCTCCGCCAGCCATAAATTCTTTCTGACGGGATGAGTAATCTGTCGGCCAATCAGCCAAGCAATCAACATGCCCAGCAGCACAGCAAGGCCAACCGTCAACAGCGTCAGGTTAACAGAACTCCTGGTCAGGTCGCTGTTTTCTACCTTCATCTGCTGCAGAAGCGTTTTGAGGATAGCACTGCTCTTATCGCCATCGACCTTCACCGCGTTCTCCGCCTGACTGAGGGCCAGAAAGCCTGCCGCGTAACGTTCACTGAGTTGCTTAACCTCAAGGGTTGCATTCCACAGCGCGTTGAGCTGCGTCTGAGCATCGGGAGGTAATTGCGGTAACAGAGTGGTGAGGGCGGTCTGGATGGCGTTGACCTGCGGTGTGAGCTGAGACTGAATCGCGCTGGCATGAGCGGGATCATAACGGAGTAACTGAAGCTGATCGCGCAACTGGCTGATTGCAAGCAGTTGCTGAAACAGTGCACTGGCATCGGTCATCTGGGTTTTAATCAACGCTTCGTACAGCGTTGACTGGCTCTGCATGTTGCGCTGATCGAGCTGCTTACCCGTTTCTGCCAGAGACTGCATGGCCTGGGTCATTGCGCTGATGCTGGCCTGAAAGTGGCTGAGCTGGCTGGCGATATCCTGGAGCTGTGTTTCCTCCTCGGGCAGCCATCGGTACTGTTGGGCATCATGTGTCAGCTGAGCGGCATGGGCGATATAATCCGCCATCACTTTCCCCGCTTTCTCATCGCCATACAGCAGTTTCAGCCGGTTAACCTTAGCCTGAAACACGTCAATATTTATGTCGTAAATCAGGTTGCTCTGTTCATAAACGTCATGGATAGTTTTAAAACGCGCGATGCTTACCGCGCCCGATCCCACCACCAACAGCAAAACGAGTCCAAATCCTAAACTGAGTTTGTGCGAAATTTTTGTATTTTCTAACCGCAACCCCATGACCTCTGCCTCCTGCCCATGTCAACGATGTTAAGCCAAATTGGTTATCGGTTGAGCAGGCCAGGAGTTTAGAGGCGAGGCGTGATATTTCTTTTCAGGACAACGGGCTGCTTACTTCGCACTGGCCGGTGACAGGCTTTTCCAGATATGCATCACGGCGTAGCTGCGCCAGGGACGCCATACCTGTGAGTGCGCGTCTGCCGCTTTGGGTGTTAATCCCCCCAGATTATTGCGCACGGCGATATCCTCTTTCGGGAAGGCGTCTGGCCAGCGCAGCGCCCGCATGGCAATGTAGTGGGCGGTCCAGGGGCCAATGCCCGGTAAGGCCACCAGGCGCGCCATGATGTCGTCAGGCGAAAGCGTCGCATTGAAACGCAGGCTGCCCTCGTTACAGGCGGCCGCAAAGGCCAGAATCGCTCTGGCGCGCGCACTGACAATGCCCAGGCGGGCAATCTCATCGACTGTGGCCCGAGCAATGCGCTGGGGTTGCGCAGAATAGCGCGACAGACCAGGGAACGGCGTGGTGCAGGGTTCACCAAATGCCTGAGCAAAGCGGCTGCTGAGCGTCGTGGCGGCTTTAACGGTGACCTGCTGGCCCAGGATGGCGCGTACGCCCATTTCGACACTGTCAAATGCTCCGGGGACACGCAGGCCGGGATAATCCTGAATACTTTGCGCCAGCAGGGGATCCTGTTGCAGGTGTTCGGCAATGCGCTGCGGCTGTGCATTCAGGTCAAACAGGTCACGCAGCCGACGCAGCAGGGCAGGCAGCACAGGCGTGAGAGAGCGGGTGAATTCCAACTGGAGCGCCTGCTTTGCCGGAAGATGCGAAATGCTGACCCAACCCCGGTATTCGCCCAGCGCCACCGTCCGGCGGTAGGTTTCACCATCAACGGCTTCAATGTCGTTCATTAACCGCAGGCGTAAAAAGTCCAGCATCGCCTGCCAGTCGTAAGGCGGACGATAGCTGAGGCGTAACCGCATTGTGTCCGTTGCAGGTTGCGGCGACAGGTTGCCGCTTTTGCGCAGTGCGCCCGGCGTCATGCGATAGCGCGCCTGAAACACGTCATTGAAGCGCCGTAAGCTGCCAAATCCACTGGCGTAAGCGATCTCGGTTACCGGCAGCGTGGTTTCGGTCAGAAGCTGCTTAGCCAGCAGCATACGACGTGTCTGTTTAAGCTCCAGTGGCGTGACGCCCAGCTCCTGCTGCACAATGCGCCGCAGCTGACGGGCGCTGATGCCAAACTCTGCAGCAATCGCATCCAGGCCGCTGTGGGCTTCCAGCAAGCCCTCTTCAATGCGCTGCACCAGTCGGTCGGCCACGCGGTGGGCGTTGTCCACGGGGGCGTTGCCGGGTGCCAGCTCCGGACGACAGCGCAGACAAGGGCGAAAATGCGCTTTCTCTGCCGCCTCAGCGCTGTTGAAGAACAGACAGTTTTTCTGCATTGGCGCTTTCACCGGGCAAATCGGGCGACAGTAAATGCCGGTTGAGGTCACGCCGACAAAAAACACGCCATCGAAGCGCGTATCACGCGAGGTCAGTGCCTGGTAAGCGGTATCTGGATCAAACATGGTTTTTCTCCGGCAAAGAGCGACAGCGTAGCGCGGGCATTGGATATTGACTGGCTGTTTTCGGACAGCACAACAGTTTATTGTAATGACCGAAAACAGCCAGTTTCGCGTGGCGAAAATGCGATAATGCCAGACAGCAATGTGATGGAGGGAACAGCATGTATTACTGCAAACCTGTGATAACGCCGGTGGGCGAACTAACGCTGATCGCCAGCGATCGCGGTCTGGCGGCCATTTTATGGCAGGACGAAGTGCGCAGACATCCCCGGTTATCGCCGCGTGAGCGCGACGATAATCATCCTGTTTTACGCGAAACCGAAACGCAGTTACGTGAGTACTTTGCCGGCACTCGGCGCGTTTTTGACTTACCGCTGGATATGGACGGCACAGCATTTCAGAAAAAAGTCTGGCAGGCGCTACTTTCTATTCCGTTTGGCGAAACCCGCAGTTACCGCCAGATCGCCGAGCAGATTGGGCATCCGGCAGCGGTACGTGCCGTCGGTGCTGCTAACGGCAGAAATCCGTTGTCCATTGTGGCACCGTGTCATCGGGTCATTGGGGCCAATGGAAAACTGACGGGATTTGCCGGTGGCCTGACGGTCAAAGCCTTTTTGCTTCAACTGGAAGCCCCTCAGCCCGGCCTGGTGGGGCTTTCTGCATCGTCATGACCAAATAAAACGCGACAGGCTGCTGCTTTTTCGCTATCGTGTTTAGCATATAAAACACGATGGCGGTATTTACGTCCTGTTAAGCCAGAAACGGCTATTTTCGTTAATTTTACAGAACGAGAGCGGTGTCATGAGCGCAATCTTTGATCCTGAACATGCGGTGTATCCTTTTCCTCCTAAACCCGCCCGGCTGAGTGACGAGCAAAAAACGCTTTACCGGGAAAAAATTAAAGCCCTGCTGAAAGCCCGTAACGCCGTGATGGTGGCGCACTATTACACGGATCCGGACATCCAGGCCTTAGCCGAAGAAACCGGCGGTTGCGTCTCTGACTCGCTCGAAATGGCGCGTTTTGGCAGCCAGCATCCCGCCACTACGCTGCTGGTGGCCGGCGTGCGCTTCATGGGCGAAACCGCCAAAATTCTCAGCCCGGAGAAAACCGTGTTGATGCCGACGCTGGAGGCCGAATGCTCGCTGGATCTGGGCTGCCCGATTGAGGCGTTTACGGCCTTCTGTGATGCGCATCCTGACCGGACGGTGGTGGTATACGCCAATACTTCTGCGGCGGTAAAAGCGCGCGCCGACTGGGTTGTCACCTCCAGCATTGCCGTCGAACTGATTGAACATCTGGACAGCCTGGGGGAAAAAATCATCTGGGCACCGGATCGGCATCTCGGGCGGTATGTTACGCAAAAAAGCGGGGCCGACGTGTTATGCTGGCAGGGCGCCTGCATCGTCCACGACGAATTCAAAACTCAGGCGCTGCAGCGGATGAAAGCGCTGTATCCGGATGCGGCAGTGCTGGTTCATCCCGAATCGCCGCAGGCGATTGTGGATCTGGCCGATGCGGTAGGCTCAACCAGCCAGCTGATTCAGGCGGCAAAAACCTTGCCACATCCGCAGATGATCGTTGCCACCGATCGCGGCATCTTTTACAAGATGCAGCAGGCGGTTCCTGACAAAATATTGCTGGAAGCGCCTACCGCCGGTGAGGGCGCAACCTGCCGAAGCTGTGCGCACTGTCCCTGGATGGCGATGAACGGACTGCAGGCCATTGCCGAGGCGCTGACGTCGGGTGGGCGGGCTCATGAGATCCACGTAGACGCGGCGCTGCGCGAGGCCGCGCTGGTGCCGCTAAACCGTATGCTATCCTTTGCAGCAGACCTCAAACATAACGTGAAAGGAAACGCGTAATCCGCGTCGTTGACAGGTGCCTGATATGGATTTTTTTAGCACGCAAAACATTTTAGTTCACATCCCGTTGGGCGCGACCGGGTACGATCTGTCCTGGATTGAAGCCGTTGGCACCCTGGCGGGCCTGTTATGTATCTGGCTGGCCAGCCTGGAGAAAATCGCTAACTACGCGTTCGGCCTGATAAACTTGACGCTGTTTGCGGTGATATTTTTTCAGATTCAGCTCTATGCCAGCCTGCTGTTACAGCTGTTCTTTTTTGCGGCTAACGTTTATGGCTGGTACGCCTGGAGCCGACAAACCACTGATAACCAGGCGGCGTTAACGATTCGCTGGCTCCCGCTGCCCAGGGCCATTGGCTGGGCGGCGGTTTGCGTTATAGCGGTGGGGCTAATGACGATCTACATCGATCCGGTGTTTGCCTTTCTCACCCGTACCGCGGTGGCCCTGATGAATGCGCTGGGTTTTACGGTGGCGATGCCGACGTTGCAGCCGGACGCCTTCCCTTTCTGGGATGCCTGCCTGATGGTGCTGTCGATTGTGGCAATGGTGCTGATGACGCGGAAGTATTTTGAAAACTGGCTTTTGTGGGCGGTCATCAACGTGATCAGTGTGATGGTGTTTGCCCGTCAGGGGGTGTATGCGATGTCGCTGGAGTACGCCATTCTGACGTTAATTGCGCTGAACGGCTCACGCATGTGGATCATCAGCGCACGCAAACAGGGTTCGCGTGCGCTCTCGGCTCAGTGATGATGGCTGTGATGATGAACGTGGTCACTGTGGTGAGGTGAATGATCACTGTGCTGATGGGACGTTTCAGCAGCATGATCCGAATGCCCGCCATGATGATGGCCCTCTTCAATGACCTGTCCGTTCAGCTCACAGTCAGGGCCCACGCAGGGCTGAAACTCCATCTGTACGGTAGCATGCTCAATCTGGTAATGGTCATGCAGGTACGTGTGGATGCGGCGTAGCAGGCCATCATGATCGCGCGGTGGAATGACCTGGACGTGCAGCGTTAAGATCGGTTGCTCGCCCACCTGCCAGACATGTACATGATGGACATCGCGCACCTCGGGAATATTTCGCTTCAGATCGCGCCGCAGTTTCTTCACATCCAGCGACGCAGGCGCGCCTTCCAGCAACTCATGTAAACTTTCCCGCAGCAGCGACCAGGCGCTACGCAGCACCAGCATCGACACGACGATGGATAAGATGGGGTCAATGGGCGTCCAGTTGGTAAACAGAATAATCACCGCGGCGACAATCGCGCCCACCGAGCCAAGCAAATCCCCCATGACGTGCAACGCAGCCGCCCGCACATTCAGGTTCTTTTCTTCACTGCCGTGATGCAGCAACCAGAAAGACAGAATATTCGCCAGCAAGCCGGCAATCGCAATGCCGAGCATCAGGCCGCCTGTGACGGGTTGCGGATGGGTAAACCGTTCCACCGCTTCCCAGACAATCAAAATGGTGATGCCGATTAAGGCGAGGGCGTTTACAAACGCGGCCAGCGTGGTCAGACGTAGCAGGCCAAAGGTATGACGTTCATTGGGTTTGCGTTTGGCAAACTGAACCGCCAGTAAGGCCATTAACAGGGCGGCGGTATCGGTCAGCATGTGACCGGCATCGGCCAGCAGCGCCAGCGAGCCCGACAGCCAGCCGCCAATCACTTCTGCCACCATAAAGAGTGCCGTCACGGCAAACGCGGCCATCAGCCGCGTACGGTTAGTGTCCTGACCGCTATGAGAGTGGGTGTGTGCCATACGTGTCCAGTTTATGTAGTAATCTTTCGGTCAATGATATCAGCAATTGCCACTCTGCTGAGATGTTGTGATGCTGTCTGGCGCGATCGGACAACTGCTGACAAAGCGCTACGCCCTCATCAATGCCAATCAGCAGCCAGCTTCCTTTCAGGCGATGCGCGGACTCGGCTAACTGTCTTTCGTCACCGCTGGCAATGGCCGCGCGCAGTTGTGCCATGTCTTTCTCCACGGTATCACGTAAGGTTTTGCCCAGTCGGCTAAGATAGTTCTCGTTTTGCTGCGCCAGTGTCCACAGGTTGTTATCCAGCGCGGCCAGCGGATCGTCATGGAAGGCGGTCAGCAGGTCGCTGATATCCTGTAGCTGTACCGGTTTAATCAGCACCCGTTCATGCGGCTCAGTCTGTACATTCAGTAACTGCGCATCAGCAGAGCACAGCACCCGCAACGGCCTTCCGCCTCGCTGACGCTGGCGACGACGCAACACGCGCAGCAGGAGCATACCGTCCGGGCGCGGCATCATCTGATCGATAAACAGCAGGTCGTAAGGGCGCCGGGCATCGGCCAGCAACAGGTCGCGGCCCTGCTCAAAACAGTCCGCCTGAATCGCAAAGCGCGCCAGCTGCAGCTGCATTACGATCAGGTTTGTCGGATGATCATCCACTACGGCCACGCGCAGTTGCGGAAAACCTGGCAGCGTGGCCGGATCGCCCTCAGTGACGCTATCGCAGGGAATCAGCGGCAGGATAAGTGTGACCTCGGTGCCTTTGCCGGGCTGAGAATGCAGGTGAATCTCACCGCCCATGCGCTGCACCATTTCCCGACAAATAAACAGCCCCAGGCCACTGCCCTGAACGGAAAGCGCTTTGCCCGACGGGGCCTGGTACCAGGGATCGAACAGTCTGGGCTGATCTTCAGGGGGAATCCCGCTGCCGTTGTCGCTGACGGTTAACTGCAATTTGTCTGTAGCCGACAGCGTCAGGCGGATCAGGCCGTGCCGGGTGAATTTAAAGGCATTGGTCACTAAGTTGTTGACGATCTGCTGCAGGCGGTCCGCATCCAGCATCACCGCGTCAGGCAGCGGCGTCAGGGCCTCTACCTGTAAATGCGGGCCATCCGGCCGCATCAGCGGATGATAGAAATGGCGCTGCTGCGCCAGCCAGGGTGCCAGTGCCAGCGGGCGGGGCGACAGGGTAAAACTGTTGTTTTCAATGCGCGCGTGATCCTGCAAATCATTCAGCAACGTCATCAGGGACTGCGCGCTCTGGTACAGAAGCTGCAGGTTTTCACGGCTGCTTTGCTGTTTTTCCAGCTCCAGTAGCCCCAGGATCGCCTGCATCGGCGTTCGCAGCTCATGGCTGACCGTCGCTAAAAACTGGCTCTTCATGGCATTCGCGTGTTCCGCCTGTTCGCGCTGTTGGCGATCCCGCCGTTGCTGCCAGTAACGCCGGGCCAGTAACAGCAGTAACACGACAATGGCAACGCCTGCCGCCGCCAACACCGCGACGGGCAGCACGCGCATCGCGCCCACGCTGCCTGGCTGGGGCGGCATTGACCAGCGATCGCGCATCTGGTTTTGCGTATCGACGGGAATCTGCTGTAACGCGCGATCCAGCAGCCCACGCAGAACAGGCTCATCAGGTGCCACTCCGATGGCCACAGGCTAGGCGATATCGCTGGCCGCGAAAGCCAGATGAATGTGGGGATCGTTACGGCTGGCAATGCGCCAGCGCGCAGACAGGACGTTATCGACCAGCGCGTCAATCTGACCGGTAGCCAGCGCGTCGTACAGGCTGTTGCGATCCGCAAAGCGTTGAACCGGGATGGTGTCAGGGACGAGGCGCTGGGCCAGATCATCCTGCAGGATACCAATACGTTTGCCTGCCAGATCGCTCCAGTGGGAGCCGGCTGCGGGCTGGCGGCTGTAAATACCCCAGAGTGCCCGCCAGACGGGCAGGCTGGTGCTTTGGGTTTCACCGTTAAGCGGTTGCATCAGCTGTAACATCACCTGATGCTGTGCCAGCAGCGTGGCCGCCTGTTGCGGATTACTGACCCAGCGCGGCGTAAAACGTAAACCGGTGCTCTGTGCGACCGCATTGAGCAGATCGATACCGTAACCGCGGGGCGTGCCGTTGCTGTCGCGATAGCTCCAGGGATAGTTATCGGCTTCAGCGGCGTAGGTAACCTGGGGATGGGCTGCTATCCATTGCCGCTCGCTGGCGCTCAGCATCAGCGTTTGTGTGTCCTGATACCGCGGCAGGCTGCTGCTCCAGCGCGCCTGTAACGTGCTCATCAACTCTGCGGGTAACTGGCGCAGGCTCTGATTCAGCCACGCAATCAGCGCGGGATCGCGGGAAACCGCGCGCAGAGTCAGTTGCCCGGCATCAATCCCCGACGCGATTTGGTAAATTTGTCCCTGCTGTAGCTGACTCAGCAAAAATCCCGCGCTGGTTTCATCGGCGACCACATAGTCGTTTTGCTGATTGAGCAGCGTGTAGAGCGCCTGAAGATCGCTGCCGTAGGTGCGCCAGTGATGGCGGGCAGCCAGCGCAGGCGGAAGCTGTGCCAGGGTTTGCTCGCTGATCGCCAGTTGTGCATTATCACTGTTAAACATGACGGCACGCTGGTTCTGCTGATTACGGTAAATACGTAATGGGCTGCTAAACCAGCTGTCGCTGGCAACGGCGCCCGCGGGAAAGGGCGGGGCCAGCATGCCTAACGCAAAATCAATCTGCCCCGCCTGCAGGGCGCTCAGCAGAGCCGGCTGGGTGGCATAGAGGTGAAGGGAGAACTGCGCCCCGGTTAACTGGTGCAGCGCCGCCAGATAATCGGCGTCAATCCCGTACAGATCGTTGCCCACATGCATGGCCCAGGGCGCCGTATTCTCATCCAGCAGGCCCACACGCACCACTTTGCCTTGCATCAGCTCTGCGCCTTTTACCGGCATCATCATAGGCAGATTGATACTGCTGACCGGACGCACGTCGGCCTGGGCCAGCGGCGCCAGCAGGAGCAGGAGAAGTAACCAGCGTATCACTGCTGTGCTTTCCACAGATCGGCCAGCTCGACAACAGAACGCGCGCCGGTTTTTTCCAGAATATTCTTTTTATGCGTACTGACGGTTTTATTACTGATATGCAACTGTTCGGCAATTTGCAGGTTGGACAGGCCGCTGGCCAGCAACGCCAGCACCTGGCGCTCTTTACTGGTTAACGGTAATTCGGGTTCGCTGCTGTGGCCTTCAGGAAAGGCTGACTGGCCGCCCAGTACGGCAAGAATGGCACTGAGTAAATGCGCCATCCGCTGGCTTTTCACCACATAACCCGCCGCCCCCAGCGCCTGCGCACGCCGGATGTAGTGGCTGCTTTGGCAGAATAGATCAGTACAGGACAATCGGGTAAGTGCACTTTCAGGCGGCGCAGAATCTCCAGTCCGTCGCCATCGGGCAGGCCGATATCCAGCACAATGATATCCGGAGGAAGCTGGAGATAAGGGCGAGCGGCGTGCTCGCTGCTGGCCGAAATAAGCTGAATGGGGACAGGCGATTGCGAGAGTGCCGCGTCCAGCGCCACTTCAACCAGTGGATGATCGTCAATCAGAAGCAGTGAGGCCATGAACATTTCCCTGTAAATTTCACAGGCTCAGCATAGCGGAAGTCGCAGCGGGATAAAATAAAGGAGAGCCGCGGCTCTCCTCATAATGCACACAGTATACTTTACTGCGTCGTGCCGTCAGTTTTGGTATTGACGTGGCCGCCACCTTTTTTGGTGTGCACTTTTTTGTTGATATCAGGACATTTGCCATCTTTACACTGGCTGTTCTGATCAATTTCGTTCGCGGTCATATGTTTGCTGCTGGAGGTGCTGTCTCGGGTTGGAGACGACATCTCAGTACCGGTATTGTTAATTTTGCTGTTATCGACTTTATTCGGTGGCAGGTTCTCATTCGCCCCGCCCGCAACGGCACCTGCTGCTGCAGCCTGGTTAGAGTTTCCGTTGGCAGCCATTGCCGCGCCGCTGCCCAGAGTCATCGCTGCCGTCAGAAAAATTAGTGCAAACTTATTCATCATTATGCTCCCGTTAATCAATGATATTTGCTGTCTCTAACCCGCTGTCAGGTTTCAGACAAAAAGCGACCTGAGCGAAATAAAATTTCGCTGGTTAGCTTAAAGACAGGTATTAATAAACGTAAGCCACCGATCCTCAGTAGTTACCCTTAAAAGTCTAGACGCATAACCCATTTATGCAAATTTTACACATGCATTTTACATGGATTCAGAATTTACACCCTGTGCGCTTCCGGCTACATTGGCTGGGTTGAGCCCGGCGCGCGCCGGGCCAGAAATTATATGGAATCAGTATGAATTACCAGAATGATGATTTACGCATTAAAGAGATAAAAGAGCTGTTGCCCCCCGTTGCCCTGCTGGAAAAATTTCCTGCAACCGAACGTGCCGCGCAAACCGTTTCTCAGGCGCGTCAGGCCATTCACCAGATCCTGAACGGAGCCGATGATCGGCTGCTGGTGGTAATTGGACCCTGCTCTATCCACGATACCGAGGCCGCAAAAGAGTATGCCGCACGTCTGTTAAACCTGCGTGAGCAGCTGAAAGGCGAGCTGGAAGTGGTAATGCGCGTTTACTTTGAAAAACCGCGTACCACTGTTGGCTGGAAAGGGCTGATCAACGATCCCTATATGGATGGCACCTTCCAGCTAAATGATGGCCTGCGCCTGGCGCGTAAGCTGCTGCTGGAGATTAACGATTCTGGCCTGCCTGCGGCGGGTGAGTTTCTGGACATGATTACGCCGCAGTATGTCGCTGACCTGATGAGCTGGGGCGCCATTGGTGCCAGGACGACAGAGTCGCAGGTGCACCGTGAACTGGCTTCCGGTCTTTCCTGCCCGGTCGGTTTTAAAAACGGGACCGATGGCACCATTAAAGTGGCGATTGATGCGATCAACGCAGCCGGTTCACCGCACTGTTTCTTGTCCGTGACCAAATATGGCCACTCTGCAATTGTGGAAACGCGCGGCAACAGCGACTGTCATATCATCCTGCGCGGCGGAAAAGAACCTAACTACAGCGCCAGCCACGTCAGTGCCGTGAAGGCCGGACTGGAGAAGGCTGGCTTACCGCAGCAGGTGATGATCGATTTCAGTCACGCAAACAGCAGCAAGCAGTTCCAGAAGCAGATGCAGGTGGCTGATGATGTGGCACAGCAGATGATCAATGGCGAGCGCGGCATCATTGGCGTGATGATTGAAAGCCATCTGGTGGAAGGCAATCAGAGCCTGGAAAGCGGTGAACCGCTGGTTTACGGTAAGAGCGTGACCGATGCCTGTATCGGCTGGGAAGATACCGAAAAGGTATTACGTCAGCTGGCCGATGCGGTCAAACAGCGTCGCGGTTAACCGTGAGGCCATAAAAAAGGGCCAGACATCGCAGTCTGGCCCTTTTTACAGGTCAGTACATTACTTCGCTTTACCCTGGTTTGCCACGGCCGCCGCTTTCGCTGCGATCTCATCGGCGTCACCCAGGTAGTAGTGTTTGACGGGCTTGAAGTTCTCGTCGAATTCGTAAACCAGCGGAACGCCGGTAGGGATATTCAGCTCAAGAATCTCGTCTTCGCTCATGTTATCCAGGTATTTCACCAGCGCGCGCAGTGAGTTGCCGTGTGCGGCGATAATCACTTTCTCACCACTTTTAATGCGTGGCAGGATGCTTTCGTTCCAGTAAGGAATAACGCGATCGATGGTCAGTGCCAGACTTTCCGTGGTAGGCAGTTGCTCAGGGGACAATGACGCATAACGCGGATCGTGTCCCGGGAAACGCTCATCACTGCGATCCAGCTCCGGCGGAGTCACGGCGAAGCCACGACGCCACTGTTTGACCTGCTCGTCACCATATTTAGCGGCGGTTTCGGCTTTATCCAGCCCCTGTAACGCACCATAGTGACGCTCGTTCAGACGCCAGGATTTTTCAACGGGCAGCCAGGCCTGATCCAGCTCATCCAGAATATTCCACAGGGTATGGATGGCGCGTTTCAGAACGGAGGTGTAGGCGAAATCGAACACGAAACCTTCTTTCTTCAGCAGCTGTCCGGCTGCTTTAGCTTCGGTACGGCCTTTGTCAGAAAGGTCTACATCATACCATCCGGTGAAGCGGTTTTCGTTGTTCCACTGGCTTTCGCCGTGTCGCACCAGAACCAGCTTAGTTACAGCCATAGCTTAACTCCTTAATACTTGATGTTTCTGAGATAATGGAAACCTGTTGTCGCCAGCCCGCTGGCCGACCATTGCGCTCTACCATAGCGGAAAACAGCGCACTGCGTAAGTCTGTCTGTGACGCACTGCGCGTTTTTCACCCGGCGGCTCAGTGTGAGGTAAAACGATAGCGCGTAACGGATTCCCAACGATCCCCCGGCTGCAGCCAGCAATCATCCTGCGGCCACTCGGGATGATTGGGCGAATCCGGTAAAAACTCACTCTCCAGCGCAATCCCCTGGTAAGCAGTATAGCTTTCCTGCTCCCGGGCGCGCGTGCCAGCCAGATAGTTGCCGCTGTACAGCTGCAGGGCAGGGGCCGACGTCGTTACACTTAACTGCAGCTTGCCGTCCTGCGACCATAACGCTGCTGCGGGCTGGCTTGCATCGCCCGCGCTGTTAAGTAGAAAGGCATGATCGTAGCCTTTAACCGCCTGTTGATCGGCATCGGCAAGGAAATCCTGCGCCAGGCTTTTGGCCTGACGGAAGTCAAAGCTGGTGCCGTCCACGGCTTTCAGCGGGCCGTTGGGAATACCCTCGCTATCGACGGGCAGATAACGATCGGCGTGCAGTTGTAAGCGATGCTGGCGCGCATCGCCATGATGCGCATCAAGATTAAAGTAAGCATGGTTAGTGAGATTCACCGGACAGGGTTGATCGCATTGGGCTTCATAGTGGATGGACAGGCAGTTATCGTCATCCAGCACATAGCGCAAATCCGCGATCAGATTTCCCGGATAGCCCTGATCGCCGTCAGGCGAATCCAGACGATAATGCACTTCGCTTTCTGACTGGCTGATAATCTGCCAGCGGCGTTTATCGAACCCGTCCGGACCACCGTGTAACTGATGCTCACCCTGGTTGGCGAGCAGTTGTCGGTTGAGGGTATTGAGTTTTGCCCCGGCGATACGGTTAGCATAACGGCCAACGGTCGCCCCCAGATAGGCATCCTGATGCAGATAATCGGACGGCGTGGCACAGCCTAAGAGGGCCTCGCGCACGCTACCGTCCTGAAGTGGCACGCGCGCCGACAGCCAGGTTGCTCCCCAGTCCATAAAGGTGGCCACCATTCCGTGCGCATTACGCAGCACGGTGATGCGCCATGGTTGACCATCCGGCGCATGGGAATTGACATCGCTTAACATTGACCTGCTCCTTCTGAAGCTTTACACACGTAGAAGGTCTCCTTAATGCCCGTTTTAGCTTCGTACTGGCTGGCGACGGCGGCCTGCACCTGATCAACCAGCTCAAGCGGCATCAGCGCAACGATACAGCCCCCGAAGCCGCCACCGGTCATACGGACACCACCACGATTGCCGATCTCGGCTTTAACAATTTCAACCAGCGTGTCGACAGGCGGCACGGTGATTTCAAAGTCATCACGCATTGAGGCATGCGATTCCGCCATCAGTTCCCCCATGCGCGTTAAATCGCCACGCGAAAGCACCTCTGCGGCTTCCAGCGTACGGGCATTTTCGGTAATGACATGGCGCACGCGCTTCGCGACGTCAGGATCTAACTGCGCGACCGCCGCCTCAAATTCCGCCAGGCCGACATCGCGTAGTGCTTTCTTATTAAAGAAGCGCGCACCGGTTTCACACTGCTGGCGGCGGGTATTGTATTCGCTGCCCACCAGGCTTCGGCGGAAATTAGAGTTAATGATCACCACGGCCACGTCTTCCGGCAGGGAAACCGGTTTGGTGCCGAGTGAGCGGCAATCCAGCAGCATGGCATGATCTTTTTGCCCCAGCGCGGAAATCAGCTGATCCATAATGCCGCAGTTACAGCCCACGAACTGGTTCTCCGCCTCCTGACCGTTTACCGCAATGGCGGCGCCATCCAGCGGCAGGTTGAACAACTGCTGAAAAACGGTCCCGATGGCCACTTCGAGCGAGGCAGAGGAGCTGAGGCCCGCGCCCTGAGGCACGTTACCGCTAATCACCATATCCACGCCGTTAAAATCAGGCGCGCGCTTCTGCAAATGCTTCACCACGCCGCGCACATAGTTTGCCCACATCGGCTCGCTCACGCTGGTAATGGGATCGTCCAGTGAGAAGCTGTCCTGCGCCTGATCGTAATCCACGGCCACAACGCGTACCTGACGATCGTCGCGTCTGGCACAGGCGATAACGGTTTGGTAGTCAATGGCACAAGGCAAAACGAAACCATCGTTATAATCCGTATGCTCGCCAATCAGGTTGACGCGGCCGGGTGCCTGAATCGTGTGAGTGGGCGCATAGCCAAAGGTGTCGGTAAAGACCTGCTGCGTGATGGTTTTTAAGCTCATTGTTGTGCCTCACGGAAATGAATGTCACTCACGGCGCGCAGACGTTCTGCTGCCTGCTCCGCGGTTAAATCGCGTTGGGTTTCAGCCAGCATCTCGTAGCCGACCATAAATTTGCGCACCGTGGCTGAACGCAGCAGCGGCGGATAAAAATGGGCATGAAGTTGCCAGTGGGCGTTTTCCTCGCCGTTAAACGGCGCACCGTGCCAGCCCATGGAGTAAGGGAAGGCGCACTGGAACAGGTTGTCATAGCGGCTGGTCAGCAGCTTAAGGGCTTTCGCCAGATCGTTGCGTTGCGCCTCGCTCAAATCAGTCATGCGTTTCACGTGCGCTTTGGGCAGTAGCAGGGTTTCAAAGGGCCAGGCGGCCCACCACGGCACCACGGCGATCCAGTGCTCGGTTTCCACTACGGTGCGGCTGCCGTCTTGTTGTTCACGCGCACAGTAATCCACCAGCAGCGGCGAGCCGGTTTTTGCAAAGTACTGACGTTGATGGTCATCTTCGCGCTGGGCCTCGTTAGGCAGGAAGCTGTTGGCCCAGACCTGGCCATGCGGATGCGGATTCGAACAGCCCATGGCAGCGCCTTTGTTCTCAAACACCTGCACCCACGGATAATGCTGACCCAGCTCTGCGGTCTGTTCCTGCCAGGTGCGCACGACCTCTTCCAGCGCGCTCAGGGACATTTCAGGCAACGTTTTACTGTGATCGGGCGAAAAGCAAATCACGCGGCTGGTGCCGCGCGCGCTTTCGCAACGCATCAGGAGATCATCGCTTTCGGGTGCATCCGGCGTATCCGTCATCAGCGCAGCAAAGTCATTGGTGAAAACGTACGTACCTTTGTAATCCGGGTTCACATCGCCGGTAATGCGCGTATTTCCTGCACACAGAAAACAGTCTGGATCGTGTGACGGCAGGGCATTTACCGCGGGCGTTTCCTGCGCACCCTGCCAGGGACGTTTGGCCCGGTGAGGTGAAACCAGAATCCATTGGTCGGTCAGGGGATTATAACGGCGATGGGGATGATCGGCCGGGTTGAATTTTTGCATGTCGCATCCTGGTCAGCGTCAAAATAAAAAAATCATCGCTAAAAAATAGCACATCAAACGGCATGAAAGCGTGATCGAGTCTGAATAAATGGTATCGTTTACACAAGGTGACTATTCTTATTTAAAGGCGAAAAGGCACATTATGGTCATGGAATGGGGTTTTAAATGGTAACGTTTACATTGCAGATAATATCCCCGCCGTTTTCACGGCAGGGTTGTGTCAGATCACATCTTGCTGATAACGGTAGCCGCCTGTGCCATCAGGGAGAAAATGCAGGCGATGCGTAATACAGTGCGGGGCATCTTCGGCATGATGCGAAACAAACAGCAGCTGGGTCCGGCCTTCCCCAATCAGAATATCCACAAAGCGGCGCACCAGTTGCCGGTTAAGCGGATCCAGCCCCTGCAAGGGCTCGTCAAGGATCAATAACGTGGGATGCTTAACCAGCGCGCGGGCGATTAAGACCAGTCGTTGTTGCCCCCAGGACAAACTGTGGAACGGCGCATTCGCCATCGCATTATCCATCCCTGTCAGCGCCAGCCACTGTTGCGCCAGCGCCATCTGGCGGTCAGATACAGCCTGATAGAGACCAATCGAATCGAAAAAGCCCGATAAAATCACGGTGCGCACATTCACGCTGACCCGGTAGTCCAGATGCAGGCTGCTGCTGACATAGCCGATATGCTGCTTGATGTCCCAGATGGTCTCGCCGCTGCCGCGGCGAATGCCGAACAGGGTCAAATCATTGCTGTAACCCTGCGGATGATCGCCCGTCACCAGGCTCAGTAAGGTGGATTTACCCGCGCCATTGGGGCCAATGATGTGCCAGTGCTCACCGGGATTCACCTGCCAGTTCAGGCCGTTGATCACGGGCTGATCGTTATAGGACACCACCGCGTTGCGCAGGATCACGCGCGGCGCATCATCCGCCAACGCGGGCAACTGATCGGGCACATCGGCCTCCGGCAACGCCATACCGTCCAGCTGTTCACTGCGAGCCAGCTGGGCGACCAGGGTCTGGGCCAGAATGGTCTCGCGTGGCCCGACCTGCGTCAGGCTGCATTCGGCCAGAACGCCCACCTGATCGACATAATCCGGAATATCGTCAAAGCGGTTCAGCACCAGCACCAGCGTGACGTCAGCCTCATGCAGCGTTGCTAAGGTGGCCGTCAGATTCGCGCGGGAATCCACATCCAGGCCGTCAAAAGGTTCATCCAGAATCAGCAGATCAGGCTGTGCCATCAGCGCCTGGCACAGCAGCGTTTTTCGCGTCTCGCCTGTCGACAGGTATTTAAAGCGGCGACTGAGCAGACTACTGATGCCAAACTGCGCCGCCAGACGTTCACAGCGTGCGGCATCTTTCACCGCATCCTGAATAATTTCCGCCGTGGTGCGGCCGCTGTCGTCCTCACCTTCGCTGAGTAAATCGGTATTGTTGCGTTGCCATTCCTCGGCGACCAGCTTCTGTAGCTGCTCCAGCGACAGGCGCCACGGGCGCTGAAAATCGTGCGTCACCTTACCCGATAACGGTTGAAGCTCACCTGAAAGCGCACGTGCCAGCGAGGACTTGCCGCTGCCGTTAGCGCCAACAAACGCCCAGCGCTCACCCCGGCGAAGATGCACATCGGCCAGGGACAGCACCCGGGTATCATTAAGGTGAAATATGCCTTGCGAAATTTGCAATGAAGCCATGATTTGTTCCATTTTATGCAGCGTTAACTGACGTTTTAGCGACTGCAAACAGGGATGTCAAACCGGCAGGTGAAAATCACCGCAGTGAGGCAACAATCGCATGACTGGCGCTGAAGCTGGCGATAACATTCATGCCGATGTGAAGCTGACGCTGTTCCGTTTCACGGTTATCCAGCGTGGCACACAACGTTTCGCCACTGGGTAAGGTCATCAGCACTTCACTCACCTGCTGGCCTTTTTCGATAGCGGTCAGCGTTGCGGCAAGCTGATTCTCGGCATCAGTGGGCGCGGTATGCACACTGACCCACGGGGCCTTGATTAATACCAGCACCTCTTTTCCGGCGTGCAAATTCAGCCGTTCTGCGCTGCGCTCGGTCAGGGCAATGCTGAGCCGCGTCACGCCATCGGCAAGCAGAATCGTCAGATGCTGTATCACCTGCTGAGCATCATTGTGCACGACGGTACCAAACAGTTGATTACGTGCACTGGTTTGCAGGGAGGAGCGGGCGATAGCCGCGAGTAAGCTGTCGAGCGGCAGGGTATCCTGCTGCAGCGCATCGAAGGCATGTTGCTGAATCTTTTCCATCAGCCCAAACAGCTGTACCAGTCGTTCGCCGTAGCGGGTTAACTGCGCGCCGCCACCGCCTTTGCCCCCGGTCGCGCGTGCCACGACTTCCTGCCCGGCCAGGTGGTTCATGTCGCTGATGGCGTCCCAGGCGCTTTTGTAACTGATGCCCGCCAGTTTAGCGCCCTGACTGATGGAGCCGGTTTGCTGCACGCGTTGCAGCAAGGCAATGCGGCGGGGATCGGCAAACAGTTTCTGCTGCAGGCGAATATGAAGGGTGAGGTCGGCTTGCATGGTGGCTCCTGCAAAGGGTAAGTCGCGTGATCGGGCTGATGATAACGAGCTTTGCGCCTCAAAGTAAAAGCACGAAAAGGTCTGCGCAAATTTTTACTGAGCCGTTACAATCTCTTTTTTATCCGCAAAGTGGGACTTTCCATGCTGGAACTCATTAAAAGCCTCGCCGTGGCAGTGATTATGGTACCTGTGGTTATGGCGATTATGTTAGGCCTGATTTACGGTCTGGGTGAAGTGTTTAACCTCATCTCTAAAACGGGTCGCCGCGACAACACTAACGCCCGCTCTCAGCATTAATCCTCCTGCAACGTCCGTCTCAGCACGGACGTTGCTGTTTTACGTCCACGCTTTTCTTCCTCTTTTAATCATTTTGTCTGGCTGTCAGGCCGTTCGCTGTATTATTTTATATATAACGATCACTGGAGAAAAATCATGCGTTTAACCTTACTACGTTCCGCAACTGCCGCCGTAATGGCCCTGTCACTGGCCGTTCCGGCGCTGGCAGCCGATAAAATTACCGTCTTTGCGGCGGCCTCACTGACCAATGCGCTTAACGATATTGCGGCACACTATAAGAAAACACATGGGACAGAGGTGGTGTCGTCATTTGCCTCGTCGTCAGTCCTGGCCCGTCAGATTGAGCAGGGCGCGCCCGCCGATCTGTTTATCTCAGCCGATCAGCAGTGGATGGATGATGCGGTCGCAAAAAAAAGCATGATCGACACAACCCGCTATACCTTGTTGGGCAACGATCTGGTTCTGATAGCGCCACGCAGTGAGAACGCCAGGCCGGTAACGATTAACGATAAAACCGACTGGAAACGTCTGTTGAAAGGCGAACGTCTGGCGGTCGGCGATCCTGATCATGTGCCGGCGGGCATCTATGCCAAAGAGGCACTTGAGAAGCTGGGTGCCTGGTCTTCACTGTCACCTGTGCTGGCGCGCGCCAACAATGTCCGTTCCGCCCTGGCGCTGGTGGAACGTAATGAAACGCCTTACGGCATTGTGTACGGCTCTGATGCGGTCGCCAGCCAAAAAGTCCAGGTGGTCGGCACCTTTCCGGAAGACAGCCATAAACCGGTCGAATATCCTGTCGCGATTGTTAAAGATCGCGACAACGCGGCCGTTAAGGCTTTTTATAACTACCTGAAAGGGCCGGAAGCGGCCGCAGTGTTTACCCAATACGGATTCACGCCTAAAAAATGATACTCAGTGATGTTGAATGGCAGGCCGTGATGCTCAGCCTGCAGGTCTCCGGCATTGCCGTCCTGTGCAGTCTGCCCTTCGGCATCCTTATGGCATGGGTTCTGGTCCGCTGCCAGTTTCCGGGTAAAGCGCTTCTGGACGGTGTGATTCACCTGCCGCTGGTGCTGCCGCCGGTGGTGGTCGGTTATCTGTTACTGATTGGCTTGGGCCGACGCGGCTTTATTGGTGAAAAGCTGTATGAATGGTTCGGCTTTAGCTTCGCGTTTAGCTGGCGCGGTGCGGCACTGGCGTCGGCGGTGATTGCCTTTCCGCTCATGGTGCGGGCCATTCGCCTGGCGCTGGACGCCGTGGATATCCGGCTGGAACAGGCGGCCCGGACGCTGGGCGCGGGCCGCTGGCGGGTCTTTTTTACCATTACGCTGCCGTTAACGCTGCCCGGTATTATCGTCGGTACGGTGCTGGCCTTTGCCCGCTCGCTGGGGGAATTCGGTGCCACTATTACATTTGTTTCCAATATTCCTGGTGAAACGCGCACGCTGCCGCTGGCGATGTATACGCTGATTGAAACGCCCGGGGCAGAAGGGGCCGCTGCGCGTCTGTGCGTTATCGCGGTGGTGCTGGCACTGGCCTCCTTGTTGGTGTCTGAATGGCTGGCGCAATGGGGCCGGAAACGGATGGGGGCCGGATGCTGACGCTCGATTTCACACAACGGCTGGGCGAACACGAGCTGGAGATCAACGTGACGGTTCCCGCCAACGGCATCACGGCAATATTTGGCGTGTCGGGTGCGGGTAAAACCTCGTTAATCAACGCGATTGGCGGGCTGACCCGGCCGCAGCGCGGGCGCATTCAGCTGCATGACCGTGTGTTGTTTGACGCCGAACAGCAGATTGCCTTGCCGCCTGAAAAGCGCAACGTGGGTTACGTTTTCCAGGAGGCGCGACTGTTTCCGCACTATCGTGTCCGGGGTAACTTACGCTATGGCCTGGCAGCCAGTATGAAAGGGCAGTTTGACACGCTGGTGGACTTACTGGGACTCGAACCCTTACTGGACCGCTTTCCGCTTTCACTCTCGGGCGGCGAAAAGCAGCGGGTGGCCATCGGGCGGGCGTTGCTCAGCGCCCCTGATATCCTGTTAATGGATGAACCCCTGGCCTCGCTGGATTTGCCGCGCAAGCGTGAGCTGATGCCATATCTGCAAAAACTGGCAAAGCAGGTGGATATCCCGGTGCTGTACGTTTCTCACAGCCTCGACGAAATTCTGCAACTGGCCGAGACGGTGCTGGTTCTGGATCACGGCAAGGTGAAGGCCTTTGGCCCGCTGGAGCGGGTCTGGAGCAGCAGTGCGATGCGCCCCTGGCTGCCGGTCAGCGACCTGACCAGCGTACTGCGCGTTCAGGTGCTTGAGCATCATCCAGATTACCCGATGACGGCGTTATCGTTGGGCGATCAGCATATCTGGGTCAGTCGGGTAAATCAGCCGGTCAAAACGCCATTACGGATACGGATTGCGTCGGCCGATGTTTCGCTGACGCTGCAACCGGCAAAACACAGCTCTATTCGCAATGTGCTGCCGGCACAGGTGGTGGAGTTAATTGAGGTGGGCGATCAGGTGGAGGTTAAGCTGCGCATCGGTATCAGCGAACTCTGGGCGCGCATTTCTCCCTGGGCCCGGGACGAACTTAACATTCGCCCGGAGCAGTGGCTGTACGCACAGATTAAAAGCGTCTCTTTCACACCGGAATGACCCGCTGAAACCGTACTCACCGGGTCAGTGAAACTTACAGAACGAGTTGATAAAGCGTCTCGGCAATGCCGGTTTCCAGATTCGTACCGATGACCCTCTTCGCCCGGGCTTTAATGGCGTCATCCGCATTGCCCATGGCCACGCCCAGCCCCACCGTTTCCAGCATGCTCAGATCGTTGTAGTTGTCGCCGAAGGCAATGACGTCCTGCATTGTCAGCCCGACAGATTCTACCCACTGCGCCAGGCGCTTGCCTTTGCTGTTACCGCCGCGGGCAACGTCGACCTGATCGTGCCAGGACCATTCGCAGGCCAGACCCAGCTCGTCTTGCGCACGCTGCGCAAACTGCTGCAACGCTGCTGTGTTGTCGTGAGACAGGGCAAACTTCCAGATCGACTGCGCCTCTCTGGCGGCCTGCGCCAGGCTGTCCACCTGTTTGAACACCGGACGCTGATGTGGAGGTAGTGACTCACTCCATTTCAGCGTACGAATCACATGGCCGGTCGGCGTTTGATAGAGCATCGCATCGTCCACATACAGCAGACCGTGAATATGATGTTCATCCAGCATCTCGATCACACGAACCGCAACGTCGGTATCCAGCGGATCGGCAGCCAGGACTTTTTTCGCCGGATAATCGTACAGGTAGGTCCCGTTACAGCAGATGGCGGGCGTATCCAGATTGAGCGTCTGGTAGAAAGGATGAATGGCACAGTGATGGCGTCCGGTCACGATAATCACCTTGATGCCCGCTTTGCGCGCCTGGGTAATCGCTTCTGTGGATTGGGGCAGAATGGTTTTCGTCGGGGTCAACAGCGTGCCGTCAAGGTCGAGGGCGATTACACGATAGCTCATTAATCCTCTCATCTGGATAGGTTAGCGAAACAGCAAGTCTACACCTGACTGTGGCCCGGAAACAAAAATCAGGGCACAAATCATTCCAGCGAGACAGAAAAAAACGCGCTACAGTGACCTGCAGAACAACATGAGTCAGCGAAAAAGGAGAATACATGAAGCAGGTTGTCTACACCGCCAGTCCCGAGAGTCAACAAATCCATGTCTGGCAGTTGAACGATGAGGGCACCTTGACGCTACTGCAGGTAACGGATATCGCCGGTCAGGTTCAGCCTATGGTGGTCAGTCCGAAAAAAGATTTCTTGTATGTGGGCGTGCGTCCGGATTTCCGCGTGCTGGCCTTTCGTATTGCGCAGGATGGCACCTTAACGGAAGCGGGTCAGGCGCCGTTGCCGGGCAGCCCCACCCACATCTCCACCGATCACGCTGGCCGTTTCCTGTTTTGTGGCTCCTACAATGATGCCTGCGTCAGCATCAGCCCCATCGGCGCTGACGGTGTGCCCCAGGCTCCGAGCCAGGTGATCGACGGTCTGGCAGGTTGTCACTCTGCGAACATCGATAATGCCGACAGCACGTTATATGTGCCCGCGCTCAAACAGGATCGCATCTGCCTGTTTAACCTCGGGGCGGACGGTCAGTTAACGCCGCATTCCCAGCAACAGGTCACTACGGCAGAGGGCGCGGGCCCGCGTCATATGGCGTTTCATGCCAACGGCCAGTACGCCTACAGCGTTAATGAACTTAACAGCACGGTCGAAGTCTGGTCACAGAAGAATGCACACGGCAAAATGGAATCGGTGCAAACGCTCGATATGATGCCGCCTGATTTTACCGGCACGCGCTGGGCCGCCGATATTCACCTGACGCCGGACGGACGTTTCCTGTACGCCTGCGATCGCACCAGCAGCACCATTACGGTGTTCAGCGTGAGTGAAGATGGCGCGCTACTGACGGTGGAGGGCTTCCAGCCGACCGAAACGCAGCCGCGGGGCTTCAATATCGACCACACGGGCCAGTATCTGGTGGCGGCAGGACAGAAGTCGCATCACATTGAGGTATACCGCATTACTCAGCCGCAAGGGCAACTTGAACCTGTCGGCCGTTATGCCGTTGGACAGGGTCCAATGTGGGTTGTGGTACATCAGCTGGCTTAACGTTCAGCGTTGCCGCTCCCGGGCGGGAGCGGCAGAAGAGCACGCGCAATCAGACGTAATGAACGGTCAATGACGCGCTGGCTAACACGTGAAAATGCACGTTGAAGCCCACCATCGCGCCGCTGGCACCTGCATCGACCTCAATGCTCTCCACATCCAGCGCATGGACGCTAAAAATGTAGCGGTGCGTTTCACCCGCCGGTGGCGCGGCCCCGCCGTACCCGGCCTGGCCGAAATCTGTGCGGGTTTGCACGGCACCTGCAGGTAAGGCGGCTTTACCGGAACCAGCACCCTGCGGCAGCGATGTGGTATCGGCCGGAAGATTGGCGACCACCCAGTGCCACCAGCCTGAGCCGGTCGGGGCATCAGGATCGAAACAGGTCACGACAAAACTTTTTGTGCCTTCCGGCGCGTCTTCCCAGGCAAGATGCGGTGACACATTTTCGCCCTGATAGCCCATCCCGTTGAAAACATGCTTTTCCGGCATTTTGTCGCCGTCATGTAAATCCTGACTATAAACTCGCATCACATCTCCTTGGGTTTATGGTGACTGCGTCTTCATCTTAACCAAAACCGCCTGGACGTCCAGCCTTCAGGTCTCAACGCAGAAAATGGCCGGGGTTCGCCAGGGCTGCGGCCATGGCCTGGATCAGCGTATCCAGTGCTTCAGGCGCGATGATATAGGGCGGCATCAGGTAGATCAGACGACCAAAGGGCCGAATCCAGACGCCCTGACTGACGAAAAACTGCTGCAGGGCGGCCATATTCACTGGACGGTGAGTTTCTACCACGCCAATCGCGCCCAGCACACGAATATCGGCTACCGCTGGCGACTGGCGCAGTGGCGTCAGTCCCGCCTGAAGCTGACGCTCGATAGCGCTGACCTGCCCGCGCCAGTGGCCTTCCTGTACCATTTTCAGGCTCTCCGTCGCGACGGCGCACGCCAGCGGATTGCCCATAAAGGTTGGGCCATGCATAAAGCAGCCCGCCGGACTGCGGCTGATGGTATCGGCGACATCACGTGTGGTCAGCGTGGCGGCCAGGCTCATCGTGCCGCCGGTCAGGGCTTTTCCAACGCACAGGATGTCCGGTGTGATCGCGGCATGTTCGCAGGCAAACAGCATGCCGGTGCGGCCAAAGCCCGTGGCGATTTCATCAGCGATCAGCAGGATGCCGTAACGATCACACCACTCGCGTACCTTCTGCAGGTAGCGGGGATGGTAAAAACGCATGCCGCCCGCGCCCTGTACGATGGGCTCCAGAATCACCGCGGCCAACTGATGCTGTTTGATCAGCCGGGCGAAATCCTGAAAATCTTCTTCATTCCAGGCCGCGTCAAAACCACATTGCGGCGCCTCGGCAAAGTGGTGCTCGGGCAGATAGCCGCGCCACAGGCTGTGCATGGAATTATCCGGATCGCACACCGACATCGCCGCAAACGTATCACCGTGATAGCCACGCTTGAGGGTTAAGAACTGCTGACGCGTTTCTCCCCGACCCAGCCAGTACTGCAACGCCATCTTCATTGCCACTTCGACGGCAACGGAGCCGGAGTCTGCAAGGAATACGCACGCCAGCGCGTCAGGTGTCATCGCCACTAACTGACGACACAGTGCCACCGCGGCGGGATGCGTAATCCCGCCGAACATCACGTGGGACATCTGGGCCATCTGCTGCTGCAGGGCCCGGTTCAGGCGTGGATGGTTGTAACCATGAATCGCCGCCCACCAGGAGGACATCCCGTCTACCAGTGTGCGCCCATCCGCCAGCTGCAGCGTGTAACCTTGTGCCGCCACGACCGGGTAACAGGGCAACGGTTGCTGCATGGAGGTGTAAGGATGCCAGATATGCTGGCGATCGAATTCGGCGTCCTGAAGCGTAAACATCGTAGTTGTAAACCAAAATAAAAAGATTTAGTTTACAAGTGTAACCACGTTAACTGTCGGGATGACACCTTTTTTGGAGTACGTAATGTCACAACGTTGGACGCTAGCCCAGGCACAGGCCCTGTTTGAACGCCCGTTTCTTGAACTGATGTTTGAAGCACAGCAGGTACATCGCCAGCACTTCGATCCGCGCCAGGTTCAGGTCAGCACACTGCTGTCGATTAAAACGGGTGCCTGCCCGGAAGACTGCAAATACTGTCCGCAAAGTGCCCGCTACAAGACCGGGCTGGAATCAGAGCGCCTGATGGAGGTGGATGAGGTCCTGCGTTCGGCGCAAAAAGCGAAAGCGGCCGGATCCAGCCGCTTCTGCATGGGCGCGGCGTGGAAAAACCCCAGCGATCGCGATATGCCTTATCTGGAAAAAATGGTCGAAGGCGTGAAAGCAATGGGCATGGAAACCTGCATGACGCTGGGAACGCTGAGCGACAGCCAGGCCCAGCGTTTAGGTCGCGCCGGGCTGGACTTTTATAACCACAATCTGGATACCTCGCCCGAGTTTTACGGCAACATCATTACCACGCGCAGCTATCAGGAACGACTGGATACGCTGGGCAAGGTGCGCGAGGCTGGTATCAAGGTCTGCTCGGGCGGGATTGTTGGCCTGGGCGAAACGGTTAATGATCGCGCCGGGTTGCTGGTGCAGCTGGCCAACTTACCGACGCCGCCGGAAAGCGTGCCGATCAACATGCTGGTCAAGGTGAAAGGCACCCCGCTGGCAGACAATGACGATGTCGAACCTTTCGATTTTATCCGCACGATCGCCGTCGCCCGCATCATGATGCCTGCCTCGCACGTGCGTCTGTCGGCGGGCCGCGAACAGATGAATGAACAAACCCAGGCGATGTGTTTTATGGCCGGGGCTAACTCGATTTTTTACGGCTGCAAGCTGCTGACCACGCCAAACCCGGAAGAAGACAAAGATATGCTGCTGTTCCGCAAGCTCGGACTGAATCCGGAACATACCCAGACCGCCCATGGCGATAATGCGCAACAGCAGCAGCTCAGTGAGCAACTGCTCAATGCCGACACAGAAAAATTCTATAACGCGGCGCTGTAATGGGCTGGCCGCAACGCATACAGCAGGCGCTCGCGCAGCGCCGTGCTGAAGAGGGCTGGCGCGAACGGCGCGTAGTTGACGCCAGTCAGACGCGCCTGATCCGCTATGCAGGCCGGGATTATCGTCACTTTTCCAGTAATGATTATCTTGGGTTAAGCCAGCATCCGGCGGTGATTGCCGGATGGCAACAGGGCGCGGCACTGGCCGGGGCGGGGGCAGGCGCATCCAGCCATGTCACCGGTTTCCAGGCTCTTCATGCCACCCTGGAAGCGCAACTGGCCGGGTGGCTGGGTTATCCCCGGGCATTACTGTTTATTTCCGGCTTTGCCGCCAACCAGGCGGTCATTCACCTGCTCGCCGGGAAAAACGATCGCATTCTTGCTGACAAGCTGAGCCATGCCTCGTTGCTGGATGCTGCAAGTCACAGCCCTGCGCAACTGCGTCGTTTCGCCCATAACGATCCGGACAGTCTGGCTGTGCGGCTGAGTGCGCCCTGTGAAGGGCAAACGCTGGTGGTCACGGAAGGGATCTTCAGCATGGATGGTGACAGCGCGCCGTTACAGACGCTGGCGGCGCAGTCGCGTGAGGCAGGGGCCTGGTTACTGGTTGACGATGCGCACGGCATTGGCGTCACAGGTGAGCAGGGGCGCGGCAGCTGTTGGCAACAGGGCATTAAGCCCGAACTGCTGGTGGTCACCTTCGGTAAAGCCTTTGGCGTCAGCGGCGCGGCATTGCTGTGTGATGACGCGACGGCCGACTATTTTGTGCAGTTTTCGCGCCACCTCATCTACTCAACCGCCATGCCGCCAGCACAGGCCAGCGCGTTACTGGCCGCCCTGAAACAGGTGCAGGCAGGCGATGGACTGCGCCAGCGCCTGAGCCGCAACATTGCCCATTTCCGCCGGGGTGCCTCCTCCTTGCCCTGGTCGCTTATGCCGTCATCCAGCGCCATCCAACCGTTACTTGTTGGCGATAACGCCCAGGCGATGGCCTTGTCGGCCCGTTTAGCCGAAGCCGGTTGCTGGGTCAGCGCGATTCGTCCGCCTACCGTACCGCCGGGCACGGCACGTTTGCGCATCACGCTGACCGCCGCGCATCAGCCAGACGATATTGATGTCCTGCTGGAGGCACTTCATGACGCTGCACATTGATAAACGTGCCGTAGCCAGAGCCTTTGGGCGCGCGGCGTCGTGTTACGACAGGCATGCCGAACTGCAACGGATCAGCGGGGATGCGCTGCTGGCATGGGTGCCTGTTCAAACCGGTCCACAGGTGTTGGATGCGGGCTGTGGCACCGGCTGGTACAGTCGGCTATGGCGCGACCGGGGGAAACAGGTCATGGCGCTGGATCTGTCGCCGCAGATGTTGCATCAGGCCCGGCAAAACGCGGTGGCGCATCATTATCTGGCGGGCGACATCGACGCACTGCCGTTAGCCGATCAGAGCATTGACCTGTTATGGAGCAATCTGGTGGTGCAATGGAGCGACGATTTGCCGGCCGCGCTCAGGCAGTTTACGCGGGTACTAAAACCCGGCGGCTGTATGCTGTTTTCAACGCTGAGCGCGGGATCGCTGCATGAGGTTCACGAGGCCTGGTCGCATCTTGACGCGCATGTGCACGCCAATCGCTTTCTGCCGGCGCAGGCGATCGCCGCAGCCTGTGCCGCACAACGGCTGCGCTGTCACGCGCAAACCGTCACCCTGCATTTTCCCGATGCGCTCAGCGCCATGCGCTCTCTGAAGGGCATTGGCGCAACGCATCTGCATGCCGGACGGGCCGATTATGTGCTGACGCGTCGCCGTCTGGCACAGCTTGAAGCCCACTGGCCACGGGACGAACAGGGTTTCCGCCTCAGTTATCATTTGATGTATGGAGTAAGTGAATCATGACACGCTGGTTTATTACCGGTACCGATACTGAAGTCGGTAAAACCGTTGCCAGTAGCGCCCTGCTGCAGGCGGCGAGCGCAGCAGGCTACCGCTGTGCGGGCTACAAACCGGTGGCCTCGGGCTGTACGTTAACCGCAGAAGGCATCCGTAACAGCGATGCGCTGGCGCTGCAACGTTACAGCAGTGTACCGCTCTGCTATGAGCAGGTGAATCCGCTGGCCTTTATGGAGCCGACATCGCCGCATATCGTCAGCGCAGAGGAAGGCAGGCCAATTACCTTTTCAACGCTATCGGCAGGGCTTCGCGAGCTGGAGCCGCTGGCTGACTGGATTCTGATTGAAGGCGCGGGCGGCTGGTATACGCCGCTGTCTGAGACGCAAACCTATGCCGACTGGGTTGAGACTGAACGGCTACCGGTGATTTTGGTGGTGGGTGTAAAACTGGGCTGTATTAATCATGCCATGCTGACCGCCGAGGCGGTAAGGGCGCGTGGACTGCGACTGGCTGGCTGGATTGCCAACACGGTTCAGCCGCCCGGCCAGCGTTATCAGGCATACCTTACGGCCCTGAAGGAGCGCCTGCCCGCGCCTTGTCTGGGTGTCATTCCCTGGTTAGCGGATGACAGCCAGCAGGCGGACTGTGGTCACTATCTGACGCTACCGGATTAATCACGCCATCGTCAGCCATTTATCGAGCGTACCGTCATCCAGCAGGGTGACGTTACCCTGCGCCACATTACGCCCGCGATGCAACAGCAAAAAGCTGTCAGCGACGCGCCGAATCAGGGAAACCCGCTGCTCCAGCAGCAGAATCGTCAGGCCGTAATCCCGGTTAAGACGCCGAATCAGGTTACCCATCTCTTCTTCCAGCCAGGGCGCCATGCCATCGGCGGGCTCATCCAGAATCAGCAGGCGTGGCTGTAATACCAGCGCGCGGGCAAGGGCCAGTTGCTGCTGCTGGTAAACCGGCAAATCCCCGCTGCGCTGTTGACGCAGTGAATAGAGAGCCGGCAGAAGATCAAAAATCATTTCCGGAATAGGCCGGTGATTTTCGCGCGATTCAGCGCCTGCCAGCAGGGCAATCAGTAAGTTATCTTCTACGCTCATCTGCGTGAAAATATGTCGTCCCTGTGGCACGTAACCAATGCCCTGGCGTGCACGTTGATCGGCAGGCTGCGACAGCAGGTCCTCTGGCGGCGAGCCATCCTGCTGCCAGCTAATCGTGCCGCTGTTGATGGGAAGCTTACCCATGATGCAGTTCACCAGCGTGGTTTTTCCCATGCCGGGACGTCCCAGTATGCCGGTACAGGTGCCGGGGGGCAGGTCAAGGTCCACATTCCAGAGAATATGATTTTTTCCGTAAAACTGATTCACCGACCGTAAACTTAGCATCTGACGCGCTCCTTCCAGATAATTAACCTGAATGTTTTGCTGCTCATAACGGGTAAATCGCACTACCAGAATAGCAGGGCTATGACTGCTGCTGTGGCGCATGACATCCTGATCACAAAGCATGCAATTACCGGGCCAGAGTCGGAGTGAACGAAGTTTGCGCGCTTAACATGCGGAATTTTGACGGTTTAAATATAAGTAAAA
>Ga0268247_10000054_pt1 | contig 38546 bp, 25 predicted proteins | sample AgamicOrMae_FD_200245 | JGI IMG/M metagenome (GOLD analysis project Ga0268247, IMG submission 200245) | Agave microbial communities from Guanajuato, Mexico - Or.Ma.e (v2) (version 2) | ecosystem: Host-associated > Plants > Phyllosphere > Phylloplane/Leaf | place: Guanajuato, Mexico | collected...
TGACACAGTACAACGGTGAACGATATTATCTAGTTAGTATTGCTAATAGCACCCAAAAGACATTCATCAGAGCGTCATTGGCGAATAGAGTCTTCCCCTCCAAGGTCATAGATTTCTTCGTGAAAAACCTCAGGTGGAGACAAAGAGCAGATCCAGCGATTGTCCAGGAAACTTAAGTCCCCCATGAATACTACATCTAGAAGTCAAAACGATCCCCTTACCACCGTGACACACATTAGGATCTATCTATAATCTACATTCCCGGATTGTATTTTACGCCCGGAACTGGTCAGCCTTCATATTTTATTCCGTAGACGACTGCCTAACCTGTCTATTTATCACCGACCGTTGGCCAGAAACAAGGTAGAGAAAGAGAACCTATGGAAAATTTTTCACTAGCTATCTTACTGTCAAAATCACTCTATGAGAGACAAGTTATTGTTACTCTGAGCCGACAAAACAGGAGCTTTCCGCTTGATAGTTATTGAAATGAACCGATTTATTTTAATCTCTAATCTTGAAATCAATAAATATCATCTCCACATGATTACCAATCGTTTGTTAAGCTCTATTGTAGTATGAAGAGTACCGTCTCGGTCCGTGGACGAATCCAGCTGGACTGGCGCTCGCTTGGCTGGCATGCGATGGGGCAGTATGGTATGTGTCTAGATTCACTTTGGCGGGATTACTGGCTCCTGATACAACTGGCTCATTGGACTTGATATTGGCTCTGAAACCATTCTTGTCTGCCACATAGGTCACTTCTCGATAGATACCGTTGTTGTCTCGATAACCGTAGCTACCGTGTACCTCGTGTGGATTGTAGCTGCGCTCTTGTTTCCATTGCTTGTTTCCGTAGTTATCTTCAACATCGTAGCCAAAACTGTAGGGATCATAGTGATCTGATGGAGCGCTTGGCTCGCTCGGAGCAGATATGTGATAATAGGCGCCGCCTGCAACGTATTGAACTTCCGTTATCAACATTAGAACTATCACACACGAGCTGATGGTCATCAAGACTAGAGGTTTCAAGCTGACGCTTCGTTGCATCTTGAGTTTTCTGTTTGACGAGGTTGATTTTCAACGATTGCAGACTTTGACTATCCACTTAGCAACGATAGTTATGTCTCCAACTGATCTTTCTCACACTTCAGACAAGAATGATCTTGAATTCTCAACTCCAATCTCATTTATAGACGTTTTAGGATGTCACTAAACCCCTCCTGTGGGCGTGAGCACTTCTGGTAGGTAGAAATATCAGAATTCGGAGAGAAAAATCAGTCAAATATGAGCGAAAGCACCCCCGAACTATAGTGGATGGTCAGGTAAGAGTGAATGCATAATGAGAGGCGATCAGTCAAGCGTGCAAGCAGACTGTCCGATAGATTATGAGCGACAGGCTTGAAGAGCAATCAAATGGTCTTATTTGAACTAGCTCCGGACCTCCTGCGTCCGGCTCTCAATACTTAGGCCAACCCATTGATCGCTCTGGTGATCTCAAGTCTTTCCACTAATGAATTGAACTATCTCCACCGGATGCGATAATTTTATATCAACGCAAAGAGGGTCTGCTCTTTCAAAGTTTGCGACAGTGGCAATAGACAGAACCTGGCGTGGTGTCTCCGCTTATTATTTGTCTACCAACTCGCTTCAACCATCAGGCTCTCTAGGTGCTCTAGATAAGAGTCACATCTAGTTCATTGGACGTGAAGCTAATAGCAGTCTACTGTTCGTCTTCCTGACTCCAAGCCCAATCATGGTCTAATAACTCGATTCAGAACTTTCTCACTTCCTCCAAATCCACAACGGGTCAGTCTGATTTCATGACCATTGGATGGCAGTTTCCTCTTCTGTGGGAGAGCCCAATTCATCAAGATCTCGGTTTTGATCGTGCTCGATCCGCACTCTGAAGCCTAAAAGAGAAACGCAGCCTTCAGGTAGGGCATAGAGGAACAACATGAGTGAGAGGTCTAGCAACACGCAATTTGATTCAACTGAAAAAAACTCAGGCTCCCGTGTCCTCGTTCGTCTCCAGTCCACTTTCCGGGAAAGAGTGGACTTGCGGCTCCAAAACACTGCATTCGATTGTATCAGTCCATCTTGATTCGTCTTGGGGGCATGTTTCGACAGAATATGTAACCAATTGCGCACCTACCTGTTAATGACCTAACATTGGCAACAACAGTTAATTGGCACGCTGAAAAAGCCTATACCGGCCGAGAAACTTCAACCACCAATCAGTAGGCACAATATTGATGAAAATAAACGATCAGGAGCAACTGTTGGAATCAGTCAAGCGAACAAAATCAAAGTGGCCACCAATTTATGACCAAGGCAGTGGCAGATTTCGCCAGCTGATGAGTCTTTAGATGCTCTACATGCAGGCACTTGAGCTAATCTCTCCGTTGTTCTAGCTAGATGAAGTTTTGCCCTGGAAATAATCAGAAAGACAACTGGTGTACTAAATCGAAACAATTCGAGAAAGTTGACGAAACTGGATCTAACTGAAACTACTGTCTTGATTATTTGCTCATCGAGATTATTCATCCTCGGTCCCTCGGTCCAATGACGATAAATTGGAGATGAGGGGAATTTCATCCAGACATCCAACACACCTCCATAGGTAATCTCCGCAGGCGTTGACAATTTCCACTAGTTGCAATGGTGATCTCGCAAACAAGCCTAGAGCACTTTCAGCAGGCCAACTTCTCAATGAGCGCATTGATTTCTCTGATCAATTCATCATTGGACTTACAACCTCGCTTCAATAGATCGGCCCTCTCTTTTCTGAGTTTCATCAATTTCTCGCGGGTCTCTTTGGTGAGGGTGAGTTTTGCAGAATTAGATCTAGCCCTCGGATTGGTTTCATTCACCACAGTGGCCCCGCCAACTGCAGAACTACGCTTGACCATCTTTATGATTGTGGCCGAGTTTTCCGACGGCCTTCTCGCCAGACTAGAGCTCCTTTGATTCGTCGAGGTTCTGTTAATGGAGCCAGCACCAGTGGTAGACGAACTGGTTGTTAGAGCGTTGGGGGCTCGTTTAGCCACCGGTGGACCATCTCTCGCTTGGGAGATTGCAGCTAGAGAAGTGTAAGAAGATGCTGGCTGTTGTTGTTGTAGCTTACTTGTTCTTGTAGTTTTCGGTTTGAGTAAACTTTCATCAAATGATCTTTGAGGTTGCATACGCAATCTATCTATTGGTCGCATAGTTGCTACTGCCTCTTTTTGCACCTTTGTCTGACTTTCGGTGGTTGCTTTTTCTGCCGCAAGATTGCTCGAAGGCACCTGTGAGATCTTTAGCTCGATCATATCGAGTCGATCATCTAGGAGTGCATTCTTATTCTTTAAATGCTCCAAGCTGTCCACCAACATCTTCTCCAAGCTTTCTATACAATTCAACGAGTAACGAAACTTCTTCTCCAAATTATTCAAGTCTTCCATCTTCCTCCTAAACTCCTGATCCCTCTTGACCTCTTTGGCTTCGATCCTCTGATAGAGTCGTTTGAATCGGTCGTTATCTTTTCGTCGAAGTTCATCAAACATTCGTTTCAAACTATCCTCTTTCCATAGGTCAAAACTTTTTCTAGTCTCCACGATGAATTCGTGAATCTTCATTGAGTTCTCGGACGCTGCTTGCACTTCTGAGGCGAGTAATCCGATAGTCCCATCTCGCAAGGAAGTGGAAGCAGCGAGATTCTCCAATGAGGATACTACTTTGCTAGCGGCTGGGCCTAGATCCTTGAGATTGAGACATAATTGCAGATGACCGATCTCGTCGCCGCTAAGTGAAAATATTGGAACTGATGTTATCGTGCTCAAAGAGCAACCCCTGAGCTGGTCTACATTGTCCGGATTCATATCGAGTAACTGTGCCAAATTCACACTACATGTTGCGACGACCATCTCGGAATCTTTATCACTATCGTCCAGTTCGCGTAATCTTGCCTCGTCAGCAGCCAAAATCTCCATGTCTAAGGGTAACTCACTAAGCGCTGTCATTAAAGGTCTAGGGGTGGTGGCGAAATTGAATTCGCAGAAGCCGGAGACTATGATCGATCTGGTTGCGTTGATTGGTATTGTTGCGTCCGTTGTTATTGTATCTTTATATCCGAAGAATGGATAAGAATACCTAATGACTAGCTCACGGAGGGTTGGTATCAGTCTTTGACTGGGGGTATATGAAAACTCTTTAAGATCTATAGTGAAGCAATAATGATGATCATAATGACTAGGGCCTTCACTATCGTGATCCTCTACGAGTACACTACCAACCCCGTCGGCTTTTGGGCCGACAACCTGTTTACCATGATTTGTCGAGTGATGCCCATCGTCAAGTGATGTGTCGCTCTTCTCTAGAGTCAGCTGGTGTGTATAATCAGCCTGTGATTTTTCTAAATAATCACCAGCATCGAGTCGATATTCTCGATCACCAATTTCGAACTCTGTTGACGTAGCCAATTTAGCATCACGGCTCAATAGTTGTCCCTGCTGATCGAGACAACCGTTGGAGCGCTCTAGAACAACAGCAACACCAATGGAGGGACTATCTATTGGGGAGCAATCGAAATCAATTCCGTGATTAGTAGACTGTAAGGCAAATATGCCCTCAATCGATCGGCAAGTAGTATCTAAACTACATAGTTGATTCAACTGGATTGTCGCGATACCAATGCATCCTGATGCTCCATCTTCTGAGTGTGACAAATCTATAAGCTTGATATCTAGATTTGAATATAATTCGAAGTATGTTGCGAGGACTCCAGCATGGGTGGTCATAATATTAAGCGACATTATTCTGTTCTCTACTTGAACCTCGTTGCTGAACTCTTCGGTTTTAAGTGCTGTACCAAATAAGGTGATAGATATCCGATAAGAACCATTAGTTCTTTTGACTAGAAGATCTAAATTTGTTATAAATTGTATAGTGACGGTAAGAGTATAAAGCTCGTGACAGTCGTCTATTGTGAATTTATGGGGATGCTTGGCATCATAGATATAGATCAGTCCGTTGATGGGGCGAGCTATAATATCGTTGTCTAAAATCTCGTCTTTATACACCAAACTTGAGCGATCTTTCGACGATTCCTGAGTATTGTTCAAGTTGCTATCAAGGATCGTCTCCAGGCAAGTTGTGTAAAGCTTTGTATCACCAGTAGAATCTTGGGGACCGGCAAATTTTTTTAATTCAGATGTTTCTGATTTGTCATGAATGTTTGAAGATTCTGCAGGATCCACTGGATGACTAGCACATTCTGAAGAAGAATCACCATCTGGACAAGTTGCGATAGAAGTATTGTGATCAATAGATTCGTTCTGGTTGGTAGTGTCGTCATCGTCTAAGCGACTTATGGTGACCGCAAGCTGAATTTCAGGTCTGTTGTAGGTAGACTTTCTGAATTTTGGATTCAATAATGGATACCATCTGAGTTTTGTATGCTCTCTTGGCTGAGCGGAACGCAAGTTAAGGATAGTGTAGCCGATAAGTTCTACCTTGTGAGTCTCTCTATCAGCACCTATGGTCTCTAGTCCGTTAGAGGCTCGATGGTTATTGTTCGGTTGCTGTTGATTGTGAGATGATTTCCTCCGCTCCCGAGTTTGCATGAATACCTGTAACTTGATCGATTTTCGCTCGACTCGAAGTTGATGAAGGTTCTTCTTGTCTAATTGCCATGCAAGTTCTGTAACAAATTCTGGGTTTGAGTTTGTCAGTCTGATCGGGTCGCTTCTTAGAATGGACTCGTTTCCAAACCTGGCTTCAGCAAATACAGTGGCCTCGACTCTTTCTGGAGCACCATCGGGCACGGTGAAATTTTGGCCATCAATGAGGGAGATTATTATAAGATATTTGGGGCTATCCATAGTTGCTTTGAGATAAAATCCTGTAGTTTATGCACAGTCGTTTGACAAATGTTTCTTTGGCATCATTGTTTGGCATAAAGAGTTGCTTATTGGGGAGGAATTCAGGTCATGAATAATTGATTATGTTTAGATTATGCATAAAATCAGATCATCTGTATAATATTGCATTTGTGGCAGAGTCTCCTATCATTACATTTTGCTTTATTTAATCTTGTCGTTAGAGGATTGTAATGTCGGAGATCAAGGTGTTAACAAGAGGCCCTAACTCCAGTTTGTGTTGTTATCTGGTCTCCATTCCACCAATAGAGGCTTCGTCATCGAGCAATCTAATGGCTAAAAGCACAATTGTTGAGATAAGAATATTCAGGGTGACCTAGTTGATGATGCGTTGCCTTTCGGGCTCTACTTTGGACCGTTCACAGTGCACGCTTATGCGCAAGAAACACAATTGGCGCTCAAAAATACCGCTCGTTTCGGGTCATTATTTTTAGAGCACCCACGCGCCGAAGTACACCAAAAGTTCATTAGTGCATCCGTTCGACTTGCTTAGGATCAGCTTTGTCACTGCCACAAGTTTACTCGAGGATCTTCTAGTTGAAGTATTAGAGAAACTATTCTGAACTCAAAAAAATATTATCTCTATGAATGGGAGGAGATTGTCTAAGTGAGACTCGGAGGAAGGCTTCTAAGCCCGCGCTGAATGGAGCCGGCCAGGCGTGGAGACAACCAGCAATGCTTGAAGATCATCCCTCATCCATACCCACCAGCTTCTGGGTAGATAGTGTCCTTCTGAATCTCAAGAGTATAACTCACATGGACTCACCAGAAACGAGTGATACGAAATCTGTGATCGCCAGAACCAATGGAAGATGTCTGCCCAAGGGGAAGAAATTCTTGAACCAACATATCCGTGAAGGAACAGGTTGACACGATGAGAACTTATGAAAGAATGGATTCTTTAATTTAACAAATTTGGGAAAGATTAATGCCGGCTTGCTGAACAAAAATTCAGATCTGCTGGACATCTAAGCCATATAAGTGGTTTTCGTTTGCTCGTCGAATATCGTTTTTTTCGAATTCGGACTGGCAGTTGTCAACAATTGGTTGTTGTGTTGGACCGGGAAAAGATGAGCTTATGTTTCGTGATGGCTCTTAACAGAGTGGATCCAATGAAAATTAGTGTAAGTGGTTGAAAAGCACCTTGCTAGCATGGCCAAATCATCCACAGAGTATGTCAATTGCTCAGGATGCACGAGGAGCACCAGCTCGGCTTTGCCGACGCGAGGATCTTCTTGAAGGCGCGCCTGAATTCCATGTTGAATATTGTATAGATGATTGGATTAACGCAACTGTTGATGTAGCCCAACCATGAGGTGGCCAGATAAACGGACATATCGAGGCGATAATTGAGATTGAGCTGGATGCAGATGCCATCAATGACGTTGCAAGTGAAGAAGGGGGTCCAACAGACTAGGAAGATACCGAGCACAATGGCCAGTGTTTTGGTGGCCTTTCGTTCGCGTCTGGCTGCATTTTTTTCCCGCCTCCTCTTGCTGACCATCCGGTGGGGACTTGTACCTGGGCCCGGCAGGAGGTTGGTGCGTTTGGTTGGCCTATGGTGGTGATTGTTGTCCTCCAGTTGGGCATAGGCGTTTGGATCAATGAGGCGGCGTGTGGACTTTCTCCTCCTGCGGGGCTCCTCCAGTTTGGTTGACGTGTTAACCAGAGAGTCCCCGGCCAATTGGGAGGCCCGTTTCTGCTGGCAAGCTAGCGAGGCCAGCTCGACCGGCTTGCCGGCCGCCCCATCGGCTTGCATGTCAGGATCCAAACAGGAACATGGTCCCGAGTGGAGCCCGAGCGTTGGGCCCCCCACGAGCCAGCCAGCTGTCTCTCTGGGCGCCGACTCGTTGGCCGTGCCGCTGGTGGGCTGCGACGAGGAACTGTGTCCCGTGTTGGTGGTGGTCATCTGGAGCGACTCGTTGGCCCCGTAGGAGCAGGTCTGGGCCCCCATGGGCTCGGAGGTGGCGGCGGCGGAAGCGGTCGAGTTGGCTGCGAGTGGCGGCGAGCTGGTGGGCCCCGCAGAGGCGCGGTGGCCCCGCCGCTCGCCTGCCTCTGTCCTCCGGCCGGCCTGGCTGCTCGTCTCGCTGGCCGTGCCCCGAACTTGCGGATAACTCTCCTCCTCTTCCTCTTCATCCTCCTCGTCCTCTTCCTCCTCGTCTTCCTCTTCCTCCTCCTCCTCCTCGTCCTGCTCCTCGTTCAGGGCCTGAGACGAGCGGAAGTCGGACGGCGCCGACCGCTGCCAGTCGGCCGCCGAGTCGGCCGCCTCGCTGCTCGAGCCGCCGGCCCAGCGCGCAGCCCCGTTCACCAGACCCAATGGGGCGGGCGCCCCCACTTCCGGCGGCTCGGGGGCGCCCCCTCGAGAGACTGGGGCCGAGGAGCGGCCCTTGGTGGGGGCCACTGCTTGCATCTCGTGTGGAGCTGCCTGCGCGTCCAACCTCTTGGCTGATTTACGTGCCCCGAGCGGCGCGCGGCCCAGCCTGTTTGATATGCGCCATGGTCGCCCGCTCGCCGTTGGCGGCTCTCTGGGGCCGCCAACTGTCTGGAGGGCGGCCACAAACTGTCCAGTGGTGGACACTTTGCTTGGGCCCACGGTGGTCTTGTTGCGCCGCAGCAGCGCCTTCGTCAGTCTCAGCGAGCGGCGTTTGAATTTTTCAGTCGCGCTCGAGAACACACTTCCGGCCGTGCCGCTGCCCCGCGGGCCCCCCTTGGGGCTGGTCCTCGTCTCGAGCTGGCCGGCCAGGCGCTGGTCGTCGGTGGCGGCGCTCAGCCCGGCGCCAGACGAGCGCCCGTCCTCCAGCTTGGCCTCGGGCGCCCGCCGCCCATTAGCGGCTGGCCGACTGTCTGCCGGGCGGGCGCTGGCGGCGGCGGCGTCGGGCGCCCGCAGACAGTCTGGCGTCGAGTGGCCGGCCGGCTCCTGGGGGGCAGGTACCTGTTCCTCGGCGGCAGCAAGTGGGCGGCCGCAGTCGGGACGCTTGCAGAGCTGCCGGTGGGCGGGACTGGTGTCCTCCAGGTTGTGGCTGCGCTCCTGTTCGGGTTCATCGCGCTCGGGTGCGTCGGGCCCCGCCTCTGCGTGCAGCTGGAGGGCGGAGTGGGCGCACGCCTCGCACGCGGGCCACGCGCACGCCAGCCCCCACGAGGAGAGCCCGTTGGCCGAGCAGCAGCTGCGGCGGCCCGACGACGACAGGCAGGCGTGGCGCACGGTCGTCGTGGTGGCCGACAGCGAACAGTCGTAGTGCGTGGACGCGGGCGAGCCGGACCCGCTCGAGCTGGGCCCGCGCGACCCGCTAGAGCCCGAGCCCATCGAGGACCGCTCGCCCGCCCCCGCCCCCGCGGCCGCGTCGGGCGCGCGCGCCCGCTCCCCGCCCAGCGAGTACGACGAGCGCGAACTCTCCGAGCCCGGCCCACTCGAGTCGCACCACTCGGCCCGCGCGCGCCCCGCTCCCCAAACTCCCTCATCCCTTTGGGCTCCTAATGGGCCGCCCGCTAATTGGCCCTCGTCTGGCCCCATCGGCCGGCCCTCCACGCTGGTGGGCGCCGCCTCATCCGCCGGCCCACTTGTCACGCCGGGCCCGCCGCCGCCCGCCGGCTCGTTAATGCAGACGCCCGAGCTGGAGCCGCTCCACTCGATCGTGGGCCCGCCCGTCTGCTCGTGCCGGTGCCCTTCCAGAGACGACCTCTGCTCGCCACTCGGCCGCAGCTCTCCAGCGGCCAGCTCGCCGGCCCCCATTTGGCCCGCTTTCGTTGCTTCCGCGCTTGTTGTTGTTGTTGCCAATGTTGCGCCGGTGGCCCAGATTGAGACAGTCTCCCGCTCGCCCGCCACCAGCTCGTTAGACGCCCCCGCCGGCAAATGATACTCGCGCTTCCGGTGGCCCCTCCACGAGGAGCAGTGGCGCCGGCGAGCGGCCCTGCACTGAGCGGCGAGCGCGCTGTGGCCGTGGGCGCTCGAGTGGCGTGGCCTAATTTGCCTGCTGCCCTGCAGGCTGGCCATGACCGCCTGCTTGGCCTCGGCCACTCGCTGGTCGTGCTCGCGGCGCAACAGCAGCGCCAGATTTCCGTAATCGGACGTTGGGGCCGAGCCGCTGGAGCTGGTGGCGCGCGCTCGCTCGCCTGGCGCCACCACTTGATCAACTGAAGTGGCTCCTTCCGGCGGGGGCGTCTTCTCGGAGCTCGAGTCGGTGAGGCTGCAACTGGCCTCGTGCGCACAGGTCGCTAAGCTCTGGGACTGGCCCAGCTGCGCCTCGCCTAATTGGTGTTGCGGTTGTCGCCGGCCCCTCTTGGGCGCCGACTGGTTTAGCCGCTCTTCTTGGTCGGCGTGTTGATGTTGGCGGCGATTATGCTCGTCTTGGGGGCGCGCCCGGCCATTAGCCGAGGCGGCGGCGCCCTCCAGGTGGCTTTCATCGCCGGCCGGATAGCAAATTCCAGCCTCAGGCCCGGCGGCCGCCCGCTCACTGTCTTGCGGGCCGCCTTGCGAGTGGTGCGCCGCGCGGCCGCCAGATGGCGCTGGCGTCTGCGGATTCTCCGTGCGCGACACTGCAGCAGGCGGAGTGTTAGGCAATGCTGCGGACTGGCACGCGCTCGCTTGGCACTCTTGCTGCTGCTGCTTAGGCGCGGCGCCCAAATCCTGCTCGTTTGTTTCGGGCCTCGTCTTGCCGCCCGATGATTGATGGTTCTGTTCAGCTAATTTATCCACCACACACAGTTGCAGGGGCGCCAGCGCGGCCGAAACCTGCAGCGGCTGCACGAGGGCCAGAACGCGCTCAGTGTCAGCGACTGGGGCCGTTGGGGCGCCGCCGCTTCCGCCGCCCGCCAGCCTCTCAGACAGTCTAGAGCACGTTGGGGGCGGCGCCCGCAACTTCATCGACTGGTGGAGGTGTGTTGGGTGGCGGTGGTGGTTGTGGTTTGGGTGCTGGTTGGGCTGGAGAGCGCCCGGCGTTTGGTGGATGGCCTTTTTGGTGCGCGATCGAATGGCGAGGAAGATCTTCCAGTAGAGGCCGATCATGATTGGACAGGGCAGGTAGAAGGAGGTGAGCGAGGACCAGAAGATGAAGGTTGAGTTGTAGAGGATGCACAGAGTGGACTGGCGTTCGGGGGTTGTGTTTAGGCCGAGGATGATTGGGGCGCCCACCAGGCAGGAGATGGTCCACACGACGCAGATGGTGAGCACGGCGCGCGTGTTGCTCGAGCCCGCCGAGTAGGCAATTGGGTGCGCGATGGCCAAGTACCTGTGAGTGTGATTGTGATTGTGAGTGAGTGTGTGTGCAGAGGCGACAAGACCCAATGGGCGAGGTGAGTGCTTCCGTTAGAGGTGCTGAGCTTGGCGAGGGGGAAAACAGTGCGTGTCTCGCCGCTTGTCGCCCGCCAGACAGTCTCGAGGGCGCCCGCTCGACAGCCGCTCGTCAGCCGTCCGTCCGTCTGGCGAGCTCCAAACTGACCGGATGGACTTCGGAGTGAACAGGCGAGCTCCACACTGACCGGACGGGCTTGGCAGAGGCCCGCAGACACACCTACCTGTCGATGCTGATCGCCACCAGATTCAAGATCGACGCCGTGGAACAAGTGACGTCAACTGCGACGAAAATATCGCAAAGCGTGTCGCTCAGCTCCCACACTTCGTTCACCTGTGCGTTTTGTGTTTTGTGTTCGTGTTTGTGAGTGAGTGATTGTGTTTGTTTGGCTTAGTACTTTTTTGGCCCATTTTTCGCTCTAGATTTTCGTCCACTTTTTTCTGTCTGGTCTTTCTCCCTTCCGGCTCTCTCGCCCTCTCGCCAGACTGTCCTCAATCCGCCGGTCTCGATGAAAAGATAGACGCTCGGACAGGCGCGTCCAAAAGCGACCAAAGGCGACCTAAAACGACAAAACGCCATCACTTTTATCTGGTTAGATGTTGTTGATTAATCTGGACAAATGTGATTGGGCGCGTGACTTGCGTGCCGCCCAAAGCGGCGAGCCAATTTGCCAATCTGCTCCAGCTTGTCGCCCTTTTGGCCAACCGGCCTCAGTGGCTGGCTGGCCGGCACACAACTAGCTCGCCGGCGCACAACTAGCTTGCCAGCGTGCACAAGCTCGCCAATCGGACTCCAGACGGATCGACAACTGGCTGCCCAACCTTTTCCGGCCGGCCGGGCGGAAGCAGAGGGCCGGCGCGCCCAGTTGGCCTTCGAGAAGGGCGGATTGTTTGGCCACCTTTTGGCCAGCTGGCCGGAAGGTGGGCGAGCATTGCTGCGTCAAATCTCGTTTGTTTCATGGCTAATTCGATTATACTCGCGCGCCAGAGACAGAGACAAGTGAATGTCCAATATTTTGCCGCCAAGAAGCCAACAAGGAGCCCCACAAGGACGAGCTTGACTGGCTCTGCCTGCTGGGCCGTCCTGCTGATCAGTCTTGCTGAAAGCTCGTCTCGGGCGGCCGGCCCAGCCAGGCGGAGGGCGCTGGGCCGCTTTGGGCGTGCCCGTTTGGTGGCCAGCCGGATGGTTTGGCGTCGGGAAGCACACTGGGCTCCAGTGGGCGCCCCTCAGTGCTATCATGAGCCATTTGGAGTCCCTGCAAGGCGCCTCTCTGGCACGGAAGCTGCTCTGTGCAGTCGGTCGGCCAGAATAACACATCAGATCTGCAGACGCACTCGCTCGCAGTGCACAGGCAGATACACTCGCGCGCTCCCATTCGCACTCGCACTTGCAGACGCACTGCAGGCGCACTGCAGAGGCAAACCAACGCACACAGCACACACATGGACTACGCCCCACATTTAGCACCGGCCGCCCCTTGGGAGCGGCCCCAAATGGCCAGAGGCCAGATTTGCCGCCAGTGTCCGCCCGCACGTGGACAAATATTTTCATCCTTGGCCATCCTTAATAACAAGATAGAGGATGAGCGATAAAGCTTACGTCTAGCCCGCTCAGTGGGCTTTATCCTCTTTGGGCGCACGCACACACATCGACTTGGGCACCCCAGTCGACACTTTCATTACCTGGCTGCACCAGTTCTAGCACCACAACCACTGGCGCCTCCGCTCCACAGCACCAGCGCCGAAGATCGATCTCTGCTCTCTGGGGCGCCCGGGGAGCAGTGTGTGACTCGCATTTGTCCGGCCGGCTGGCCATTGTGGCCGGCCAGCAGCCTGGAGTCTGCAGCCAGTTTGGCCCCCTCCAGACGGGCCAGGTGGGCGGTGCCAGTCTTTTGGAGTGGCTCTGGCGGGCGAGTGTTACCTAGGCGGCCTGATACACTGGCTGGCCAGTTGGGCAGTCGTGCCGAAAGCTGGCCAGATATTGGCTCTCTTTGTGTGGCTGCAACTCAATGAGCCGGCGGGCCAGTTGGGCCACTGGGCCGCCCACTTGACGCTGCCAGCAGAGAGCCCAGAGCCTAGAGAGACACACTCTGTCTCTCTAGGCTCCAGCTAGCTAGCTGGCCAGTTGCAGGGGCTGCTCGCACCAGTTTCGAGATCATTGAGTCCGATGCATTTCCGGTTCATCTGCGCCAGCGAGCGGGCGCGCTAATACAAACAAGCGGCGAGAGGCCGTTAGTTGAATCACAACTACACTGTACTAACTGGGCTGCACACACACAGAAGCCCGCAGGCACAGGCGCGAGCGAGCACTAGTCCACAGGCGCAGAGAGACACGCGCGCCCATTCCATTGCCTATTCATTGGCTCGAGAGGGAGCCGGCGGCTTGCCAGTGGCGCTTTCCACTGGCGCTTTCCACTCGCAACGGCGCCCTCCAGACCGCATTAGATCCAGTCTAAAACTAATTTTTCTATTAAATATACTTGGCAGGCGGCCGGTGAGCTGGAGCTCGTCTGCTTGGGAGCCCCACAAGCTCCGGTTTCAATCTCTGAACAGGACAGGAGGACAAATGGACAGAGCAGCTCAATGGTGTGCCCAATGGTGTGCCAAATGGCGCCCAAAGTGGCCATACCTTAGGGCTGGCCGCTGGCGAGACGCGTTGAGAGGCTCGCTAGTGCTCCACTGGCCAGCGGGCGGCATTTCCAATTGGGCGCCACACACTTTCCACTCTCGAGCATTTGCCTCCTCAATCCATTTGAGACTGGCCCCCCACTGTCCAGCTCTGGACTACAAAGAGCCCGCTGCTGAGCGCTCGTCCGGCGGCCCATTACTCTGGCCGCGCGTGCATTGTGCCCGATGCATTGGACGAGTCGAGGGAGCTTTCCAGTGTGGCTAGACAGTGGCCGAAATTGGGCCCCTCTTCTCGCCGGACTTCTTCCGCTCTTCGCAGTGGACGCGGCCCATCGAAGGGCCGAGTGTCAGCCGCACACTTGCCGCCCTGCTACGACTTCGAGGCCACTTTGACGGGCCCAAATCAGGCTGTCTGTCTCTTGCAGCAGCAACCAGCCCACTCCTCGCCGGAAGCAGCGCCCTTGGAGGGGGAGCAGTGCCAGAGCTTGGGGGTGGCCAGCTTGGCGCTGACTCGGTTCCAGAGGGCGCCTTTGGGCTTGGGAGGAGAGGAGATATTTTTGCATGATTGCAGAAATATCCGAATCATGCTGAGGCCTCTTTTTGGGCCGCAAACAGAAACGGCGTGGCCAAATCTCGCTGGGCAATCTAAAAGTTCAGTTTTAATCAAGATTACCGCAGACAGTTTTGAGCGCAACGTGCACAGACGAGCAGCGGACGCGTGCAAGTGCATGGGAGAAGCAAATTATGGCGACGCGTGCAAATTGTTCCCGCAGACTGTTGGCGGCATGAACATTTCTGCCTCTCACTAGAACTTATAACTTATAACTCACTGTTATAAGTCTCTCGTTGTTGTGCCAAGAGATCAGAGGGATAATTCGCCGCAAAGAGCAGTCTCACGGCGCCTCAAATGGGCGCCCTCAGCCATGCATTTGGGCCCACGCAACGTCGGCAAGACACTCCTCGGCGACGGAGCTTCCAGTTGGCTTTCGGTTGGCTTTCAGTTGCAATTTTCAGGCCGCACACTGTTACTGCTTCTCTCTAACGCCAAGACTCCTCGTCGAACTCGAACTGGCGCCTCTTGGGGCCCAGCTCGGTCTCAGTGACGAGCAGCGGCCGCAAATCCAGCTGGAACGAGTCTCGAAGGAGCCGAACGAAAGCGGCCAAACAAAAGGCCAGCCACTGGGCTCGAGCTTGCCGCCAGACCATTGATTGAGTCAATTCAATTTTGTCCCAATTCAATTTGCAGCCAAGCCTCGCGCAGAGTTACAATTGGGCCTAGAAATTGGGCCAGAAACTTGGGCTCCTTTTCTCCTTCTCTCCAGCAGTTCTCCTTACCTGCTCAGCGTGTGCGTTCAATTTCTGCTCTTTGCACTAAGACTTAGCAGCAGCAGCAGCAAGACTCTCCAAACGCCACCTTGCCAGCCACTTCCAGCTCTAAGGTGGCCCCCACATTGTGTGTGTGTGTGCTCGGTCGCTCGCAATGGAAAGCGGCCTAATGTGTTCATTTCCCGAATGTATTCGGGCTCGCCAATGCACTCAGGTGCTTCCACTTGGCTTCCACTTGGCTTCCACTTGGCTCGCTGGCTTGGAGTCTGTGGAGACAGTCTCCAGACAGTCTCGAGAGTTGTGCTGGTCTTAATCGAGAACTGGGGCCAACAGCTCAGATTACGAGCCCGATTCTTGGCTTGCTGGCTCGTTAAGCGCAGTGCAGATGAGCTGCGGCGGACGCTCATTGGAAAGCGTGTGCACCTCAGCTACTTAGGTCTGCTCCTCTGCATTTGGCCATTTGAGGCGCCCTAGACTCAAGGAGCTGCTTGGCGAGAAATGGCTCATTGTTTCTCGGCTTTGGTGTGGCCAAATTATGCAAAATCAAAATTGAATTTTAATCCAGCTCAGGAAGATAACTTGCCAGCTAAATTCAATGAATTTGAGGCCCCGCTCGAGATCTGAACGGCCTTCTGGAGAGGCGCAAGTTGAGCTAGTATTGAAATCGTGCCTCGCGAGCCAAGAAATGAGCAAGATGTTCTCCGTTGCCTAAGCATAGCTAAATGAGGGCGCAGCTAAGCGAGGGAAATGAAGATATTTTTCCCCTTCCGATGGAATAAATCATCGTGCCTTTGGGCAAACAAACGGCGGATACAAAACGGCGCCATATTGCCGCCCGTTTGGCCGCCGCTTCGTGAGAGAGATCAATCTTCGGCCCAGAAAGGCGCTGTTGTTCTTTCTGGATTAAGTGGAAAAGCGGACGAAAAGTGAACTGTCTTGAACTGGGAGCAAAAGGCGATCGTTTCTCGTGAACGGAAATAGAAGTTTTTCCCCCCTTTTGCAGCCGACTTCTGCAGCTCCCAAACGCTCGAACGGGCGCTTAGGAGCTGCCCCACAGACTAGGTGCGGCCTCTCATGCATGCAGCAAGCTAGCTTGCCAAGTGGGAGCTCAGCTGCAGCCAAACATGTCACTTTGGCCAACTTGTGCTTGCAACTTGTGCCCAACTTGTGCAAAACTTGTGCCCAAGTTGTGAGCACAATTTGTGAGCACAAGTGGCAGAGGAGACTGTGTTGGGGTCACTTTTGATTCGTTCCGATAGGCATATCGAATTTGCGGGCTCAGGTGGGCAAAGGCAATTGGATTAGGGTTTTGCTGGCGAGCTTTGGGCTTGCCGAGTGGAGTGGAGTCGAGTGGAGTCGAATAGAGTCGAATAGAGTTGAGCTGAGCTGGGCTGAGCTGAGGAGCTCTTGTTTGGCGAGGCCTCCAGAGACTGTGAGTGGCAGTTGTTGTTGTTGTTATTGTTGTTGTTGTTGTTATTGTTGATGGAATTAGTCCCATTTTGGGGCCGACAAAACAATCGCTTGGGCGAAAAAAGGCAGCCCGTTTGGCCAGCTCGAGCTGCATTTGGCCATTTGGCCAGATCGGAGCCCACTTTGCAGCCGGTGCTCGCCGGAGAGTATTAGTTGTTGACAATATTTATATGCAATATTCCCCCCAGAGGAGTTTGGCCCACAACAACACAGACTAATCCGGGCCGAGCAAACGAGGCGGCCGACAACTGGTCAGCGAGTTGGCGCCCCCCAGAGCCAAGTTAGTGGTGGGCGAGTGGCCGAGCGGTGGGCCCATTTGGGCGTCGGACTGTTGTGGCTCGTTTGGGCTCGTGGATCAATTAAAAAGCTTCCCAGAATGGGCTCTGGATAGTTGAATGGAGCGGCCGTCTGGCGGGCCGCAAACTGGAGGCCGCGCTGGAAGGAAAGCAGAGCAGAGCAGTGGAGTGTGTGCGGGCCGCAGACTGTCTCTCTCGTGCACTCTCCGCTTGGCCTCCAGCAGAGCCAGTCACACTCGCGCGCACAGTGACTGACTGCGTGCCGGCAGCACACCAATGGGCACCCAAGCTCAGTGGGTCGCACTCTGCCACTGCTTGCCACTGGCGACCTTGCCGCGTGATCAAATGGAGTGTTATTGATGTAGCTGTCGGCGGATTATGCGAGTCGCCACTCGTTCCTCCTTCTATATTTACTCGCCTCCACTGGGCTGCTTGGGGCGCCTCGTTGGGGGCGTCTCTGCGAGCGGCCGACACGCGCACCCATATGACTAATCGAGCCGAGCGCCGCCTCAGCCAGATCCTCGTGTTCTTTGTCTAGTTACATGGATTTCCTCTCCTCTTTTTCCCCCTCCTCCTCGCCAAGCCTGCTCTTGATCCCCCTCGCCAGCTAGCCAGCTAGCCGGCCAGCTAGCTTGCCAGACAGTCGCCCTGATGCAAAGTTAACAAATTGATGAGCATGCTCTGGTGGGCCCGCTCTTGCTCGCTCGCTTTTGTTAGCTCGCCGCCATCTCGAGGGGCCTTTGGAAGGATGTTTCTGGCTGCCTCGGCCGCCGGCTGAAAGCAGCTAAGGTGGCGCCAGTCTTGCCCACTGAACACACACTCACACGAAGCTCTCTGGGCCACTCGAGATCTCCAGCTCGCCAGCACTTCAGACTTGCCACTTTGGGGCCCTAAAACAGTGGCGCCCCAGCCAGTCAGCTTGCCAATCGATTATGCTAATGACTGTGGACTTGAAACTCAGCCAGCTCGCGAGGGCTGCTCTTTGTTGGCCGAGCGGGCGCCTCGCCGCTCGCCGCTCGCACTCAATCATCCGGTGGAGCCTTTTTGATTTGGGCCAGCGGGCGAGCGAACCGGCGGCGCCCACACGAGGCCGGAAGGGGCGCCGAGCGGGAGGCTGAGTAACGAGAAGAGAGACAAGGAGCGGGGGGCGAGCAAAAGGGGCTGGCCGTTTAGACTTGACTTTGCTGCTGAGGACTTTCCTCCGGGCGGCTGGTTGCTGGGCGGTTGTTGTGTTGGGCTTGTCGCGCATGAAACAGGCTCTAAAATGGCAAAGAGGCGAGCCAATTTTGCGCCCTGACACTGTTCGAGTGTGATAGTGATCAAAATGATCCAGCCCATATTCAAGCTTGGGCGCAGAGAGAGAAGAAAAGACGAGGCGCCGCGAGGTCCACTTATATTGACTTTGGCCCCCCATTGAAGTTCATGCTTTTCTCATCTGCATGTTATGTAAACCGGCCGTTGCTGCACAAACACAAACACAGTGCACAGTGCGCGCCGCAGACAGTCTGCGCTGCACACCAAAGGCCACAACACAGAGCAGAGCCGCCGCACACACTTACACGCGCCGCATTGTGCTCCACAGACTCCAGTCGGCCCATTAAGAGCTGAAGGAGGGCCGGCCGGCGGGACCTTAGCTCGAGCGGCTGGCTGAATACAAGCCGTACAACCTCCTCCAAGCAGCAAGGCCGGCCTTTTGCTCTGTGTGGGCCACACACAGCAAAGGGCGCCCTTGTTACTCTGTAGGCGCGCTCTAGGCTGTCTCTGGGCGGCCTCGCAGCGCCTTGGTCGCCTGCTCTGGCCGGCTTCGGACAAGAATGCACACAGTCGCGCAGACACACGGACACAAACACGCCGATAGGCTGACAGGAAAAGGGAGATAAAGAGTGGGAGTGAGTGGGGCGCTTGGGGCGGGCATTTATATCGCACACTAGCCTCCTGTGTGTGTGTTTGAGGACTGGAGCGTGAGGCTGTCTGGTGGCACGTTGTTGCTAGGCCGCCGAATGGGCCGCTACGTGAGGAGGGCCCGCTCGTATGCATGTCGGCGGGCGCGGAACACGAGCTGCTCATGGGGCGCCATGTAGATAGTGTGCTGCCGGCGGGCCCCAATCTGCAGCGCTCATTGCTGCGCGTTGCTCATCGCGCGCGCGGCAATGAGCGCAGAGAAGCCAAGCGCAGCAATGAGCGCCGATCGTGACACGAGTAAAAAGCCGCAGAAAGTGATAGCTCAGTGTCACATATTTATTGTGGCTGGCCAACCGCTGGCTGCGCCCAACTAGATAGACACCAACGCGGCCGGCAGCTGTCTCTCCAGTGACGTGCACTCATTGGCCTCATTGGAGTATCGGGCGGGCGGCTAGCTCGCGGCCAGGCGGCGAGCTGGCCGCAGGGAGACAACACGAGACGAGACGAGACGAGACGAGACGAGACGAGACGAGAGGAGGCGGCCAAGAGAGGCCTCCTCTCGCGATAAGCTGGCGCCGCTTCTGTTTATATAAATACTCAGGGGGGGCCAGGCAACTCGAGCAGCGGGCTGGAGGATCCTCGCCAGACACTTGTCGGCCCACGATGGGCCCGCCCGATGACTTGCTGGCGGCGAGGAGCCGAGAGGGGCAACACTAGGCGAGTCTGCGCCAGCGAGGTCGCCGCCCTCGCCGGCGGAAACTGGGCCGGAAAATGGGCCAGAAACTGGGTCCGGCCGCGTGCTAATCTGGCGCCTCGGCGAGCTTGCTCAATTGGGCGGCCGGCCACGTGACGTGCAGTGGCCAGCTAGTCTATGGCTAGTCCTATGCTGCGGCGCCACTGCTATGCTGCGGTGGCCCCGCTTAGGCACAGGGCGCACACAGCGCAGAGAGCGCACAATAAGCAAGCAGATGGGCCGCGCGCACAATGAAGCGCCATTGTGCGCGCCCGGTGGCCCGTGGCTCTGCGGGCGGCGCCTCTTTGTTGGGTGCGGCCGAGGCTGAGGCTGAGGCTGAGGCTGAGGGTGGGTGGCAATAAAATGCGGCCAGTGGTTGATTTTTTCCTACCTCTGTGGTGGCCCAATTGCGGGCCCACTTGGATTAGGCCGCCGGGTCACTCGTTAGGGCGCCCCAGAGCTGGCCTGGCTGCTGGCACCCGAGGCGCCGAGTGGGCGCCAGATCGTTGGCGGCCGGCCAGCATCGGCGCATCGGCGCATCGGCGTCCAAGTCGGCCAATTAAATCAATAAGAGCGACCGCCCGACAGCTAACCCCTCGGACTGGGCGGCCTCTGCCTCGATTGGGAAGTAGGCCCGCCGCCTCCGGCCCAAATCAGAGACCCACAGAGCAAACAGGGCCCGCCCGCAGCCTCGGGGGCGCGCCGGAAGCGGCCGCGCTAAGTGTGCACAAGTGGGCGGGGCCGGGAGGCTGAGTTGATGATGGTGCAAGTGTTTGGGATGGGACCAGTGTGGCTGAATGGGACTAAATGGGACTAAATGGGGCAGGAGGGAAGCTACTTACCAGCACGTAGACGGCGAAGGGCATGACGATTATGCCGACAAACAAATCGGCGAAGGCCAGCGAGACAATGAAATAGTTCGTTATCGACTGCAGTGTGGTCTCTCGGTAGACTGCAATGATGACCAGCAGGTTGCCGAAAGTGGCGCCAATGGGCAGCACCAGATAGACGAGCCGCCAGTAGTGCAGCTGGCGCAGTTGCTGCTGCTGCTGCTGCTTGTCTTCGGCCACTGTGTCTCGCTTGCCACTGTCTTGCGAGAAATTTCCCCCAAGGGCGCCCTCAAATATGGCCGGCCAGCCGGCCTGTTTCTCGCCCAACTGCTCTTTCTGGCGCCCCTTCCGGCGCTCCTGGTCCTTCTCACGCGCCCTAAGCGAGTCCCACGCGTCCTGGTGGGGCGCGCTCTCGTTATTTGCTCGCGCCTCTGGGGCGCCCATTTCGCTCCACAGCGCCCGACTAACAACCAGCCGGGCGCCCATTGTTGTTGTTTGGCCACCGCCCGGCTCTTGATCAGCAATCATTGTTGTTGTTTTCGGGCCGGCCGGCCGCAGACTGTCGGCCCCAGTCTCTGGCCGTCTTGTTTGGAATTCATTATCGGCCGCGTCTGGCGGCGCCTTTTCCACGCCAAGCTCGCCCTCCTCCGGCGGCCATCCCGCGGCCGAGTTATTGCTCAGCTCGCCTAGAAGGCCGCCACTGGCAAGCTCGGGCGCGCCACTGCCAAGCTGGCCTTTAAACTGGGCCCCGGCGAGCTCGCTGGGCGCGCGACGTGCCGTCCAAGTGTCGCCCAGGACAGTGGCCAGCAGCGAGCCCAGGAAACCTGAGAGGGCCCGCCACTCGTCCCGCTGGGCAGCCTGCGGGCGCGAGGCCGCCTTGCCAGCCGCTCCAGTGGGCCAGCCGTCGCTCCTGACAGTCTCTGTCTGCGGCGCCTCACTTTCGGCCCGCGCGCTCGCCTCTGAGCGGCTCCTCCCAGACGCCTTTGTGCCCCCGAGGCGCCGACCTGCAGCCTGGCCAGAAGCTCCAGCGCCAGCACTGCCACTGCCAACGCCGCCAGCTCGCTCATTCATCTTCCTCAACCACTCGAGATCATCGCCACTCAAATCATCGTCCGACGGCCGGCCCACAGTTGACACAAACAGGCCCCGCGCGCCGTCGCCCTCGGCGAGCTCGCTGCGCCCCAAGCGCCGCCCGGAAGCGCCGCCGCCCTCTGCACTCGGGCTGGCCGGGGGCGCGACTGTCGCCCCTGCCACTTGTCGCGGCGGCCCGTCATTAGGCGGCGCGGCCAGTCTGCGCGCCGCCGGCCGGCCGTCTGGGCGCTGGCCCTCCAGGCTCGCCGCCAGTCCAGCAGCGCCCTTCTCGCTCGCCGGGGACCTGCGGGCAGTTGTCCGTCGAGCCGCCTGGCCAGACTCGCCAAGCTCGGCCTGGGCGGCATCACTCGGCGCCCCAGCGGGCCGGGATCGCGATAAGAGCGCCCCTTCTTCTCCTTCTGCTTCCTCTGCTCCTCCGGCGGCCGCACTTCCGTCCAGCTCGCCCGCGCGCTCACTCATCGACACCACACTGATCCCATTTGGGCGCCCACGCTCCTCGCCCAAGCCGGTCACGGTCTCGCCAACGGTTGAGACTGTCTTGCCGTCAGAGACTGTCTTGGCACCAGAGACTGTCTTGGCGGCCTCGCTGGCAAAGGAGCCGGACTCAACGGACTCGACGGACTCGACGGTCTGGGCGACAGTCTCGAGGGGGCCAGCGAGCTGGCCAGTGGTCGGGACGGCCGGCCGCAGTTGGCCAGCCGCTGGATGGGCTGCGGCCACTCTGGCCACTCTGGCATCATTGGGGCCCGATAATGATAAGTTGGCTTGCTTATTCAATTCGGCGGGCCCTTTGTGTCCATTTCTCATCGGCGCTGAGGGTTGCCCATCGGCGAGCTCGCGCTGGCAAGGCCGTCTCGCACTGGCCCTCATTGGGGCGCCATCGTCTTGCCGCGGCTGCCCCTCGGCGAGCTGGCCCGTGCTAGTCTCTTCGCGTCTGAGAGTGGCCGCTGACTCAGCTGCGTCCGGCGCGCCATCTCCGCAGCCGCCCAAGCCGACCACTGCCTCCCGCCGACTGTCCTCCAAGCGCGCGCCGCCCAATTTTCCAGCCCCAATCCCTTGATTGGCTTCCCTTTCTCGCTCGCTCGCCCGCCCTTTCCCCTCGGCGAGCTCGCTTGGCCCGCTCCCTTCGCCAGACTGTCCAACGCGAGACTGTCCAACGCGCCGATTATTATTCGATGTTAATGAAGCGCCGGATAATGACAACCACTGCCCAGGCGACTCGGCCCCAATTGGGCGGGCCAAATTTGCTCCCAGCTTTGCGGGGCTCTCAGTCTCAGTCTCAGTCTCAGTGCTCGTCCTCCTCGTCGTTTGCCTCTCCATCTCGGCGGTCTCTGCGTCCTTCTGAGCTTCTCGCTCGCCGCCCCTCCACTGCGGCCCCTCAGCTGCGGCCACCAAGCCGCCCGAGACTTCCGCTGCTTCTGTTCCGGCTGCACTGGTCCTAGTTGTCGTTGTCGCGGCTGCACTTCCTCCACTTGCGCCCCCCGAAGAGGTGCCCTCCAAATAGACGGCCCAAGTCGTCGAGGTGGCGCCCCAAGTCGCCCCATCTGAAGCGCTGTGGTCGCCTCCTATTCTTTGGCCGCCTTGCTGGCTGTCTCGCTGGCTGCTGTCTTGCTGGCCGCCTCGCTGGCCATGCGAGCCGCCTATTTGGCCGGAAATCTGGCCGCCCGGCTGCCCATTAGCTTTCTGGGCCCAAATGGGCCTGGTGGCTAGTCTGTAGCTTTGCAAATTGTTCCCCCTCGGCTCGCAGGACGCGCATGCAAGCGTAACGACTGCCTGCGGCGGCCTATTTTGACTTTCAAGTGCCACCAGAGGCGCCTCCTCCAAGTCCAAATGATAGTTTGAATGCTGGCCCTCAATTTGGCCAATGTTTCCACTGGCTCGCTGCCGTTTCGCTGCAAAGAACACCTTCTGAATGGCAGGCCCGCCGACCCTTAGCTCGCCCCCCAGCTCGCTTCTCAGCTCGCCGCTTAGCTCGCTGCTTAGCTCGCCGCCTAGCTCGCCTCTCTGCCCTCCAGACTCGTTCGATGGCGACCAATTTGAGACTCGATTCGACCCCCCGGCCACGCCCCTTTCCTCTTGGCTAGACTCTCCTTCAGTCTCACTCTCTTGCTCGGCCCTATTGTCTAGCGCCGCCGCTCGGGGCTGCTCGTGGTCTTGCTGAGCGTGGGTCTGCGCGCGGCCACTTGTTTGCTCTTGAGCGCCGAGCTGCTTCCGCCGAGAAGCGCGGCCCTGCGAGCTGGCCAGCTCGCCGCCCGGGGACAAGCTCGAGTAATTTGGCCCGCCACCATGCTCCACTGGCTCCTTCTCTTGCTCCTGCTTCTCCTCCTTTTCCTCCTTTTCCTCCTCTGGCTCCAGCTCGAGCTCCTCCGCCGACTGTTGTTCTCCGGCGGGCTCCAGCGGGGGCTCATAAATGATGTAAGTGCCATAATCGCTGTAATCATCATCATCAACACCCACGCCCAGTTGGCCGGGCGGCTGCTCGCTGGCGCTTGTCTGAGACTGTGGCCGCTGCTCCTGCGGCTTCTGCTGCGAGTGCTGCTCGTGCGCCTTTTGCTCAGGCTGGAGCTGAAGCTGCGTGTGCGCGCGGCCGCCCTTCTGCTCTTTGTTTACATTGTCGCCACCGCGGCCAAGCACGGGCGACTGGCCGCACTCGCCCGTCCTGTTTGTCTTGGTCTTGGCGGCCGCCAAATTGGCACCTGCCCGCGGCCACCCACTCGGCCTCCTTCCGCCTTCAAGTGGGCGCCCAATTTCGCCTCCCCCGCCAAGCTCGCCCCCAAACTGTGGCCGCAAACTCGACTGGGACGAGCTCAGGCCCGTGAGCTCTGAGGGGGCCCAGTGGCTCTGCTCGCCAGGCTGCTCACCAGGCTGCTCGGCCAGTGTGTCGTGAGGAATTTTCGCCAAATTTATCGCCCCCACACTCGCGCCACTCTCATCGACATCTGGGCTAATTTGAATGCCAGCCGCCTGGCCGCCGCTCGCCCTTTTCGACGCCTCTCGATGCTCTCGAGCTCCAGTTGGCCCCAACCCAAGCCCATCCTTCTCCTCCCTGGACCCATCTTGAGTCTCCTTTTCGGCCTTTTTGGCCTTTTTCGGCCCCTCGGCCTCCTTGGCCTCCTTTTCCGCTGGCCACCTGCCGCCCTGGAGAGCGTCGCCGGCCGATCGGACGTTCCGCTTGGTGCGTCTGGTGGGCCGCCCCGAATGGACGAGGCCCATCGTTTGACTATCACTGTTTTTGTTGACATTATTTGGGCCCGCTGAGTCCAAGGCACGGGCGGTGTGCGCGGCCGAAAGCGAGCGCGCCGCAGCCAACTCAGAGCGCCACACAGTCTGCGGCTCAGGCGGCATTGGACGCGCTGCTCCACTGGCGCGCTGCCTGTGCGCCTCCTCTGCCACAGCGGGCCGGGCCCTAAGCGTTGGGCCCGATTCTTGAAATTGCACCCCACTTCTGGCGCCCCCTTTTGTTGCGGAAGTGGGCCCCTTTTTGGGCAAAGGCGCAGGAAACGATTCATCATGTCGCCGCTTGTCGGCCGCAATCTCCCCTGGCTGTTTGTTTTCAATTTCAAATCCAGGCCCGAGTCCAATTGCAATTGCTTTCTCGCCTCCGAGCAGCCCTGGGGCCGCCGCCAAGCTAGAGGTCGGAGGCCGCGGTGGCGCCGGCGGATGCTGCCCCCCTCCCGGTCCTAGTCTAGAGTCTCGTCCCGGTGCTCGCGGGCCGCCGGCAACCGCTGGATCGGCATGCCAACGACTTGGGCGAGCCAGCCAGCCTCGCTCGGCGGCGCTGCTCTGCGGCGCCATAGCCTCCACTTGGGCGCCCCTCCACAAGTCCCGCTCTGCCCCGGCGGCAACTCCTGCGTGATGCGAAAGCGGCAGCGGATAATTATGAGCAATCAAAAGGATCACAATGGGCCAAAGGAGTGAATTGATGATGAATGGGCTGATAGTGGATCTATTATGAATGGTTCGGGGCGGCTTGGGCGCGCCCACTAAGGCTCCGCTGGGCGCGTCTGGTGCAAAAGGACACTTATTGGCCGGCCGGGCAACCTCAGGCTCGCCCTCAGGCTCGCCCTTAGGCTCGCCACCACCACCGCTGGCCACCCACCGGGCCGCACCTCGTCGTCGGGCCACGTTCGAGGCCCACCAAGGAGGAGGCCGCTCGGCCTCTTGGGCGCGCGGCCTTTTCAATTTCCGCTTCTTCGATTTCCACTCGCTTCGACACTCGCCAGCGCCGCCCCACTGAGTCCGGCCGGCTGCCCGCTGGCCGCCAGTGCCCCTCGGCGGCCAGCATCTGGGTCCCGTAATCGTTGTAATCCCTTTAATTGGCTGGCATAGTTTTTCTCCCCCAAAAGAGTTATTGGTTTGCTGGCAGCCACCCGGCAAGAAGCTCGGCAAGAAGCTTGGCGAGGAGCTTGGCAAGGAGCTCGGCAAGAAGCTCGCACTGCTCGAGGTCCTTGAGCTGCTCGAGTTGCTGCTACTTTTGCCCCTTTTCGTGCCTCTTCTTCTGCTTCTTGAGCTGCTCGTGCTCCCCAAACTGCTCGTGCTTCTCCAACAACTAGAACTGCCCGAGCAACTAGAGCAACCAGAACAACTAGAACAACTAGAGCTCGCCCGCAGCCACGCTGCATCGTCGATTATTTCCACGGGCCACCTTCTGGCCGGCCCATTCGAGCGGCCAAACTTAGTGGGCGCGCTAAATAACCGCCGCTCGAGCGGGCCCAAGTCGTCGGGGGTCAGCTGGCGGCCATTAGGCGGCTTGTATGCGAGCCGGCCCGCGTCCTCCGTCTCCCGCCGGCGCTCAATCACCTGCTCGTGAGGGCGCCTCCTTCTCGGGCCGCCCAACAAGCGCCGGTCAGCGGCGACGGCGCCAGTGGAGGCGCCTCCGCGAGTGGCTGGACCTTGAGCTCCGGCTGGATGGGGGGCCGAAAGGGGGGCCGGAACTGGAGTTTGAGTTGTATTTGGAGTTTCAGTTTGGGTTGTATTTGGAGCTCGGGCTGGACTCCTTCCTGGTGTGCTGCAAGTTTGAGTGGGACTGGCCGAGTTCGTGCTCGCCTCCGCTGCTAACCTTCGAATTGGGGCCAAATTCTGATGGTGATGATGATTGTTTTGTCGGACACTTGCGCGAGCCGCCGCTGCATCAGCCGCCTCAACCGGCTCCACTGGCTCCACTACCTCAACTGCGTCCACTGTTGATGCCACTGCTCTGCTGGCGCGCACCACTGGCCAACGCTCGCCAGGCCGCAAAGGGGGCGCCCATCCTTCCATCTGGCTGGCTCGCCCCTTTCTGCTTTGGCCACACATTGAACGGCAACGTGAAGGCCCCAAATCATCGGCCGCCAGTCCATTGTATCCAAATCTGCCTAAAATTTCGGCCCTCGCTCCTTCCGCTTGTGCTGCTGCCGCACTTCCGGCAACTCGTGGCACAACTTGGGCGCTCGCAATCGGCCACTGTTCCAAGTGGAAGGGCTGATCCAATTGGCCCAACGACTGCTCGCCGCCCACACACTGAGTGCAGCAAGTTGCACGCTGCTCCAAAGTGCGCTCTCTCCCTCTTCTTATCCTTTCCACTCGCCTTTCTTCTCTCCACATTCTCCTTCTCATTCCCATTCTCTGGCCGCTCAAACTCGTCGCCAACAACTCGCCTTCTTCCTCTTCCTCCTCTTCCTCCTCCAACGTCTTGTCCTCTTCTTCTCCTCTTCTTCGACGGATTCGTTTGCCAATGACAGGGCGCTTGTTATTCTTCTTCTTCCTCCCTTCGCCTTCCCAAACTGAACAAATGCGCCCCCCAATTCTTCCTCCGGGCAGCTGTTGTGGAAACGGCGCCTGTCGTCTGGACTCATCGCGGGCCACTGCCACTGACACTCGTTCCTCCATCGGAATCCGCATTGGCATTGGCATTGGTAGCATTGGCATTGGTCGCATTTGAGGCATTGGTGGCGGCGGAATCTGAATCGGAATCGGAATCGGAATCGCAATCGGCATTGGCGGCGGCGCTGGTGGCAGCAGTCGGGCCGCCATCCTTCGCGCCGGCCGCACGCAGCCCACCCTTAGCTCTGCGGCCGCCAACTGCCGCCCGGCCAATGCGACGCCCACCGGCAGCCCAGTGGGCGCCCCCAATGCATTGGAACCGCTCGCCGGGGCTGCCTGCTCGGCCGGAAGTCGCAGGGGGCGCCCCGGCATCACTGGCTCCTGCTCGGCTTGCTCCTCGCCGCGCGCCACTGGGTGCCCGTGCTCTCTGCTCTCTGCTTTGGGCTCGCCGCTTGGCCGCCAGTTGGCCGCCTTCGAGCTGGTTGCTATTATTTTATTTTATTGTCCTTTTAGTTCCAACACTCGGCGCCTCTATATGATTTCTTTCAATTTCTAAGCTTCACTGCTCCCAGCCCAGAGTGGCGCTCCTTGTGTGTTGTTGGGCGCGCGCGCGCGAGACAACAGGCGGACTGGCCGCCGCCGCTAGTCTGCCGCACGGCGCAAGCAAGCAAGAGACAACGCACACTTGTCTCTCTCTGCGCCTCTCAGTGCGCCGCACGGCAGCCAAGCTCCCGCCGGGCCACTTTGCTCGCCGGTGTCGAGTTCCTTTCGGGGGGCTCTTTCTCGCTTCCTCTTTCTTTCTTTCTTCCTGCCTTTCTCTCTCTCTCTCTCTCTTCCTGTCTCGCCCCCTTCCGTCTGGCTCTCTTCAATCTTCAACTCCAACTCTTCGTCCCACTCTCGGCCGGCGCCCCAGCCAGACTGCAGCTCGCCAGCTCGCCGCCTCCTGCCGGCCCTTCCACTGTCGCACGGACTTTCTCTCTCTGTCGCCTGTCGCTCGCAAATGGTTTCAATGATCACAGGTGGCCCTTCGTGGCGTCTTGCAGGCCCACACACACTCACACTCACTCACTCGCACTCACACAATGGCCACACACCGCCAGAACAACACTCTTGGCGCCCAAATTTGGCCAGACGTCTACATGGAAAAGGGGCGACAAAATCAACAATAACAACAACAACAACAACCAGGCCAACACCAACTAGAACAACACCCACAACAACCGCACAACGCCGCCGCTGAGGGCCAGCGTGCGCTTCCAAACGGCACCTAAGCGCGCCCAAACGCCACCTAAGGATCCGCCTCTCTCTCGGTCTTGTCGTTTCTCTCTCGAGCGGCCCACTCTTTTTCTGGCTCTTCGCCACTTCCTCTCGCTCCCTGGAAGACGTGCTTTTGGCCAGCCTCGCCGCTTCCGATCGGCGCCCTGTCACACGAGCCGCCCGGGCGCAGTTAGGTCGCCCGCTCGCTCGCTCGCCAAGTCGCCCCGAGCGGCTCTGGATCGCTGGGGCCAAGGAGGAGGACAGTCCGCCGGCGACTTAGAGCAACACCAGCTCGCAGACAGTCCAACGCGCCGATGTGCCAACTCGCAAACTCTCTCGCCCATCCAACGCCCCACTCCAAGACACTTTCTGGCCTGAGGAGACTCCACTTTGAGCGAGAACACTCTTCTCTTGGCCGTCCACTGCTCCAAAGCTGGCTCGCTTCTGTCTTGCTTGCGGCTCCTTCCCCAAAAGCTTCTTCCTCTTATTCTTTTTCGGCTTCCTCTTGGGCTTCCTCTGCTTCTTCTCCTACTTCCTTTGCTTCCTCTACTTTATCTGCTTCCTGCGCGAAGGCCGCCCTATTGCTCTGACAACAATTCTCTCACCTTTGTTTTGTTTTCTCTTTGCCCGGCCCCGAATTATCGCGCCCCCTCCAGGCGGACAAATATGTCCAAGCTTTTGCCTCTGCCGCCGCTGCCTCTGCTGCTCTGCTTGAGATGCGGGCGCCGCAGCTCAGCCGCCCCGGCAAGCCAACACCCAATTGCCCAACTCTGAGCGCGCCCAATTGCTCGGCCAGACTAGCTCGCCGGCAGGCCAAGTGGCACGCCCCCTCGCCAGGCGGCCTCACACCAGCCAGCCAGCCAGCCAGCTGCTTGGTGGTGGCTCGCCGGCGCAGCTGCAGACAGTGTGTGCGCCGGCCCTAAGCTGCGGCCTGCGCACGATCGCCCAACTCGACTGGGCACACAGAGCCACACGGAACCCAAACACACTTTGCTGCAACCTTTTTCCACGCTGCTCCTTTTGGGCCAACTCCAACAAATCAATGAGCCCCAAAACACTCTCTCTCTCACTCCTTTGCTCTAATTTCGGCCTCTTCGCTTTCCTCGCTCGGCGCCTCTACACAAACTCGCTCCTCTGCCTCTGCCTCTTTCTCTCTCGCTCTCTCGGCCGCGCCCACACACAGAGGCCACCCCACTGGCCCCAGACTCTAGCTGGCCAAAATGGGCCCCCCTCTCGTGAGGCGTCTTCGTGGCGTCTTGGCTCGAATCAAGGTGTTTGCCGCCAGTGAATTGGGCGCCAATCTCGCGCTGTGTGCATGTGCTAGCCCGAAGACTCTCCTAGAGAGAAAGACTCTCGCTCACAAAATGGCCCACAGCTGGCGAGGAGGAGCCACCACACACAGAGTCTTCTCCTAGCCAATGCTCAACTCGGAGGCGTTTAGGTAGACAGACAATATGTAAATTTGCGCCTCGCCCACTCGTGGAGCTTCTTGCAACTGTGCGTGCGAATAATAAATTGTGCCCGCTTCTCAATTTGGCGCCAGCGCCAAGGATGCTCTGGCCAAACGTCTCGCCGGTTGCGGCCCACTATCCGCCGCCACTCTGCTGCAGCGCCTTCTGTCTGCACGCCCTCTCCTCTGCACGCGCCCCTTCCTTGCAGGACAGAGCTCTCCTCTGGCTCTCCTTTGGCTCCCTTTTCGCCCTCTTTCAGCTCCCCTTTTCAGCTCCCCTTTGACTCCCTTTCGGCTCTCCTTTGGCCCTCCCTTAGCTCTCCTCTAGCTCTCCTCTGGACCTTTGTGGCCTGTTTGTCGCCCCACGACAGACTGGCGCCAAAGCGGCGCCACTTCGGCCCAAGACTCTTGGGCCAAGTTGTTGATTTGGGCTGCAAAATTGGACCGCAAACTTGTGACTGCGTGCCCAAGCTCGTTTAACGCCCAACTCTCGATTGTTCTCTTGCGGCAAAGTGCGCAACTCTGCACGCCCCAAAACCTCAAGCTCTGGCCGCCACTTGGGACTCTCTGCGGCCTCTCTTTGTGGCCTCCAACCTCTTTCAACCACTCCAGAGACAGCCTATCGCTGCCTATCGCTCGCCAGAATGCAAACTCTGGCTCTTTTCTCGCTCGCCCAGACTGGAATATTGCACTGTTGGCCCTTCTGCTCGCTCGCCATCCATTCACCTGCGAGCTTGGCGTTGGATTTATCTTGACAATATTCAATCAACGTCTTGCCGGCTAACTGCTCGCTTGGGGCCGCCCCTAGACTGTCTCTCTCTCTCTCTATCTGGCTAGATTCTATCTACTTGGCGCGCCCATCACTCCATTTGCATGCCCAGAGCACTGGATGCAATGGATGCTCGTCCGCCACTCGCCGACTCTCAACCATCTGAAGAGCACCTCTCGCTTGCTTGTTGGGCCCGAGCTCGCCTCTCGAGAGCCACTTCTGCTCGCCAATGGCCAATCCTGACCAGTTCTGCTTGGGCTCTCTTCTTCTCGTTCGACTGTCTGTTTGTGTGTCTGTCTGTGCGTCTGTCTTCGCGTCTATTTGGGTGGCCGTTTGTGTGCCTGTGTCTCTAAGGGCAAGGAGCGTCTCTGTGTGTGCGTCTCCCTCTGGCTATCTGCTGGCCACTTGTCTGCCGGCGAGCCAACTAAGAGCAACAATGGCGGCCAACAATAACAGTCTCCAGTTTGAGCTGGAACTTGAATTGAACTTGAATTGGGCGCCGCTCAGAAGGCTGCGCTTTGGGGCCGGCCAAGATTGCCGCCGGCTTGCTGCTGGCTTGCTGGCTGGCCTCTTTTTGCGCACTTTCCCCCCAAGCAAGTGGAGCTAGTCCGCCCAAGAGCTGCTTGCACCAAATGCGCAGCTGCACCACTCCACTTGCGTCGCCCGCTTCCTCCCAAACGGCTCCCTCGCTCGCCCTGCCGAGTCAATTGCGCACCATCGGCCCGCCGACAACCATTGCCACCAGTTGGCCCCAATTCCCCACCAGTTTGTCGCTCACTTTTGCCCCCAGCGCCGCTCAGCAACTCCAGCAAGTCAATGGCGCCCATTGTGCAACTGAGCCGGCAACTGAGCTCAAGTGAGAGTGGCCAGCCACCAGGGCGGCCACTTTCCAGCAGACAACCCGCACGGCTGCTCGCCAGTCCCCTCGAGTGGCGAGAAATCTAATAAAGATTTCTACTTCGCAGTCTGCGGCCGCCCCACAACAAGGTGGCGCCACACCGGAGCCACACGAGAGCCAAACCTGGGCCGCCAACAAGCCCACAAGTGGCCGGCCGCACGTAGGCAGCACTCGCACGCGCCTCTGGCCACTCGCCATTGGCCGATCGCCAACTCCCCCAGGCCAGCCAGCCACAGGGATCAACTTGTCACCAATGCCACTTCCGCCCAGCTCCAATCTAAATGGACATCGCGGGCCGTGCTTGGCGAGGGCCGCCCGCCAAGACAGCCACACGCCGTCGCCAGAGGCCGAGTGGTGGTGCGCGAGACACCTTGCCAGCCGGATGGGTTATCTGCCGCCGTCTTCCTGCTCGCCTTGCCAACCTCCCGGCCCCTATCGCTTCCGCTTTTTACTCTTACTTTTTACTGCTCACCAATCGAACCTCCTTGACCTTCCGGCGGCCATTTTTCTCCGCCCAAACACAGGCAGAGGAGCTTGTTTGTTGCACTGCGAGCGGGCTCCTCCCGTGAATGCTAATCTCGAGCCCACTTCTTTCTGCCTCTCTCGCTCGTCAGCTGCCCCTGTCCACAGACAGTCTCCGATAAAGCCTCGGGCGTAGCGCCATTCAGCGCAGGTTGCACGTCTCTCTCTCTCTGTCTCAATTGTCTAGCTCGACAACACGCAGACCAGCAAGCTCGCCAGTGTACGAGCACGGGCGCTGATTCGCCTGTTAACAGGCGTGTACATGTTTCCCTCGAGATCCACCTCCAGCAGCACCGGCTTGGTCCACCAGCCAATTGGCCAACCTCCAGCAGAGTCCAAATCGATGCTGAGCCAGCCTTAAGGTGCCCGCTCGAAGCCAACTTGTCAAGCTAGACGCGTGCACTGCTCGTCCAAGAGCAGAACTGGGGCCAACTATTACCCTTAGGCCCCAACTAATCGGACAAAACAATCCATCACAATAATGCATCAAGCTCCTCGTGGCGCTAATCTTCCTCTCCACCCTTAAATCCATATCCAATTTACTTTCCACCGCCGAGCTCTGCCTCCTAAGGGCTCGCCAAACCCAAAGAGCTCCCCTCTAAGCTCTGGGGCCAATCATTAGTGCTGGCAGCTATTTTTGCCATCACGAGGGGAGCATATTTTTAACAAACCATTAGGCTAACTGGTAGACTGGCTACCACTAGACGGCTGGTGGTAGCCAGTCTGTACAGTCATGATGTAGGGGTGTGCAAAATTTGAGACACAAACTTTGGAGAGTTTTTGCCTTTTATGTATACTGAGTGTGAAACAAGCTAAAGAGAAGGGAAAAAAACATTAGCTCAACAGAGAATGGCAAGTGCAACAACATACAAGAGAGAACCAGTTTATTGTAGTTCCATTTTATTGCATGCAGCTCCTAAGCAGCTGTCTTCAACCATTTTCATCCATTTAAACGCCGATAACATTCCTCAGGAATGCTCTAGGAGACCCCAAAATGGGTCCCACCAGCACACGAAATATATTGGCACCACACACACTTCGTTTAATGGTCCATTCTCCGCCCCCTCTCTTTTTCTCTCTCTTCTCCTCTTCTCTCCTCTACTCTACTTATCGTCTGGCGGCAATTCCAGCTGATTGACCAACGACTCGCCCAGCTCCTTGGCCACCTCTTGACTGCAGGCAGCAATCAGCCTCCTGTTCATTATGTTCAGGGGCCTCTGGCCGTCTGTGTCGCAAACAAAGCCGCCGGCCTCTGTCAAGATCGCCGCCGGGGCACACATGTCCCAACAATGGAGACCAAACTCGTAGAATGCATTCGTCTGACCCGAGGCCACCGAGCAAATATTCATGGCTGCCGAGCCCAAACTGCGTACTCCATGACACTTCCAGGCTACCGATTGCAAATTATCAAAAATACACCTACGCTTCAGCTCGCTCCTGTCGCTTCCTAGCTCGGCGCAAACCAGCGACTCTCTTAGGGATGACGATGGTCTTACGCTAATTGGGCGCCCATTACAATGGGCCCCAAGACCTTTGCAGCCGGTGTACAATTGATCGTAGGCGGGACAGTATACGACCCCCAAGACGGGCTCTCGATTCACCGCCAGACCAATGCAGACGGCCACTTGTGGAAAAGTGTGGACAAAATTCATGGTTCCTGTTGGAGATGGTTGCAAGTTTTCCCTAGTTAGTTATGCAATCGCAAGTTGTGCACTCTGTCCCTCTGCACGAATCCAAATCTTACAAGCTCAACAAACGCCGACAACACCATCTGGTGTCAGAATAGCATCCAATTCGACACGAAGCCCCAGCAACATTATTATCGTCACCGATTTGGGTCGATCATTGGCAAGGATTAAAGACCCATACTCACCATCTACTGGATCTACAATCCAGGTTCTTGCATCTGTTAGGGAAGTTTTGCCCGACTCGCCCGAAGAAGTACCCTCTTCGCCGATAAATTTATCATTGGGGAAGTGCTTTCTTAGCTGCTCGAACACGTATGCTTCGACATTTTTGTCCGTCTCGGTTACCAAATCGGCGAATGATTGCTTTGTCTCCACCGACTTGACCGATCCACAAGTGTCGGAGATCATCTTTCCGGCAGTGAGAGCAATGCTGATCACCAACTTCAAATCCTTCTCCAGATTTTGACCACTCATTCTGCTAGGACTAGTCTGAACTACACTACACTGATGCAAACTTCTGGCTAATCTTCCTAGAACAACCCCTTTCAGATTTGTATTATAACGATTTGAAGTGACAAAATTACTCCTATGAAAGCCTAAGAAACGATCTAATGATTTGATGGCTTCTATTCAAGTAAGAAACGCCTACCACCGATTAACTCTTTGGAGCAGAGTCGATGATAACAATAATTGATTCTGTGCATCGTGAAAAACGAGATACCGCTCAAATCCAAGGGGGCGCTTAAGTTGATGGAGCACGTGGTGGATGTCAAAACAATACTCTTCTTCTATTCGATTTTTAGATCGGATGCTCCGCTATTAGCTATCTGGCAAAGTGGCTTTTCATTACCGAACTTCTGGCACCTTCTGAAACTATTACCAAGTATTTGTAGACGAGCCGGCCATCATGGTGGACCAAATTAATCTACCCGACAAAATAGTGACACGTCTGATGAGGGAAGTATTGCCTGAGGATGTTCAGATTAGCCAAGAGGCCAAAAATGCTATATGCAAGGGAGCAAGCATATTCGTATTACAGCTTACAATAGCGGCGGGAGAGCAGGCAAGAATGAATAATAGGAAGTCCCTTCAGGATAAGGATATGATAGCGTCGGCATCTAATTTAGGATTAACAGATTATGCTCAACAACTGGTCAGATTTAGTGCACGTAAGTATCCAAAACAGTCTACTCCTTCACCTCTAGGTATATCAGCCACAACGCAAACTAATGATCGAAAAATTTTCATCTTATGACGAAATCCAGAGCGGAAACGCAATGCAACGAGAAAAGAAACAAAGATAGCCAAAGCGAAGATTAGCCGACGCCCACCGACTGAATTCCAGGATACATCAACTCTCCTAGGTGAGAATATCGATGGTTGTAGTGAGGAACAAGACTCCATAGATGATATAAATGAACCCGATACTCTTGAACCCGACCAATAGCTTTCCTCTTGTTGAGTAGGCCCAGAATTAGGGATGAACCCTATCATCTGGAATCATGCACATTAATATAATTAGATGATCTTATCTATTTTATTGGATCTAAATGAAGGCACTTATGTTACCCGACCGAGGGATAAAAACGGATGTGGAATAATTTCGACTGGACATTCGCATACTAGCTCTCACTTGTGTTGCTTAAGGAGCTTTTGAGACTCAGTAACTGCTTCCTTATCGTCCCACTTCTCGGAACTGGAATATTTTGACACTACATCCTCCAGGATCGCCAAGGCACGCTCCTTGTCACGCTTGAGCTCCAACAGTGTTTTGGCCAACATTAATTTATTCTTTGAATAAAAATCTTTCTCAACCTCCTCGGCTTTTTCAAACATTTTCAAGGCAACCTCCATGTCGGCATCAGGTAGCTTGCCGAAAGCAACACTTGCCAACTTCCTCTCCCACCAGGAAACTTGATAGCATGAGTAGTGCCACTCACCAAGCAGATAGTAACTAGTTGCATCATTTGGAGCATATTCAACAGCCTTCTCCATATGCTGACGAACATTTAGCACTTGTAATACTCTCTCTTTGGTGCCTTTCATTGTAGATACTGCATCCAGAAGGATTGCGGCCCACTTGTGTGCCAATCCATTCTTATCATCAATCTTGAGTGATTCTTGCACATGACCATAAGCCGATTCAAGCAATTCAGCATATTTTTCCTTCTGGCTGGATTCGACCTTTTTAGCTAGCTGAAATTCGCACCTGGCCAATCTCCATAGTATTTGTGAATCATTTTGCCAGTTTGGTTGCGTCTTCAAGAATTCGAAAAGTTCATCATATTTGGCATCATCAAATAACTTATCGGCATCTATGAATGCAGACATATTGGCTCTTTTGACGTTAGCTACGGTAGATGAATTACTCAGGACAAGTGCACTCAAAGCACAACGGCTCAAGCCCACTACCAAAACAGGACTAAGATACCTCAACTTGATGGGTTTCCTTGTTGATTTTGGCACAGAGTATAGTTTGAGCCCGCAAACTCGCTGATAAAAAGATCGAAAAGTGGATGTCTTGTCTAAATTTACAAGCTGGTTGAATCTCTGATATATCGTGATTATATTAGCTTGTGGCCTTGGCCAGACAATCATGATACACTTGGAAGGAACAAGTCCTCGAAGACACCTATAAACAAGGAATGCTATGCATCAAGTGCTCGAGAAGGCGCTCGCAGTCGAGAGTTGGACCAGGATTGCAGTGCACAAGGCGGGGCCACCACCTTTTCAGTTACTCTCACACTTGTGTGGTCGCCACTCGATGACGCACTGGCGAACAGCAACCATCAGGGACACATTGGTCTCAGTTGTGAAGCTGACTTTTCGGAGTCAACCATCCGTTTGCAAACAGACAATCCCTTTTGACAGTGTCTTTGCCACACCACTCGAAAACCACTTCACAAATGTTTTATCTGATCTCCGAGATATTGCTCAAAACCCTAGTTAGTAGTGGAAAACTGGAAGAGTTCCCCTCTTTAGAATAGAAATCACTGAAAATAATAAGAAAAGATCGTTGATATCAATTTCAAAATGGCTTCAGCTTCACCTCCGAAAAAATTGCCAATCCACTTACAAAGCTCCCAGAACAGATTACTCATCAAGAATGGTCGAATAGTCAACGATGATAGTATCTTTGACGCGGATATTTTCATCGAAAATGGTATCATAGCCCAAATTGGTCACAACTTGGTCGTCCCCGGAGGGGTGCGGATCATCGATGCTAAAGCAAGTTCGCCAAACGAGGTGAACTACATTCTTCCAGGAGGAATAGATACTCATACACATCTACAGACCCAATTCCAGGATGCCGAAACTGTGGACGATTATTACAATGGAACTCGTGCCGCCATATCTGGCGGTACGACAACGATTATTAATTTTGCGTTCACTTCCAAACAATCTCCGAGTTTGCTAGACGCTTTCGAACGTGAGAGGAAGCTAGCTGATGGTCAAGTTTGTTGCGACTATGCATTACATATAGTGGTAACCGATTGGATTGAAGGAAAGACTGAACAAGAAATTAGTAAACTGGTTAATGAATTGGGCGTCAATTCATTCAAGATCTACTTGTGCTACTCAATGAAGATCGAGGATAAACAAATAATACAGGTTCTCAAGGCCTGCTCGAAATTTGGAGCCATAGTTGTGGTTCATTGCGAGAATGGCGACATTATTGAGCACAATTGCGAAAAACTTGCCGAACAAGGAATTCTCGGCCCTGAGGGCCATCTACTCTCGCGTCCCGAATGTATTGAGGCAGAGGCTACCCATCACATGAGTGTCCTATCCGAGCAGGTTGGTTGCCCAATAATGGTAGCTCATGTAATGAGCAAATCTTCGGTAAAAGTCATTGCCGAGGAGAGAACGAGAAACAGCTCGTTATTTGGCGAAACATTGGCTGCCTCCATTGGAACTGATGGAACTCATTATTACAACAAATGTTGGCGCCATGCCGCCGCCCATGTCATGTCGCCGCCGCTTCGTCCCGACAAGTCTACTCCGGAATGTTTGTTTGGGGCACTCGCATCGGGCTCCCTCCAAGTTCTGGGCTCCGATCATTGCGTCTTCAGTTCACAGCAGAAGGCCCTAGGCAAGGATGACTTCAGAAAGATTCCCAACGGTATCAACGGAATTGAGGAACGGATGATCATTGCCTGGGAGAGGGGCGTTCGTGGAGGCTATTTGGATCCGTGCAAGTTTGTCGCAATAACCAGCACAAATGCAGCCAAATTGTTCAACTTGTACCCCCGCAAGGGTCGCATACAAGTTGGCTCCGATGCTGATCTCGTCATATGGGGCCGCAACGTCAAGACTATCAACGTTGCCAACCAAGTGTCCAAGTGTGACTTCAACATTTTTGAGGGAACCCGAGTGGAGAGTGGCCCGTTGGTTGTAGTCTGTAATGGACGCGTTGTGCTTGACCAAACTGGCTTGCACGTTGTTCAGGGTGGCGGTCGCTTCCTGGCTCGTCAACCCTTCCCATTGGCTGCCTATGGGCCTCTGAGGATTAAGAATCGGCTAGTGCCCGTTTCAGTAGACCGATCTGGAATTGTGGGCGATGATCAGACTGAGCTTGAAAACAAGATGGGTAGTGTTAGCTTGACAGCAGCCGGGAGCAAGAACAATTACAACGATAATCCAGCAGACGGGTTCTACTCGAGGAGCTCTAAGAGTG
>Ga0268247_10000058_pt1 | contig 35704 bp, 48 predicted proteins | sample AgamicOrMae_FD_200245 | JGI IMG/M metagenome (GOLD analysis project Ga0268247, IMG submission 200245) | Agave microbial communities from Guanajuato, Mexico - Or.Ma.e (v2) (version 2) | ecosystem: Host-associated > Plants > Phyllosphere > Phylloplane/Leaf | place: Guanajuato, Mexico | collected...
ATATATGGGCGTTGTTGTGTTGCGTTGTAGTTGTGTTGCTAACTTTCACCGTTGAAAGCAAAGTAAACTTCTTCATTCTTCTCCCTCCGGATTCTTCTCCTTCTGGAACGTCTGGAACGTAGTTTGTTTCCACGCAACTTCTGGCCCATTTTCCATGTTCCACTGGGAAAGAAGATGGAAAAATGAGCCAGAATTTCTCAATGAGCTCCAATTTGTCCCCCGAGCCCGTGTTAAAAAACTGCCAAAAAGTACACACAACTTTACGTTACGTTACGTTAGGTGGCAGCCTGCCTGTAGACTTGTTGTGTCCAGAGAGCATTCATCTCGTGGCAAAGCTCAAAACTGAAGAGACGGCTCGATTGTGAGACGGTGGGCAAAGATCTATTGAGTAAATTATTACGTGATTAAGTTGCGCAATCAAGCGACAAATCATCGTGAAATGGTTGCGCATGCTCATGTGCAAGAAGCTCGTGCAACTTTGGCCAACCAAGGCCTCCTCCTAATCAGTTGTCTACGCTTATCGTTCGGCTGACGATATGTTGCCGATAGATTTGCTTTTTGCCCCGCTTCCAAACTTGCAATAAGCAGCTCTTGGGCGCCATATTGAGAGTTTGGGCCAAACGCGCAAAACTCTTGGACTCTTCCCCGGTGGTCATCAAATTTCCGGAACTCTTTCTTGCTCCTTGTAGTCCTTCTACTCTTCTCGAAAGTATTCGTTATTTTTGAGAACCCCCCCCCCTTGCCTCTCAAAGATTGCAACAAGGACGCCTTCAGAGTACAGCAAACAGGGGGGCTTTTTGAATTTCAAATGCGGCTCTAGGAGTGAATTGCCGACCCAATTGGTTTGCTTGTCTTTGTGCTCGTCTGCATGCATTTGCCTATGCTCGCCCATCAGCGCCACAATGGAATAGGGCACCAAAAAGGAGGGCCGGAATAAATTATTTTTATTGCCTCTCATTAACTGATTGGATGATCCATCCAGTGCCTCGGGATTCCCAGCCATTGAGGTCCCAGTTAAGCGGCAATAATCCATCGAGAATTGCCATGCAGGAAAAGCTTAATTCGATATTGCAACGGATGGAAAGGGGGCAGACAGAGATTTGCAGAGATCTGCAACGAAAGGGGGACACTTTTCATAAGGTGGTTCCCCTTTTTTAAATGGCCGCTCCAATTTGTTGATAAAAAGAGCACAATAGGGCTTGGAGGACCATTGAAAACTGCGCCCAAGTCCATCGAGAGATATGTCCACCTAGGCGGCCGAGCAGAGGCTTGGATATACTGAATGAATATGGACGATATCTTGCATACTTGGGTGGCCCTCCTATGCACCCAACCACTAGCAGAGGAGCGGAAGGAAAACTGTCAAGTATGGACAATGGACCAGAATGGACACAAGAGCTAGTCTAGGGCGGCTCGAATTGGCTTTGGGCGCTAAACGGGGGAAACACTATGGACAGTAGAGAATAGGGCTAGAAAATGGAAACGGTTGCCTTTGTTGCAAATATTTTGACTGTTTTTTCTGCCTATTCTCGCCCCCATTTGATGTGCACCATTTTGGATCCATCTCGTTTGGGCTCGTTGCTTGTTCGCGCGGAAATTGGCCACACTTTGGGCTCTCAGGTCGCTTTGGGACCACCAGGGCCGCAAGCGGGCAGAGGAAACGGGGCGTACACTGAGGGCCCCTGTTTTATGTGTGTGCCCGAGTTGGCATTGCCATATTTGCACGGGCAGCAAATTTATTGCCCAAACAGTTTTGTTTCAATAATGTTTGTTCTATTGTTGTTGTTTTAGTTGGATAACAATAGCTAGCAGAGTGGCGCAACTCGAACAAAAACTGCCAGACAGCCAAGTTGGTCTATCAATATATTAACACGCACCAATTAGCATTGATCCAGGAGAATGCCTCCTCACTGCTTGGGCGCCCAATTTAGGGCCCCCAAAGCTCTCTGTGTGTCCATTGGAGTCTTTCGAGATTGTGCTCAATGGTTGGACGAAATGCCGCCGCCGCCAGTCTATGGAAATGGGCCCAAAAGGAGCCTCCCAGAAGGCTAGAAACGACTGCGCCAGTGGAATTGCACACCATTTTCCTCTCGTGCTCTCCTAAGGCGCCTCTCGCTCCCACTTGACCCCACTAACCGGCAACTCGGCACACTCTGGGTAGAAGAGGGGTCCACTGTCGTTCACCCCTCTTCTACCTAACTTTTTCGCTCCCTTTTTGGCTCCCAGTCCTCATTTCCCCATTTCCCTCTTTCCACTCTCACTTCCACTTTCACTTCCGTAACCCGAGTGGGGCTAGATTTTTGCAACACATGAGAGGAAGAGCGAGAGAGAGAGAAGAGCGAAAAGAAATGAGATGATTTTTCAATCTCTTGGGAGAGTGGTGGGACGAAAATGCAAGAGATTGCAAGAAAGGCAGACGGCCAGCGTTGCGCGTTGAGCAGGCTGCTTATGCTTGCTTATGGTGCCGAGGACTGTCTGCTTATGTGCTTGTGTCTTCTTGTTGGAATAAGAGAAAGAGAGAAACAGAGACACATTATAAAATAATGGACTAGATGGGCGCAAAAATGGCACGCTTACTGGAGCGCGCCACTGGCAGAGGGGCGCCCATTTGGCCAGCGCGTCCACATGAATAGCAACAACAACACAAGCGAGGGCAACACTACGACAGAGCAACAAGAGTGAGAGAGAGAGAGAGAGAGAAAGCAAAGGAGAATATAAAGGGCCAATAATGTCACATTTCGTATGCAAATCGACGACTTTGCCCTCCACAACCAGCGAGGGCTTGTCTGCTCTGGGTCGCAGTTCATTGCGTAACTCATAAGTTACACAATTTCCACAAAGCAAACGAGAGCCCACCCCACTCTGGCGCTCTCGTTGCTGCCTCTGCTCATGCAAACTGGCGCCAAAGGGGGTTTGGTCCCCCATTTGGGCGTGCATCTGATTTGCGTGGCTCCAAAGCTGCAAAGGGCGCCCCAAAATCATTGCTCGCCACTCGGTGACTCAGTCCCGGAGTCGAGTTTGTTGCCAACAACTGGCTAAAGGGCAGCCACGTTTCAGCCGAGCGGAGGAGCCGCCAGTGCATTCAGCTGGGGCGTGATATAGTTGTCCTCGTTTCTCTCGCCTTTCCAGTTTGCCAAATCGATATCATTTGACAACATATTTTCATCCCCCCGCGTCGCCAGCCAGTCATTCATCTGACATCTGGATCTCTCTCCTTTTGCCTCCTCCTCTTCGACCCACTGCTTGTTTTGTTTTGATCCCTCCTCTTGATCTCGTGCATCTCGGCCGCCTCACGAGGGCTCACACGAGGGCGATAATATGCCACTGGACGGGCTTCCACTTGACACTAATGCACTCCGGCCTCTGTCTGCGGCGCCGGATGGAAGATGGCGCCAAGATGGAGTGGAAAAATTGCTCCACAGTTCGCGCCTCCATGCCTCCAATCTTGTCTCCATTGGCACGCCTATTCCTTAGCATCGCCACTGAGCGAGCTCTTTGTTGTGCCGCCTTTTCACGCCACACCAATGCACTGACTAAATCTGGCTCAAAAGACTTGGGACGAAAGAAAAGAGGGACCCCTGAGGGCCGTGATAATTCAAATCGTTTAGCTCCAGACACACGTATTGAGGCATCATTTTCGTACCAGCCACTCTCAGATTGACGCGCTCGTACTCTCCGAGCTGACAACTGGCCCCACTCGTCTCCAACTTGGGCCCACTTGACGAGCAAGTGAGATGGCTCCTCCAGTGAAGTGGCTGCCAGAAGGTGTGAAGAACGAGTGTCCCCAAAGTGTCGAGCACTTGTTTACCAGAAAGAGAAGAGAGGCGAAACTAATAAATGTTTGTCCCCTTTTTGTTGGGCCCCATTTGCAGGCCCACCACTGGGTGCCAATGGTGAGGGCGAAAAATGTGAAATGATTGTGTGCCAATGTGAGTGGGAGACTGCTGCTGCTGTGTTCATTGATTTCCATTGAGTTGAGTTCAATTGAGCCAGCGGTTCACTGGCGTCAAGTTGAGACAACAAAGAGGGGCACACTCAAACTCATCTACACACACTCACTGTCGCACTGTCGCTTACTGGCGGCCAATATATATTACTTGGTATTATTATTATTATTATTATTTTCACTATTATTTTCATGCTCGAATCGTGCACGCCTATTTGGGCGCGCCACTTGGACCCAAAGCTGTGCTGGGCGCCTCTGCTCTGGTTGCTGGGCTTGGGCTTGAGTGTGTGTGTGTGTGTGAAAGTGGCCCCCAAAAGAATGAGTCTGATCTCCGTGAGCGCGCCCACTGGAGCACGTCATCGATCTGGAGGGCAAACAATAGGCAAAACTCAATCATCTAATGTCGAGCCGCCAGCCAATTCGAGTGATGGCCGGACGAAAAGCTTTTGCTACAAGGCGGCGGCAAAAGCTCCAGACGAAGGAAGCAAAAAGGTATGCTGACCTCACTTCGGCCGCCTTCTGGTTGCGTGGCTCTTTTTCTCCTCCGCCAATAAAGCGGAAAAGTGAAATAAAATCCAGAGAAACAAGTCGGTTCGCTCCTTGACTCGCCTGCTGGACACCTCATTTCTTTGTCTCCACCTAAGCTCAGCCCCCAAGCAGCCCTGGAAGACCGCGAGGAGGCTCCGTTTGGCGGAAGAGGCGCCGCCCGAAACTCGACGGCAATCGATGACTAGGAGCGACGCAAAAACGATGACGAATGGGCCACCTAAACTCATTCCATCTCATCTCATCTCGCCGCCATTCTGCCCGGCTCGCTCTGGCGGCCCATTGATTGGCTGGCTGCTGTTGTTGTTCTGCCATTGTCGCCGCTAATCAAGCCACTCCACAGCAGCACTGCTCGCCAACAATGCCGCCTTGAGCCGCCCAAATGCAGTCGCCAGCACGCAGCCAGTGGGCGCGCGTGACCCAAGCGCAGTGGCCAGGAAGTTGCCGCGTGCCCGGAAGTGGAAAATTGCATTATTTAGCATCGGCTGGTGGGCCCGAGTGGCTGGGGGCCGTTTTGTTATGCGAATGAAATGTGCAGCCGACGAGAAGCTAAGAATTGGGCGACAAAATGGCGGCTCTCTGGCTTTGGGAATGTTTTTCTCTCTTTGGCTCCCTCCTTTTTCCGCCGCCCACAGTGTCTGAGCGCGCAAGGAGGGACAGAAAAAGCAACACCAGTTGGCTTTTCATCAAAAAGTCCCTCAGCCTTTTTGCTCGCCAGACGAACCAAGCCAGAGGCTAAGCTGCCCAGGGGGAGCAGCAAGTCCTAAGGATTGGCCCGGCTTGCTTCCTATTTGCCAATCTCTATCGAGTCCAAGTGCTCGCCGCTAATTCGCCGAGCGAGGGGCCCGTTGCCAGAGGAAGAAGTTGGGGAAAAAAGTTGAGTTTTGATGATAATTAATGAGCTGAGCGGGCGCCAGTTGGATAGTCTGGGCGCACTCGGGAGCTGAGGGGCCACACAGAGAGACAGAGGGGAAGCCGAGCGGAGGGGGCAGACTAATTGTCATTTCGTTTGCGTGCGACTGGGGCCACGCGGCGCCACCGGAGCGCCACCAGCGAGCCAACCAAAGACTGCACATTGGACACTGCAGACTGCACACTGCACACTGCACATGACACGCAGAAGCACACTGCTGAGCTTAGGTCGCCCGCCCAATTGGCCTCCCTGATGTCTAACCGAGTGGCACTCAGATGGCGCCAGTGGTTCCCCCAACACACACACAACCCCCGTTGACGAGCCTCGCCGCTATGGAATATAATTTTTCCTGCCCTATATTGGCGGCGAGGGGGGCGTGGCGGGCGAAAAATGGTCGCCCGCCGGCCACGCCCCCGGCGCAAAGGGGCTCCACCGGGGCGGGCCAGGAAGTGACTCCGGCGACAGTCTCGGTGGGCGCACATGGGTCGAGCAGCCGTCTGGGTGGGCCAGGCAGGGGAAATGAATAAATAAATAAATAAATGCCATTTGTGCGCAGGGCAGACTGGGCGTGTGTGTGCCGGGCACACTTGCCGACTGGGACGGGAGCCTCCGAGAGAGCCTATAAATTTATTCCCAGTCCGCCGGCGCTAGTTGGCGCTCATTCATGCGCAAACTCGGCCGCCAAGCTTATCATTTCATATTGTCGCCTTTTAGTTCCATCCAGTTCAATCACAGCGCCCCCCGAAAGCGTTCCACTGGGCCAGCTGGCTGGCCCGCCGTCTGACTTCCTCTGGCCGCCCTTTGCACTGGCACCCAAAGTGGCCAAGCTCGACCGGAAGCAGGCCGGAAGGCTCACTGGAGTCTGGATTTGGTGGCAGGTTGGCGCTAGTTGGCAGCAGGTCCATTGGAGGCAAATGGACTGGGAGGCCGAGCTGAGGAATGGGCAGGAAGTGGGCCGAGTGGGCGACTCGCTCGTCTCTGGTGGACGCACTGGTCAAGTGGGAGCGAGCGGAGACCGAATGATGCATATTGTATGGCCCGCCGGTCCCCTTGGGTCTCCTGAGATTGGGTTGGGCGCGCATTTGGCCCCTCGGAGTTGCCCGTTCGGCGCTCAGAATGAATAATAATGAAAGTCAATATGCACCTGAGGAGGGCCGACTGGAGTCTCTGGGCGGCTCCCCAGCCTTGCGGCCCAAGTCAAGTCTGGCCGCCAACTCGAGCCGCTGGCCCAGAGTGCCGCCGGAAGCACAAACAAGACAATGGGCGCCCCTCGTCCAGTTGGGTGGCCCCTTTTGGAGCGTTGTGGGGCAACAACAAGGGACATTAATAAAGTCATCAATTCACTGCACTGGACGCCGAACAATATTGATGTTTTGTGCCTCGTTTCTCTCACTCTTTCGCCTCTTTCTCTGCTCTCTAGTTCTAGTTGGAGCTCCACTTCCAATGCATCGCACCACGCGATCCATTAGGTGCTCGCTTGCACTTTGTTTTGCATTCTCTCCACTGGCCGCCCACCGTCCCGCTGCAACAACAACAACACTGCAGCAGAATCATCATCGAAATGGTCATCATTTGTTCTTCCTTCCCAGTCTCTGCTGCTCCCACTCTTTGGCCTGGACTGTGGCCAGCGAGCAGCTAGTAGCTAGCAGTCCAGAGGCCAAAGTGGCCGGCTGCTGTGAGCCTCGATGGGACCTCGAAAGGGAGAGGAAATTCACAAAACAACTCCCCCACTGAGCCAGAGGTAAGCTCCAGTTGTCAGCTAGCTGTAACTTCCTTTCCCCTCTCAGTCTCCAGCTCTGATCTGTCGCTGCTGCTGCTCTTTTCTCGCCAGACAACAGTCTCACTTCGGGAAACAGGACGATCTTTCGCCAGAATTGGCAAAATGAAATGGACACTCCCCGACGACACTTGTTTCCACACTTGCACCTACCACTGCTCCTCCTCCTCCTCCTCCTCTTTTGCCTCTACTCCTAACCCCAAAATCGTACTCTTCCACCGCCGGTCGTGTTTCCGCAGCTCTCGCTCACTTCCGGCCGGCCAGGGTGAAATATGACGACACGCGACACGCCCACTTTGTGTTTGTCTAGCGCAAGTCTGGGCTTGCGAGTTTGGCGAGAGGAGAGAGTGTGTTTGGTTGAAACTGGGCAGTTTTGGCGCACCAACTCTGCCGGTGCATTGGTGTTGAGCGGGCGCTGCTTGCTGGTGGCAAGCAGAGCACAGCACAGCAAGTTGTGCAAGTTGGCAACCTTTGCTTGCGGAGTGCCAGTTGCAAATTGGCCACTTTCGAGCCACACAATTGGAGCGGCCAGCTTTTGGCGCAGCTTTTGTGGCGCCCCCAAAGAGGTGGCAGCAAGTGGCTGGCGTGTGTAAGTTTCCATCTGTTTGTGTGTGTGTGCATCGTCGTGTGTTTGTGCTCGCCAGTGGGCCAAGTGCCGCACACAGAGGCCGGCGCAAACAGTGCACAGTGGAAGCGATGATTGGCGATTTTTCACTCGCTCCCACCGAGTCCGAGCAAGTGAGCAAGTGACTGGCCCACTGCTGACCAGACACACAGACAACCTTAGCCTGCAGGCAAGTGGGCACGTTGCAAGTGCCCACTTGCAGCAGCCGTCTTGCTGTGCCAGAAATTGGGCCCCAAGCAGAAAAATTGGCGCCCCTCCAGATGCAGAGAGCGAGCGGATGAGCCTTTTAGATTACTCGCTTCCTGTTTCGGCGCCGCCTCTGCGCCTGTTTGTCGCCCCCGCCGACTGGGCAAAATCTGCGCCTTCACTTTAGTTCCTTCCGCTGGCTTAAGTTGCAGCTCCCCGCAGGTCAGGCCCCAAGAACACGCGCCAGTTTCGTCGGAAAACTGGCGCCAAAACCCAGCGGGCGCTCCTCTGGGCCTCTCTCAGTCTCTCGTCCACTGGGTGGCAAAGTGGCAAAGCGAAAGAAGAGACTTGGCCAAGAGAGAGTGAGAGAGACGAACTTTGGGGAGTCCAAATTTGTTCGAGTAGACACAGTTCCTTGGAGCAAGCCTGAGGAGAAGAAAGCGGGCGGCCCAAATTTGGCCTCATGAAATTGCCCTTAGGTGTGCCGCAGACTCGCCCTTGCCTTCCACCTCCTTCCCTTCGGACTCGCTCTGACTCCATTCGTGCATTCGGCCGCGCACCAGACAAGCAACTTCGCCTAATGCCACTTGCAAGAAAGCCGAACGAGATAAGAAGCGAGCCGGCTTAATGTCTCTAATTAGATAGAAAATTTCATACTACTTTTTGGCATTTGGCCCAATTCCGCGCCCACTTTTGCGCCACTTTGTCTCCCTCCTGGCCCAGTTGGGAGCTCGCCAGTTTAATCTCTGCGTGTGGTGCCACAATCGTCGTCCACAGTTGGAATTTGGGCGCCTTTTGGGGCGACTTTGTGACCAAAAAGGCACTTGCAGTGCGCCAGGTCTCTAGGCGCCCTCGTTCACTAGCCGCGCGTGTCCGCAGACTGTGTGCACTGCGCGTCAAAAGTACGGTTACACTTCTGCGTTGCTTTGCGCAGACATTCGTCACCTTATTTTTGGCGCATAGTGTGCACTGCGCGCTCGCTGCTTTCACTGGGCGTTTCAAGCGCAGAAAATGCACTTTGCCACCACTGAAAGACCACCTTCCGTGCACGCAAAATGCCGCCCAGGTGCCCGAAGGATAAATGATTAGCGCCAGGCTGGGCGAAGAGACGGCCGCCTGTCGCGGGAGATCTATGTGGCCGGAAGTGGCGCTGTGCGAGCATCCGGCTGCAAATGCGGCTCTGCTTGGGCGGCGAGCCTGGTGGGGTGCTGAGAGTGAGTTGGGCCGAATGGAATGGAATGGGCTGAGATGATAGAATAATTCCATTGTTTGGCCCCACTGCAAACAGCCGAGGGCCTTCCCTTCGGTGGAACTGACACGAGCAAACTCTGCTCGACTGGCGCCAGTGACTGTACACTGTATGCGGGCCCACCTAAGGCCCACCTAAGGCAACCTTGTCAGTGCAGTCTAATTTCCGCCGCCGGAATGGAGTCCCGTGCGCGCGCTCTGAGGTGGCGAACGGGAGGAGGAAATCAATCAGATTGATGCCGAAATTGGGGCTAAAATGGCGGCGCCAAGTTCCAATTGGCAAATTGGAAATGCATTTGCAAAAGGTTGGCCAGGAAGCGAGCGAGAAAGCGAAAAGAGGCGAACAAGGAATGAAAAATCACTTTGCCCATCTCTTGGCTTGGGCTCTGCTTTTGGTGTTGCCGTTTTGTTGGGCCACGCGCGTGGCTCCAACTGAGCTCTGCTAAGCCAAACTGGTCGCCTGCTCAGCAGACTCATACATTCATGCGGGCGCTCACAGTCTCACTTTCACTTCCACTCTGGCTCACTCTCTCACTCTCCAACTCTCACTCTCAGTGCTAGTCTCACTCTCGCTCACACACTGCACTGCACACTGCACACACTCGCTGGCTGGCGCTCTCGCTCGGCCAGTCTTTGGCGCTGGCCCAAAACAAGGCCCAACCAAATAGGGGCAATAATAATAAATGACTCGTGACATTTGAATTGAATTTGAAGAAGTGCCCCTCGCTACTGCTCAGCCTCAGCCTCGCTCGCTCCTCCTGCTCTCTGGCCGCCCCTTTGTGCTGCCCATCACGCTTCTTGACTTTACTTCAATCCAATCCAATCCACTTCTTCGTTCCTCATCTGGCCCCACAGACACACACACAGACAGACACACGCGCAAACACAGACGGACAAGCACACACGCGCAGAGACACACTTGCGTCTGTTTGGACGAGTCAATTTTTCTTGCAACCAAGCGAGCGAGGCTACTCCTTTGCATGGGCGCCAAACATGGGCGGCCAACCGAAATCGAACCAGCTCCAAGCAGAGAGGCGAGCAGCTTGCGGCCTTTCCCAGGCGAGCTGCACACAATTCCAATTGAATGCGAATGTCTCCTCATAAACTGGCCCGCCGGCCACTTGTTATCCCTCGCCTGGCCGACTAATCTTTTATTGCCCCACTCGCCAGCCTGCCCAGCAAGCCCCCACGGACCGCCAACGATGCGGCCCAACGATGCAGCGGGCCCACCCCCACACGAGCGATTCCTAATTGATATGATTGCATTTCCGGGCCATCTTGTCGCCTGGGCGGCCGCTCGTTATGTGGGGGCAGCGGGAAATGGTGGCCCTCTATTCCTTCGGTGGAATTTGGGGGGCCAAATTTGGGTGGGCGCTGAGTCACGCGTTCGGGCCGCGCGGACCGAGCCGAGCGGGCGGGCGGGCTGCGTCAGCCCGCAGTTCGCCCGCTGCACTCCACGCACACTCTGCGGGCTTATAGAGTCGTGTGCGAGGCGCGGGCTCGGCTGCCCGACGCGCGACGAGCAGCTGCAGCAAACTCTGCCACGCGCCCACACTCTTTGGGTGCCCTTTGTTGCGAGTCGTTTGGACGCACCTGAGCTGGCCAAATAAGGGCCCAAAGTGATAATTATTGCACAGGCCCAGTCGGAGGGGCCACTTGATTGATCTGTTTGGCCTGCAGCCCGTCGGCGTGTCGGCAAAAGTGGATGCAAAAATGCCCCCCTCCCCCAGCCTTTGGGGCTGGAAAGGGTCTCATTTCTGGCAAACTGACGCCCTTTCCAGCGGGGCAAACTGGAGCAGGCGGCCAGAATGCAAAGTGCACGAGAACTCAGAGGAAAGGGGCCCAGAATGGCGCCAGTTTGGAGCGAAGTGCAGTTGGAAACTTGCAACTGGAACGCCCATCCACACTTCTTCCACTAATCATTGGCAATTGCGGGACCGGAAAAGGGGAAAGAGGAAGAGGGCGGGCGGCACGGCTTCATTAGTGTTTGTTTTGCGCCCAGAAACCCTTTCTGCTTCTCGTGCTGGGCCGCCTCCTCTGTGGCGCCTTGGGGTGTGCAGAGGCGCCTTTCGGGCCAGAATTTGGCCGCTTCTTGGGGGGCAAAATGGGCCCGGCTGTCTAATGGGCGGGCGGCCGCATGATCAGCGCACGACAAGGACACACGAGGACGAGATGCAGCGCCGGCCAGAGGCAACCCTCAAGGCCCAAAGCAGACGGGCCTCTGCTGATTAAATCGACACCACGGCCGCCTAATGTTGGCGCTCTCATTTCATTTCATCATTTAGATTCATCACAACGGCGCTCCTCCACTGGCAATTGCTCGCCCCTCTGGACCACGTACGAGTCTGTGTGGGCCCAGTTGATGCTGGTCCAGCACTCGTCTGCGCCCGCACTCAGCCCAATCGATCGGGCTCCAGCGGGCCCCAAATGCAAATGGGCCCGCCCAAGTGCCACCCTTTGGCTATTTTACAACGGCCTCTTGCTCGTCGGAAAATCGGCCGTTGCGGGCGCTCAGGCAAGCTCGCGCCCCAGCCGTTCGACGAGCGGCAGTATCAGAGGCCGAGGAGAAGGAGGAGGGCTGAAAAAGGGGCCACGGCAGAGACAGAGAGCGCGATAGTGATCATATAATTAAGTGAACAAACATCCAGCACCTCCGCGGGGCCGCCACCCTTCCTCTTCCTGCGCCTCCTTCTCGGCTTGGTGCCCGTGAAAGGGGCAAAAGTTGGCCCCTGTCCGAAATTGAAACTGAAACTGGCGCCACTTCCGGCTCGAGTTTCTCTGGGCGACTAGTGGCCAGAGTCTAGCCTAGTGCCGCCCAGCAGCCAGCGCACAGGTACCGCGACACTAGTTCGTGGGGCGGCCGCCAGGGGACGCTGCCAGGCGGTGCATTTGTCGTCCATATTGTGGGCCCGGCGCTTTGGGGGCGACGCTTTGGGGCGACGCTTTGGGGCGCCGTTTGGGGGCCGCTCCTTAGGTTCGGCAAGCTCGAGGAGGGCAACCGAAGTGGCCGAAGTGTCCCTTATCAGACTAACAAGATCTTTTGCCTTTTCTTCAAATAAATTGATGCATTTTTATCTCTCCGCCTGCTCGCGGGCCCCCTAATGAAGCCAGCTAATCTGGGGGCCGGCCCAGACGTTGTGCGGCACTAGTGGGCCGCCTGGCTGCTGGGCCGCTTGGCTTCTGCTGGGTGGGCGCCCCCTTGCCCATTTCCAGCCAGTTGCCGGGCGGCCGCGCAACCCGGAGAGATTACCAACTGGTGTGCCACGAGGCGCCCCAGTTGGTAACCAAGTGGCACAGAGTAGCCAAGGGAGCCCCCGCTTGTTGCCCAGCCGCGGCGGCTTAGGGCGCCCGTCTCGAGACGCCGCCCGCTGATTGGGTCACCTTTGGGCCGGGCCCATTTGCAGTTCGCCAGAAGCGCTCGCTCGGCGCCCACTTTCTCCTGGCCGCCCGCCCGTCTGGGCCCCACTTCCGGCGCTCGCACTTGGACGGCAGATCATTAAGCGCGGAACGGGCGGGCGATTGGCCCGCGTGGCCATGTTGTGAAATTTTAAACACCCGCCTGTGCATGGGGGCGCCGGGCGAGCCGCCGGCCGGGCCCTCATTAGTGGCTCGGTCAGCGCCCGGCCGGGCTGGGCGCAACTTCCGCTCCGAGCGTGCAACCAGCCTGGATGGGGGGCCCATTGATTGATTGATTTATCGTCTCGCTTGCAACAATTTGATCGATTTTCCATTGTCGGCCCGCGTCTAAGCGGGCGGCGCGTGCAGCCCGAGAGCGTGGGGCCAGGTCGGCGTGCGCGTGTGGCCCGCCAGACAGAGAGAGAGAGACTGGCTCTGCGGGCGAGTGGCCCTAAGCGCCACTGGAGCAATGGCACTGCTGCAATGGCACACAGAGCAGTGCGCCAGTGCAATAACAATAAATTTGCGCTTGTCTTTGCGCGTCGGCGACAAAATTTGCATGCTCGACACACAATTGACACTAATTGATCTCTGTTTGCCCTGCTCTTTGCCGCTCATTGTCTCGTCCCGCAAGGCTAGTCTTCAGCGCCGATGGGCACCCATTTTGCACCGCCAAGCGTCCATTTTGCACCACTGGCTGAGCGCGCACTCGAGGGGCCCACGAGTGTGCTCGACCACCACTGGCACCATATGCAAATGGCACGCAGTTGGCCCTCGGCTCAACAACCACTCACAACTATCTAAACAAACAAACAAAAGAGCGACGAGTGGCCAGCATCGATATATGAGAATAATGCTAGATTAGCATTTCCTTTTCGCCCCAACTTGGAACGCCGTAAAGACGCCCCAATGATCATTTCGCGCACTTGTGTGTCAAGACGCCTCCCAATTGGTCGCACTGGAGCTCAACTTGCGGGCTCGCCGGGCGGCCAAATTGGGCCAGCCGAGCGGCCAGCGAGCCAGAGGGCAGCCTCGGCCAGTTTATGACAACTTTTCACTTGCCGCCTGCACCGCTCGAGCGCCGAGCGAGAGCCAAACACGAGCAGGAGGCGCCCCCTTCAAGCGAGGTGGACAAAGCGAGAAAGCCACTAACAAGAAGACAATGCGAGACTGCAATCCAATCGGATCGGATCAGATCAGGGCTGGCTGTTTAATTTGGGTCCCACACAACTGGGGCGCCTAACGAGGCTTCCAAATGAGCGAGCCGCAAGTACAGAGCGACAAATACATCTCACACACACACACACACACACACACGAACTAAGAGTTCAGGCCAAAGGGGAGCCAAGGGAGTCTAGAGGAACGAAGAGGGACGAATATTAGATTGCACGAATCCTGTTTATATTGCCAATGTTGTTCGTTTGGGCGAGTCTCTTGAGAGACAGTCTAGGATTGGGCCGGCCCACTGGAAAGGGCCAGCGAGAGCAGAGCATGCAATGAGCTGGTTGGCCATTCGTTCTGATGGCGCAATAAATGAATTTGAATTTGTTATTGGATTTGCCTCCTTCTTGCCGCAATTCTTCGGCCGCTTTTTCTCCCATTGGCCATTGGACACTGGCCACAGCTCGCAGCTCGCAGCTTGTAGCTTGTAGCTTGTAGCTCGTAGCTTGTGGCTCGTATATTGTGGCTCGTGGCTTGCAGAGTGCAGAGTGCAGAGTGCAGTTTGCACTTTGCAGTTTGCAGCTTGTAGCCAACACGGACAGATCGTAGCTCACAGATCGCCGAGTGCTCGAGAGACTGCCAGTCGGCAAGGGGCCAGCGCAGCCAAACAAACGACACCACATTTGTCTGTCCGCCTCCTCTGGCCTAGAATGCAGTGCAAAGTGCGGCCAGAATGCAAAAGGAGCCGCAAATTTAGCCCAAACTAAACTGCAATTCTTACTCTCAAACTACAACAACAAACATGCAAACCTACACCACAATTAAACTCATCTCCATTTCACACACACAAATAAAAGCAAAAGCAAAAGCGAGAGCAAACCCCAAAGCACTAGCGCTAAGTCTCCACTCTTTGCGCTGGCCACTCTCTCTCTCTCTCTTTCTCTCTTGTTCCAAACTGAATAATACACAATGCTCAAGACCAAATGGAGATGACGCAACAATGCTTGAATTTGCTCTAGAAGAGCAAACAAAAAGGGGCCACCAGAGCAAAATGGGACCCGGCAAATAATTGGCTCCATTTGTGTGTGGCCTGTTGTTTGTGGGCCACACACAGTGGTAATGCTAAGCTCCCGAGTGGAAAGGGCCAAAGATGCTGCCAATTTCTGGCCCAACAACTCGCACGCCCAAGTGTCTCCCCACTTGCAGTGTACACTCTCTTTCCCCTTTGGCCTCCTCGTCCATCTCGAATTCCATCCGGCCGCCTGATCAATGGCGTGTTTTGAATCGTTAATTTCCTCCCACTTGGACTTGGCTCGCCCAAGCTTTCGGGCACCAATCGGACCTCATTTGGGCCGAGTTTTTCCCAGTTCGAGCGCGAGAAATAGGCCACAAAAACTCGGCCAAAGACTAGCCACCAGGAGGGACGCCAATTGCCTTGAGGACACTTGTCAGAGAGGCCAGCAAATGGGCGATTGCAAGCAAGTTGGCCAAAGTGACGCCAGATGGCGCTCGCGGCGCACGAAAAGCTCGCAAGTGTCAGTGTAAGCTAGTGTGTTCGAGTGGCCAGAGGAAAGCTGATGCAAGTCGAACGGTTTTCCCACTTGCAAAGAGAGAGGAAACTTTTCTTCCAAACGCGAAACAAAAGATTACTTTTAATTGTTTTCCTTTTTTGGCTCTCAACTTCTTCTTCTTCTTCTTCTCTTTTTCCTTTTCCCAAAATTCTCCTCCGCCTTTTGGTGAGCCCAAAAGTTGATCTTCGAGTGAAGTTTGGGAAACCAAGTCGCGCACACACACCAGAGATCAACTTAACTGTTGTAGAGCTCGCCAAACTCTGCCAAAAGCAACACTGTGTCTTCGACTGTTGATGTTGATGTTGCTGTTGATGTTGATGTTGCTGTTGATGTTGATGTTGTTGTTGTTGTTATTATTGTTGGCGGCCCAAAGCAAAAGGCTGATTGATTTTTTGGACACTCTCAAAAGTGGTGCGTCTTTGTGTCCTGTCTTTGTGTGCTGCTGCTCTATTGGGCAGTTGTCTTTGTCTGAACTGGCCTAGTCTGGTTCTGGTTGTGTGATCCTAGTGGTTCGTTGTTCTAATTGCAAAATGACAGATTAAATTGCCAAAAGTTTGCCCAAAACTCTCTTGGAAGGTCATTATTTGGGGGCAATAAATTAGATTCCTTTTTGCGCTTTTGCTCTGGAGCTACAATCTCTTCCTCTGGCTTGTTTCGCTTTGGTTTGATTCTCGCAATAATGTAGATTTATTGCATCTTTCGATCATTCGCTATTGGTTTGAAAGTGCGCACATCTTGGAAAGTGTGTTGCATTTGGAGGATTGTCTTTGAGAGAACTGGCCTATGAGGAAGCAGACTTAGCCGCCAGGACGCAGCTTGAGAGAGCGTGATAGTGAGCCTTAAGGAGGAGAGACTGAGATAAATGGTGGAGCCAGAGGAGCTTAGGAGCCAGAGGAGAACAAGGACAATATTTGGCAGTTTAAAGAATTGGGCCTCCTCTCTTGATGTGTGTGTGTGCGTGTGATGGACATTGAGAGACACATTGACATTGGGCCCATGATGAAATGGAATGGGAAAATGTTGAGGGGCCGCTTTTGTTGGGCCCGTTTAGTTTTTGGTGGCAAACTGGAGCCTATGCTATGGAATGGCTGCGGTTGGCCTTAGTGTAGGTTTCATGTTGGGCATGGAGCAGCCTGCAGACGTGCGCGCTTATTGTGTTCCAAAAGGATGCGAATCGTTAATTTGGATGAAGAAGAATTGCATTTCGACCACTCTCTCTGGCTCGATATGCAATTTGTGCTCAATTTGCGCAAACTTGGGGGCCAAATTTGCACAAGTGGCCCCCCTTTGCTTGCCTGTGACGAGCAGTAACAGTCTTCTGGAGCAGTGTTACTGCACAAGAGGCGCTGAGACGAATGCAGAGGAAGAAGAAGAGCAAGAAGAGCATTGCATTCAAGATGGCAAGTGAACATCGTTTGGGCAGAGAATTTGCCTATCGCAATTATTCTTCGCCTTCTCTGCCGATTGGCAATCTCGAATTGGGCGCAACTCTGACTAAACAAGTCCAACTAAATGGACAGCAGACAGCAGAGAGCGCCTCTCGTTTGCCTGAAGGTTGGGCGAAAACATTTAGTTTAGCTCACTGAGCTTATTTCTCAGCTCCCCATTTCTCAACCAACTCGGCCGCACTTTGCTTGTTCAGCTCGGCCGCAAACTAAGCGCCAGAGTAGAAAGCAAAAGAAGCCCACCAGAGACACTTGTTACTACAAGTTAATACTCGGTCGCCTCTCGTCCTCGCCTGGTCACTTGCTTTGCCCTCGGCGGGCCGCAAGCAAACGATGAGACGGAGAACAAAAACAGCAACAACATCAAAAGAAGAACAGATTGGCCTTGTTGTGCTCCCACAGCTTAGGGGGCAACGTGTGGCGCTTGGACAAGAGACAGAGAGAAATTCTTCCTCTGTTTCTATGTCTCAGTTTCCATGTCTGAGTTTCCATGTTAGTAAGTTTCTAAGTTGCTGGTGCCAAAGTGATGCCAAGCGCCGAGGTTGCCGCAGACTGTCTGCGGCAGAGTGGGCCTATTGCGCCAGTGCGCAGTGCGCGCATTGCTCCCAAAGCGGCCAAGCAGTGCTCTTGGCCGAGAACATTTTTCCCCAAACACAACAAGCGCCGCTCGTCTCTCTCCACTTGCCCCCAACTGCTCTTGTCTCTATGAGGCTTTATCTCTCTCGCCCAAATGGCAAATGGCAAATGGCAAATGGCAAATCCCACAACCACTTGTTGGCCGCCAAGAGCTGAGAGATGGCCACCAGCATGTGCCAAGTGTTTAGCGTGCGAACTTAATGAACCAAATAGAATTGGCCTTTGTGTGCAATCTTTTCTATTTCTATCCTCTATCCTCCATTCTCTCCAGTCTCCAGTCTCCAACTTGCAACTTCTATTTTCTATATTCGCCCTCCGCGCGCCCCTTCCTTCAGACTGCGATTAGGCCGCAGCCAGAGACTCGCTTGTGTCTTTTGAAAAAGTTCATGAATGTCTGAAAAAGTGCCTTCCACTGGTCTCCTCGGCCGCTCTGCTTGGGCGCCTCCCGCGCCAGCAACGAGCAGCGAGCAGCGATGCTTTTCGAGAGGAAAATGGAGTTAATTTATATTGAAGGGCGACCATCTCAGTCTGAAGGCTCTAGTGTAACACTTTGCCGTCGCCCGAGGCTGCCGGGCAACAAGTGGCGGCGCTCTTCTGGCGCCCAGTTTGCCGCCTTTGCCTTCGCAGCCGCTCGGGAAAGGCCGCCGCTCAGCCTGGAAGAGTATAGGACTGCCGTTTGTGCGCGCGGGACCAGTGCTGCCGCTCGCGTGCCCGCGGGCATTCCATCATTTTCCGGCCGCACCTCAGCGCGCGCAAACCGTGCCTAAGGTGCGGCTTTGGGGCAAAAGAGAAGGCCGAAGAGGAGCGTCTCCGAGCGGCTGGGACAAAACTAGGAGGAGATTTTCCAGCACAAACAATGCAAAAGCAAATGCTGCCAAAGCGGAGAAATGGGACTGCATATTTGCGCCCTCGAAAACGTCTCCATTTGGGCCCAATTTCCGCCCAAATCAGCCGCTCGAGGGCGCCACCTAAGCTCGGGGGCTCCAAAACTTGGGGGCCACCCGCGAGCTGAACTCCATTAAGCACTAAACACAGTGTCCAGTGGCCACGAAAGGTTGTCTAAAATCCAGCTTCCAGTGGTCAGTCTTCTGCGGGCGACGAGCAGCAGACTGTCCAGTGAACAAGTGGCCAGTGAACAAGTGGCTGCTCAGTGGCCACATTGCGCCGCAATCGAGCCCACCGAAGTCCATTCACAAATTTGCCGCCATTCCTAGTCTTTTGAGCGTTGCGGCGCTCACAGGTGACAATCAATTTCGGTTCTTGTTGCGCTCGGTGAGCTCTGCTTCGGTGGAGCAAGAGCTCTGTTGGAGCTGGCCAGCAAGAAGAAGTGAGAAGAAGTAGAATGAAGGAGAGCAAAATTGGCGACGAGATGAAATGGAATGGCGAGAGAGAGAGAGAGAGAGACTGGCCGTGATTGGCAGCGCGATTGTGTGTGAACTGGGCTCGCAGTGGGCCAATGGGAGCAGAAGCGGCCCGCCAAAGGAGGACGAGCAGAGAGGCAGAGTTTGGCTGAAGAAGCGCGTTCGAAGTGGAGGAAGAGAGTCTCTCGTGGGCCAAGAGGACTCCAAGAGGCGTCATGGCGCAAGGCAGAAGGCAAAAGGTGGAAGAGAGACAAGGCTGGAGGCGCGTTCATTCATCGAAACTGCTCGAGATTGGCTCTCAGGATTGGTGACAATTTTGCGGCTCCTCCAGAGGGTCGGTTGGCGCCGTTGGAATTGGCGTTTGCTCTTGGCCGTTGCCTTTGGGACTGCCCTTGGCGGCCGGCCCACAAGGAAGAGATGGCGGCCCGACGCTTGTCAGCGCGAAGTTGAGCGGAAAAAAAGTTGACACGGCCGCTCACAATGTAACAATTTGGCCTTAGTTGTCTCTCTGTCTGTGTCTGTCTCTCTCACACACAAACACTTGTTCACTGTGTGGTGACAAACACTCGCACACTGAAGGCGAGCAGAGAAAAGCGCAGTGAATGGCGAGCGCGCGCCGCACTGTCACATTTCATGTTTCATCTCAACGCTGAACAAGTCCGCCCCTCTGCCTTCTTCTTCTCCTGGCCACTTGATCTCAGCTGCCCATCCACTTGGCTCATTTCCTCCACACTCAAAGCCGCCTCCGAAGCCTCAAAAAGGTCCCAAGCCGCCGGGGTAGCCAAACGAAGCCAAGTCAAGCCAAGCCAAGCCGAGCCAGAAGACAATTGGCCGCCAAAAGGGGCGAGCATCGTGCGCTTGTGGTCTACTGGTGGCGGCTGTATGAGCGAGATTGAGATTAGGAATGAGAATGAGTTCGAGAATGAGATTGAGATTGAGCTCGAGACTGAGACTGAGACTGAGCTCGAGATTGAGATTGAGAGAAGAAGGAAAGAGAAAAAGAATAAGCCAACTAGAAGACGGCCACAATGGTGCTCTTTTTTCCCTCACTTCTTTCTTCCTCAACCACTCGCCTGCCCACCAGCTCACCTGCAACTCCCGCAGACCATGACTGTCTCTCACACACACTGACTGGCCGGCCGGCGATCAATGCTGTATCGTTTCAGTTTTTCGCCAATGAATGAAATGAAATGAAATCTCTCCTCGGCCACTTCTTGCTTCCTCTCCCTCGCCACTCAGAGCCCATTCACGGCCCATTCACGGCCCATTCACGGCCCATCCGCAGACACATGCACACAAGCACACACGAGCACCACCACACACACTTGTCGCCACTTGTCGTCCTGCCGGGCAGACTGGCGGCGCTTGTTTGGACTTATTTGGGCGCGCTCACCTTTGTGTTAGTGGCCCTTGCCAACTGGAGCCAAAAGTGGCCACTCAAAAGTGCCCTTTTTTCTCCCAAACTCCAGCCAGTTCTCCTCCGCTCTTCCTTCCCCCTTTTGCCCCCCTTTTGCCCCTCTTTTTCCCCCGAAAACACACACAATTGCTCGCCAAAGTGCAGCCAGTCTCGTGCTGCGCCAGAGCACCGCCGCTTGTCTCTACTGCTCGCAAATGCTGCTCGCTGCCCTCGCCTCCACTCTGCCTCATCGCAGTCCAGTTTCCACCCCAAAGCGATCGGGAGGGCGCAATTGTTCGCCGGTGGTCCCGCATTTCGACGAGTGGCCGGCCAGATGACGATCATGAGGACGAACAAGAACTGGCCAAGAAAACAACAGCAACAACAACAACAAAGCCAATTCATAGCCGCTGTCTCGAATCTATTACAGCGCTGCAATAGAGCAACAGCTCCTGGCCAACAATCGACACTATCGACCGACCGATCATCTATAATGTGCGCAAAAATGGCACCACAATGATATGGGCTGCCCTTCTCTGTCCACAGTCCCACATCAACAGGCTGCCTTCAATCTGGCGCTTCAAGCGAGCGCTTCAAGTGGACTCGCCAGTCTGCCTCTCGGCCTCTTCTGTGGCCTTTTTCAATCTTCGACTTCGCCTCACTCGACTTTTCCCCCACTCGACTGGCGACAATTGGACAATGCATGATGATGGATCTTCATCATGGATTTCTCATGGATTCCTCATTCTGCTCTCCTCCATTGGCGCCACCTCAAACTGGCTCAAGCGTCATGATCGCGGCCGAAAAATCAGGCAAGAGTCTGATTGTCGTCAACGGTTGCCATTTGGCCGGCCGAGCACAACAAGTGTCCATCTCAAAGTGACCTATACAGCCAGAGTGCTGGTCTGGCACAACAAGTCGCTCAGCTCATACAAAAGCGGGGCATTGTGTGCGAGGCTGGGCTCTGCTGGCGAGCAGAGCCCCAAAAGGGTTGCGCACAGGCAGTTGCGGGGGAAAAATGGGGACCAGCGAACAGAGATTCGTCGCCGGCGCGCGTCTCCAGCGTCCAATGCGCGAATTGAATGCAGAGGTTCGCGCGCAGATCTGCGCGGGGCACTCGCATGGCGCAATTGCCCCATTTGCATAACTTTCCAACCCTTTTCGCCTTTGTTTACATTTGAACAAAGGTCAAAATCCCCAAAACAATCTGAGCGCGCTCGCGTCTGAAGCGAGATTGCAATGCGTGCTGCTGGCTGCTCAAAGTGTGTGCTCTCTGCAAACACCTCAGTCTCCATTGCTCGTCATGCTTGCCGGCCAACTGATCTGGCCTCTTGTTTTAGCAGAGCCACAGTTCGAGGATCATAATTAATAATGGCACACCTCTGGGCGAGTGGGCAGACTAGACATTAGCACATTAGCGCGGCCAGGCGTGTGCAGAGGCGCGGGAGGGGCGAAGGCGCACTTTTGCGTCACGCCTTGGGCTCGTTGGCCAAGAAGAAAGAAGATTTGGCCAGAGCCAGAGAGATGTGTGTGTTTGGGGGGCAAAAGTTGGCAAGAGATCGAGAGGCAGCAGTGGAAAAAGAATAGAGAATGGAGAACTGGAGAACGCTTAGTTCTCCAGCTTGGGATCATCATTCATCACTCAATTTGGAGCTGGCACGCGACTGGAGGCGAGCCAAGGGCGTGCAAAAGACTAGGGCGAAGTCTCTCTCTGCTTTTGGGCGCCACTGTGGCCACAGGCCCACACTGGCAGTTGGGGCGCCCTTTTGGCGGCTCGCTGCAAGTAGGCAGCCCCAGCGTCTGTCTGTGGGCGCGTAACTCGAGAAGCCGGCTCGTTGGTGGCGCACTGGTGAGCTTGGGCGGCAGAAGAAGCAGCAGAAGCAGCATTAGACTAGTAGTAGTAGTAGTAGTAGTAGTCTGGAGGAGATTTGCAAACGAGCAATAAGAATATTTTGTCCAAACTTGTCCTTGTCTTGTCGCTGTGTGCATTCTCCATAAGCGAGTGTTGCCAGCGGCAAACAGGCAGCGAGAGTTCATCTGCTGCCGCCTGAAGCGCCTTAGACTGTGTGCGTTGCGCGTGGCCAAGTGAAATTTTCCATAAAGCCAAATGGAGCCCAAAGACAAACGCACACAACTTTTACTCAAACTCAAACTCTAATTCCAATTCCGATTCCAATCCAAAGCCCAAATCCGAATCCAAATTGTGTCTCCTCGGTTAATGATGATGACGAATGCACACACACAGAGAGACAGTTTTGCGCACTCCCAAAGCGCACACTAAATATATAATCGCAACAAATTTCTCTCGCTCGAACATCATAAACGAAGGCTGGGCCAACATTTCGCCGCCGCCACTCTGAAACAGTGGCAAGCTTTGCAATGCATCCCATTGGACTCCCATTGGGCCGCCTTCTGCTTCTCCTCGTCTCTGAGCAATTCTCTCCAGCTTCTCGAGACTCTCTCCACTCTCAAGACTCTGGAGACTTTCTAGCCAGAGTCTAGCCCCACTCCTCTGGAGCGGCCCCGGTGTCTTGGGCTCGGTGTTGGTCTTGGCCGAGCGGCTGCTGCACAAGCTCATCTGGCCAGAAGAGGCTTGCATAACTCGGCCGAGCAGCAGTCGTTTATTATGATTTTTAGTTATTTTTAACTGCTCCAACAGGCCCGTCTCGTTTGTCTCTCTCTCTGTCTCTGTTAGTGCGCGCTACTCGTGTTTCTCGCCGGCAGCTCAACGTGTGCTGTTGCGTCGTGTGTGAGCAACATAATCATCATCGTTCATTATCTTTAAACGACATCTTGCTGCCCATACTTGACGCTGCTGCAAAACTCTGGGGCGGCAAAACTCTCGCCGCTTCAGAGGAGCGCTGGCTCAGGCTCGGCGTAGTCATGATCTCCAGCTAAGGAATTAATTCCATTGCGATCATTGTTGTTGTTGTCTCAATTATGACGAGCAGCACAAACAGACAACAAGCTCGGCCACCATCAATCATTCATACTTTTCCCTGCAACGTCCAATTGGGCCGCCGGCCAACTCAAAGTTGCACTCCTCCACTTACTTACTGCACGCCTGCACAGCACACAGTTGCACACTTGCACACTGTCGCCCGCTCACACTTCTCCACTTTGGACTTGGGTTGTCGCTGCTTCAGATTCGCCGCACATTCAGCAGATTCAAAGGCGCGCGCCACTAGTGCTACTTCTCCATAGCAAAACACGCACTCTTCTGCTGAAATGCCCGCGCGGGAATATTTGTGTCAGCAAGCAGAGTGGGCGTGGCAAAGGCCCGCTCGCAAAGGAAGAGCTTAGGCTTTCCTTAGAGCTTTTGGATGGTGGATGTTTGCCTTGATTTTGGGCTAGATTTTACCCACCAAAGTGGTTGAATTGAGCTGCTTGCTGGCGAGCGTTAATTTTTGAGCAATTTGCCCGAATGCAAAATAAATACATGCTTGAGGACGCTTCGGAGGCGTGGCGGAAGTGCCAGAGACTGGGGCGAGAATTCGGACTGAGACAAATGGGCGAGGTTGGTATCAAGATGAAAATAGCCAAGCGTCTGATCGAGTGCCACTTCCTGCACTTCCTGCCAGTCGCAAATAGCCAAAGGAAGAGCTCCCAAGGCGCACCAAGTGAGCGGCTGGGGAGCAAATCTTTGGAGGAGAGTGGCGAGTTTGAGAAGTTTGTTCAAATGAATTGTATCTATCAATTGAAGAGATAGACACAATTTGGGCCCAACGAGAGCGGCCAAATTGGAGCCAATTTTAGAGAAAGACGAGCTCAAATAAAGACAGTCTGGAAGTGGACAGAAAAAATCGGCCATAAGTCACCCGAAGGAAAAATCAAAAAGCTGGAAAAAGGAGGAATTTTATCGAAGCAACTCGGCGGCTTATCAGGGCCGGCGAGGAATGGCCACTTGCAGGAAAGAAGAGCAAGTGGGCCAATTAGGCGGCTTGATCATTGGCCGAAGCGCGATGATCAAGCGGAGAGAGAAATGTCATTCGCAATGAATAGTGGGCAGCTTGTTTGCGCCATTGTGCTGACAAGTCAAGTTCATGTTTGCTGCCCACTGGCCACTCAGACTGGCTGGCCAAAGAGCCGCGCTGGAATGTGCGCGTCTGTCTGCTTGTGTGTCTCAGCTCACATCTATTTGGCGAGGGTCCACCTGAGAGCTTTGGTCGCTCGTTTTACTTGTTGGCTTGTTGGCGCTGCTCCTAAGCTTCGGCGCTCCAAAGTCATGATCTGTCTCAGACGGGCTCTTCTTGCGGCGCTTTTTTCCTCCACTTTTTTGCCTTTTGCTCCTCCACTTGGCTGCACAAAGTGGGGGGAGAGAGAGTGCAGCGAGGCGGCCGAGCGAGAAAAAAATCTGAACAGAATATCTGATTTGATCTGACGGACTCTCGATGTCAACCTGCGACGCGATGTCAGCTGATTCCTGGCCAGTATCTTCTGGCCAAGTGCAGCAAGTGGACCAAGTGAGCACCAAAAAGGCACAGACAGACTAGCCATCCTGAGGCTGAGCTGCGATATGTGTGAAGAAGAAGTGGCCGCAACATTTGGCCAACATCTTCTCTGCCTCAGAATGATAATTGGCCCAACTGGAGGGAATGAAAAATGGATATTTTTCAAATCCCTCCACTTTTATGCAGCCCATGCAGCTCCTGCCGCCCACTGGCCTCCCTTAGCTAAAGCTCCCTCCACTCCTCCTCCCTCGCCAGCCGCAACTCTGAGCAGTCAGTCTCTCAATGCACTAAAAATCTCTGTCGGGCAACTGGCCACGCCCACCCGCCAGTTGCCACGCCTACTTTTTTTGGAGCGCCCGCCGAGCGCGCCGAGTGCTTGGGGCGCGCCGAAAAGGACGGAAAAGTGTCGGCGCTGCCTGAGACTAGCTGTTGGTGCAGTTACACTAGCCCAGAACCACTTGCCGGCCCCCCAGAGTCGCCGGCGGGCCGCCCCCGCGCCGCAACAAGTCGGCCGAGCGGGACCGCCGCCGCGCCGCCCTCCTCCAGCGGCACTCACTAATGAGCTAATAATTCAATCTTAATTGGCACGTGCGCGCCTGCGCACTATCACCGGCAGACAGACGCACACAGACGCACAGAGACACACGCACAGTCTGTTGGCCGAGTGCTCGTGTGTGTCTTTCTGGCTGTCAAGCGTCGGCCGGCCCAGTGGGGCGCGCTGAGCTGCCCAGTGGCTAGTGGCTAGTGGCTAGTGGCTAGTGGCCATTGGAGAGCGATTTGCTCGCCGCTTTTGCGCCAACTGACAGACGGGCAAGCGAAAATGAAAAGCCTCAAACGCGAGAATCTGATCTAAAGTGCGATGATGGAAGGCCAAGAGCAACAAGTGCGCTCGCTCGGCCCTTAGCTGTGTTGGCCTTTGCCTTTTTGACTCACAGTTCTCTCTGGACTGTCTTCCTCCTTCTTGCAGGCACTGTGTCGGCTGCAGTGGAGTGCGGCCGACAGACTGTGACATTTCGTCAAGTTGTGAGCAACTTTGGGGCGGCCAAAATGGGCGAAACGAGAAGAAGCCAGGTGAAGAGAAGGGCGAGCTGCTCACTTTGCGACTCCACTTCAGCTCGTGCGCGCTTGGGTCCCGTTGGACTGTGTGCGCTTGGAGCTGGCGCGCAGCTGAAGGTGCGCACAGTTCGCCCTTAGGAGGCGCACACAGTTTGCCCTTAGGAGGCGCGCGCGTTGGCCAATTTTCACCTCAGCTTCAGCTCGGCCGCAGCTCAGCTCTGGTTGTCAGTCGCAGGGCTGAGTGCGAGCCAGCTCGGCCGCAGCTCAGTGGCGAGTGTGGTAATTTTGCATTTCCATTTAGAATTAAGCACTTTTCTTTTGCTCCAACGTTCAGCTTTCGGATTTATTTGATTTAATTGGTGGCGGCGATAGCGAAATGGCCGAAGGAGAAGAGGAAGGTGGACAAATGGTGGAAGGGCAAAGCGAGGGGACTAAGTAGAGCTGCAAGAGAAGGCTGGCTTCTAGCTCAAAAAGGGCCACTCAGAGAATCCAATTGAGGCAAATTTTCTGCCTTTCCGCTTTTGGACTTGGCAGAAATTTGGATTTCTTAGCCGAAATTTCCGTCCCATTTTGAATTGGCCAAAAGATGGCCGATTCCAAATGGAAGAAATGTGCCATCCTAATGCGTCTGAGGCTCCATTTTGCTCCCAAAGACTGGGACCATTTCAGAAGTGGGCAAGTTTCCACTGCTCAGCCAAGAGACACTTGCCTCTAGTGTCAGCAGGCTCACTTCTGGCAGATTTCTTCGCCGATTCTTTGGCGTTGGCATTTTTTGTTCTGCACCATTTTGTCAGTTTCATTCAGCGTCTACAAGCAGCAGACCGTTTTGATCTTTTGCAAAATTCTGATTCTTTGAGAAAAGAAAGAATCTCAAAGAATCTCAATGAATCAACTTTAGTAAACTCACGCCGAAGACAGTCCTCCGAGCAACTGGCCGCCTGGGTGCTCCCCTCGAGCTGCGAGCGCGTCTCCTGTGGTCCACTTGGCTCGCTGGGCCGCACTGGCCGGAAGCGAGCTCGAGCCAGCCGGCCGGGCTTGTTGGAGCGCGACTTTGGGGGGCTGGCTGGCGGTTGGAAGTGGCGCAACTTGCGGCCAAATCGATTGGCGGCCAGTCCAGAGAGCAGACAGCGGACAGCAGACAGTCCAAGAGGGCGGCACTGGGCCAGCGCCAAGGCCGAGAACGAGAAGGAGGGGGAACAATTACTTCCACTCATCCGTTTCATTCATCCCATCCGATCATCATCTTCCATCTGGCGGGCAGCTCACTGGCAGCAGAGTGGCGCCGCTGGAATGTCCACTCGGCCGGCCAGTGGGCGGAATTGGGCCCACAAGTGGCCGAGGGGCAGCCGCGAACAAGTGGCACTTGGCATGAGCTGCACTGCTGCAATGTGGTGCAATGTGCTACAGTCTGCAATGTGCTACAGTCTGCAATGTGCTACAGTCTGCAGTGTGCTACAGTGTGCAGTGTGCAGTGCAGTGCAGGCAAACCGCAGGCCAATTGTCGCGCGCGGCCTGCGCTCTTTCTTCTCTGCGGCCGAACTGCAGCGTGTGCCCAGCGCACACAGTCTCTGACCGGCGGGCCAAAACAAAGCAAGTCGGCCCAACTGCAGTCTGCAGTGCTCACACGCTCCACTGCAGACTGTGCTCACCACGCAAACCCAAGACTCAGGCGCCCCTTGTCGTCGCCCGCTCGCCGCTCGCCGCTCGCCGCCCGCCGGAAGCCGCTGGGCGTGGCCCGCGGATCTCGAAAGATGTGTCTCGGCCCTGCTCCTTTGGGCCGTCGGTGGACAGACCAATGGCAGAGACCAATGGTGTGTGGCGAGACTGGCCGAGGGCAACCGGTGGGCGCAGTTTGCGCCCGGCCGAGCGCGCCCTCCAGAAGGAGCTCCACCAAGAAGGGCCGCTTGTTGCGCTTGAGGCGCCAGAGCGGCCAAGGCAAAGGCAGAGAGCGATGCCTCGTCTTGTGGCGCCGAGCGGCCAGAGGCCAGAGAGTAAAACTTGCGCCCAAAGTGAAGCGCCGCAGAGCTGCAAACTGGCACTCCAAGTCGAGCCCAAAACTAGCCAACTCGCTTGGCCCGCGGCCACAAAAGTCCTCCTCTCTGTGTCTCTTTCGCCCTGCCTTTGTACTCTTCTCACTTCGCCTTGGCCTTAGCCTTCGTCTCTCGCTCAGGCGGTATGATATATTTGCGCTATCAATAATAAAATAATAAAATAATAAAACTACTCTCCGCCGGCCTTCCTCTCCCTCCAACTCTCTGGCTTGCCCGGCCCAAAGCTCTAGAGCCGCTCCGCCGTCGGCAGCTCGGCGTCGAATATCGTCTTTATTAGTCGAGCAGCGCCAATTAGTGGCCGCCTTTGGCGGGCTGAATTGGAAAAAAATTCAGTAGATGCAAAATTTTGGGAAATTTGCAAATTTTGAAATTTTTTCCCCTCGCACAGAGCCGCGCGCTCGTGCAAAGCGAACGGGCGGCCTGCGCTCAGGTGGGGGAAAAAGCCGAGCGGACTGCGTAGGCACACAGTGCGCACAGACTGTGTGCCGCAGCAAAGCGTCGCCCAAAGCACTGCAATGGGCCAGTGCGCGAACCTGGCGGGCTCTCCTGTGTTCCTGTTTGCGCTCTCTCGCCTGCTAGAGACTATCTCTGTCTGCCTTTGGCAGTCTTTTGCTTCCTGGCCTTTTGCACAAAGGAGCAGCGAGTGCTCACTATTCAGGCAAGAGGAGACACTAGGAGAAGGACAAAACGGGCCAAAAAAGATATCAAAAATGTTTTGGCCAAACAAAACTGGCTGTCACAACGAGCGGCGGCCGCTCAAGCCGGAGACAAAGTCAATTTTGTGCCTTTCAAAAATTATTGGCCGCCTCGGGCAACAGGCGGCCGGTGACAGCGACGGTCTGGGGCAGGCGCGCTCCAGAAGAGTCAAGGCTGAGCATTCTGGCGACCAGGCAAACTGGCAGCAAAGTGGTTGCCAGAATTGCAAACTGAGCGCAGTTGTGGGCCCCAATTCATGGTCGCCCCCGGCCGAGCGGGCCCCAAAGTCGGCCAGTGGGCACAAAAGGTGGCTAATAGAAACGTTTGGCGCCCGCGAGCAACAGTCAGTCCAGAGGCGAGCTGGATTGGCGAAGAGGTGCCACTCTTTTGGGCCCGAGCGGGCCCGTGCGACGAGGACAGTGGCGCGTTCGGTCGCGGGCGGGTGTGCGCAGAGCTGCTGCGGGCGCGCCGATTCGCAAAGCGTGCGGACAGCGTGCCGCAGCAGAGGCGTCGCGCGCCCGCACGCTGCCCGAGGCGCTCGCTGCGCTTTGGGCAAGCGCGCGGACGAGATAAATCAAATTGCGCTCTCACTTCTTCGCGGCGCGACATCCATCACACATTGTCGCCCGACCGGCCCGGCTGGCCTGCTCTCCGCTCGCAGCACAGCTCCCGCCAGGCTCTGGTGCTCTTGCCTAGTGGCCCAATGGCCCAATGGAGCAGTGGAGCAGTGGAGCAGTGGGGCGACTAGCCAGGCCAGTGGTCGCCCCAGTGGCTGGTCCGCACGGTTGGACCGTGCCAGCCTGCAAGCTGCTCTAGCCTGCAAGCTGCTCTAGCCTGCAAGCTGCTCGTTAATCTAGATGATTAACGAAGAATGGCCGCCCAGCGTTCCGATTGATTTGATTCCCCGCCGCTTGTCTTGGCCGCCTCCAGACTGCACCACTTCCAGCCGGCCCAATTCGATTCCATTCGGCATTGGGCATTCGCCAGTGGGCTCGCCCGCAGCTCTGCTCTGTGTCATTCCATTTCACTTCCTTCCATCCCCGCCACTCATCCCATTCCATTTCATTTCTATTTCATTCGCCGGCCGCCATTCGATGGCGCCAATATCCAATGGCGCCCCCCGGCAGCACGCGCGCCAATTGCGCCACTCGCGCCGCCCATTTGAATATTGAGCAGCCCCACAGCTTATAGGCCACAAAAGTCGCCCCCCGCCGCTCGCGGTCTCTGCGGGCCGCACACGCCCCCCCCCGGTCGATCGCGCGGCCGGCCCGCAGCTCACCTGCTCCTTGGGGGAGCCTTCGCGCTCAGGGGCGAACTATAAAATAAAAATGGGAATAAAACTTGGCCAAATATATGCAAGGAATAAAAGTGCCACTCACTCACTGGCCCGCAGACTCTCCCTGCCCGCTTTTGTGCTCTGCCACCAGCCTGCTGCTCTGCTGCTTCAAGTTCAAGCAGCGCGCACAGAGCGCACAGTTCGCTCACAGTTCGCTCACAGTTCGCTCGCTCACAAGAGACTATCGCCCGCCCGATGCTGCGCAATGTGCAAGCCAGTCTGCCTCTTAGACAGTCTCTGCCACCGACTCGCTCGAGGCCCAAATCTGCGCCCGGCAGCTCCACCTCCGAGCGGCTGCCAGACGGCGCCCTCGAGATCACGTTATGCAAAGCGGCGCCTAATTCTCCAAAAGGGGCCCCCATTTCTCGCCCTTCCTACAGGCACACTGCTCACCGCTCGCTCGGCCGCCCCAAGCGCGAAGCATTTGCGCCAACAACAAGCCCAAAGTCGACCCAGAACACCTCAAATCATCTCCCCGCTCTGCTTCCCCCCGCTCGCACCGGCCGGCGGTCTCTGGGGGCGCCCGGCTGATCGAGTGTCGCCGCGGACAGGCCGCCCGTCGGCGCGCAACCAGGGGCGAGACAGGGCGCGCCGGCCGGCCGAACGGGCGCGACATCCATCACTCAAGCGGCCGGGCCTCTGCTGCAGCCTTCGGGTAAGCGCGCCCACTTCGGGCGAACCTTTTGGGGTGGGCGTGGCGTGCGCGGGTTCGCAGAGCGCAGAGCTAAGCACGCGCGCGGCCGAGCTGCGAGGGCGAACGCGCGTGGGTGGGGCCGCGCGGCCCGAAAAGCCGTGCGCAGATTTGCGAGCATCAAGAGCATCTAGAGCGTCCAAAGAGCGTCCAGAAGGCAGAAGGCAGAAGGCCACTTTGAGAGCGGGAGATAAATTTCGATAAATTCTACCTTGTTGCCGGCAGTATCAAAAATAGGCGAAGCAAGGGAGGGAAAAGCAGAGCAGGGCAGCGTTGGCAGAGAGCAAACTAAAGAGCAACAAATCGAATTTATTATCATTATTATTATTATCTATCGCGTTCGGCTGTCCGAGCGCGAGTTGCCGGTGAGCGTCCGCGGACTGTCCATCTTAGAGCCTATCGAATGGGCAGAATCTGAGCGAGAGAGCAGCCGCACGGTAAAGCCAGACGGACAGACAGACAGTGGAGGGAGGAGAGTGGTTGGCCGGTGAGAGAGAGAGAGAGAAGAATGGCGGCTTGTTAGTGTGTGTTAGTGTGGAATGGCAACAAAGTCACACGCATTCTGGCAAAAGTGGGCCGCATTTTCCTAGAATTTCCCCCCAATGCTCTTCTTTATTTTGTTTTTCTTCTTCTTCTTTTTTATATTATATTTATGTGTGCATTTTTGCCCAACAAACAGGCTGCAGGCTGTCCCTGAGCGGGCCGGGAGCACAATTCAGATTTCATTTCATTTCATTTCATTTCATCTCTTCCCTTCGGGCTGGCCCTTCCAAGTGGCCGTCCAAGCGTTAGGGGCGAGCCACAGAGAGACAGAGAGCGGGGCTATTATACTGGACAGCTTGTTATAAAGCGCAGGAAGCGAGGCAAGAAGTTGGGCAAATCCTGTAGACTGCCAGCGCGCAGAGATACACACTGCAGTGTGCAGAGCGCAGAGAACTCACTGCACACTGCACACTGCTCACTGCACACTGCTCACTGCAGTCTGCAGACTAGGACTGAAGACTAGGACCAAGAGACGCGCAGAGAAGTGCAGCCACGCAGAGGCAGTGATCTGCTTTGTGTGCGCCCACTGCGCACTGGCCGCCAAACTGGGCGAGTGTTTGCGCCAATTTGTGTGCACAAATCAATCGCCTTCTCTCGCCGCCAGCCAATTGCGGCCAACCTTTTTTCCCGAAACATTTGGCCCGACTTATTTCTTTGCTCTTTTGATTAGCGTGAACCTTTCCTCAAACTCAAACTCAAACTGGCCCAACTGCTGGCCCTACTCACTCGCCACTGCCCACTGGCGTGCCTATAAAATCGATCGGCCGCGCATTAGTGCGCGCCGGCCGCTCCCCAAAGCTCGGCCACTGCTTGGAGAGCGCCTTCCGAGCCCTAAGGACTGCCTGAGCTTCTGTCAGTTTGAACGCCCAACTGGAAACGGCAAACTCCCAACGGCGTGACGTGCAGAAAGCAGAAAGCAACAAACAGCCAACCTACTTCGCCGGCCCACTATAATGGCGCATTAGAATCATGCCAACGATGATTCTAATGACAGGCCCTGGCCGCTTCCGATCCGATCGGGCTCGCCGAGGGCCAACAAGTGGCCGCTGCAGAGCCGCGGCGAGCTAGCCGCAACAAGGCCCACCAAGAGCCAGTCTCTCTTTGCGCGCGCTCGCCACTCGATCCGGTTCCAGCCGATCCGCTCGGCAGAGCAGCGAGACGAGTCGAGCCGAGAGGAGAGGAGACATGCTTCAGACGGTGGCTTGTTGGCGCTTGTTGCGCGCCGCTTGTTGCTTATTGGCTCCTAATGAGATTGGCTGGCCGGCCATTTTCTATACAATGTTGCCCATTGTATAGAAGTAGCGCACAGTCAAGGAGCCTTAACAACAAGTCTGCCCTTCGAGAGGGCTCCTTGAGCCCTTGAAGGAGTGCAAGAATGGGCATGGGAGGTGATGCGACTCGTGCGACTGTATGCGGAAATTTTCACAAAAATTGTCCTCAGACGAGAATGAAAATGCCGCAGGTCTTCGGGATGCGGGCGCACCTTAGATAAAAAGGGGCGGGAGGTAAACGCACGTAAATTACGTGCACTGTCCCGCAAGTGCGAGTTGGGCGGCGCCAAGTTCGCCGCCGGTTCAGAACTCGCCGCGCGCACACCTGCGTAAGACAAGTGCACGCGGCGGCCCCTCGCACACTTGTCGTACAGTTCGCGCAGCCACAAGTTCGCAGTGGCCAGCGGGAACTGTGCGCATTGAAGCACTCGCGCAGCCAGAAGGGCAAGATCTTGTGGCAGAGGCGCCCTTCACACAGTCTGTCGTACAGTGGCAGACTGCGGCCAAGGCGAGAGGAGGACACCTGCGAGTGCAGTGGACTAGCCAGTTGTGAGCCAGTTTGGCGTACTCGAGCCTGTGTGCGGCGAGTGTCAGTCAGTCGGTGAGTGGTGGTAACCTTTGCACACAACACGCACAGACAGAGAGAAACAGACGACGACCAGTAGCTCTTGATACTAGTTTGCAGGCCTGAGAGAGACGGGCGCTAATGACGAGCGGCAGAGGGAGGAAATCATGCTTATCATTATCATTGTTGCCGCTTTTTATTTTCTCATCATCATCTCTGTCTTATTGGGCTCCTTGGTTGGTTAAGAAGCTGAGGGTTGTTTATGCCCAAACTGTTTGGGCATAAACAAGCGTGTGTGTGTCTGGCGCGCAAGTGGCTGGCTGTGGCGGCGTCCTTCTGTGTCATTATCATGGTAATAATAATCATTATCATTATTATTCAAATTCAAGCTCGAGGGGAGCCCGAGGAGGTGGGAGCAATCACAATGAGCGATAAGAAATAGGAAATAAGGAATAAGGAATAGGAATCAGATAGAGTGAAAATCACAGCACTCCAGAACATGACACTGGCAGCCGAGTGGTGTCAGTGTGTGTGTTTGGCTCGTCTTAACTCGAGACTGTCGAGCGTCGAGCAGGTTGCGCTTGAGTTGCGAGTGAGCTTGGAATCAATCAATTCGGGCGGGCAACTTGTTTGCCTTTGGCTTTTCTCTGCAGTTTGCCAGCCGACCAAAAGCCGCCAGAGCTAAGGGTCGGCTGAGGACGCGCGCCAGTGATGAATGAGCGGCCGCCGAAGCACAGGGCAGAGAGCAGCTCAGTGCGCGCAGACGAGCGCGCACAGCAAAGGTTCGCTCGCAGAGCTAAGGTTCGCTCGCGCAGCAAAGGTTCGCTCGCAGAGAAGCGCGCCAGATGAAAGCGCACTGGACGCGCGCACGGCGCTCACCTAAGGGCAGAAGCCAGAGACTAGAGACTAGAGACTAGCTGCGGCAAAACAAAGATCGTCTCCACCTGAGCACACAATGACACTGAATGGCCGGAAAAACCAACACTCGTTTGGTTGGCCAGCGCGCGCATTCCATTGGCACGCAAAGAAACAATTGGCAATCGAATTGCGGCCTCCGAGCACGCCCCTTTCGACGAGGTGGCTCCGAAACTAGCTCGCTCTGTTGCCTGCTCGCTATTTCTGCGGCCGGCAACTGGTGGCCGGAGAGATAGACACAGAAATGCACACAGAAATAGACACACACACACAAAGACAGACAGTGTCAGGCCGACACACGACGTCATCCGCCGCTGGATACACATCCAGTGTGTGCCGCTCTGCCTAAGGGCCGCAATTGGAGCCCAACGAGAGGCGGCCGCTTGCTCGTCGCCATTTTGGCGCTGCCATTTTGGCGGATTTTACATTTTGGATCTCGCATTTTATTTTGCCCAAAAGGCACAACAAGCGATTATCTTCTGGCCCTCAGTCTGTGTGTGTGTCTTGGTCGCCCTAATGTGTCGTGTCAGCGCAATTTATCACGACTTTTCCTCCCTGGCGATGATCTCGATCATCTCGCGCAGCATAAACAAAACACAAAGGCCCAGCCGAGCGTCTTTTGGCGGCTTTCCTCTCCAATGGGGCCTTCTTGTGCGCCTCTCTTCTTTCTCTTCTCGCCGCCGCAGACAGTCCATGGAGCATCGCTTGCCACTGGGCCAGTGTTCATCCCAATTGGCCGCCTCTTGCGCACTCGGGCCGCCTCCTTGTGGCGCCGTCGCAGCAGCACCACGAGAGCAGCGGCGCGCCCCAGTTGCAGGCGCTAGGCTGCGAGCGGCCGCTCTGCGCATGCGCGGCGGCGGCCAAAGGCGCAGCAAAAATTGCCATTGTCTCAAAAATAGACCAGCTCATATTTTGCCTCCACAAGCAGGCACGCATGGAGCCTTCAGCATTCACAGCCCTTAGGCTTCACAGCCCTTAGGCTTCACAGCCCTTAGGCTTCAGAGGCTTGAAGATTCGGCATTCAGGCTCGAATTGGCATTTGGCGCGAGAATTGGCGCGCGCATTGCTGGTGGGCGCATGCGTGAGCGCAATCATCGCGCAAATTCATCAGACGCGCGCAAGCTCAATGCAAACAATTTTTCCCAGTCGTGTGCGCTCGTCGATTTCCATCTCTCGTTCTTGTTGGCTAAATTCGCTGAGCGAACTTTGCTCGTTCGCTCGCTCGTCTCTGTGTATGAGTGTTACCAGTGCCACACTGCCGCAGTGTTAGTGCCAGTGAGTAGTGTCTCAGTGAGCCAGTTCATGTGTCTGTGCGTGCGTGTCAGAGCGCGCCTCTGGGCCTGAGTGCGACTGTGCCCCAAACGAGCACCTCTTCTGCCTCGCCGCTCGCCCTTCCCGCCGATTGATTATTGTTTTTGTGTATATTATCACCAGTTCCAATCCAGTTCCAGTTCCAGTTCCAAGCTCCAAGCTCCAGTGCCACTAGCCGCTGCTTCTCGGCTCGGCTCGCCAAGAAAGCCCCAAACAGTTTTCATCATTTTCATGCACGTGCCAACACTGGCCACACCTAATAGACCTAATAGACCCCAACGAGACCAGCACCAAGCAGCAGCAGTTGCGAGCCGCCGGCCGAGCGCTCTTGCTGGCGGCATCGCACACTAGCTCGCCCAAGCCCAAGCTCAAGCATCACTTCCAGTCTCAGTCTCAGATTTTCAAGCAAGCCCAAGCTCAAGCCTCCAGTCAAGAGCCGCCAGCTCAAGAGCAGCAGACAAGGAGCGGCCAGAGAGGAAGCGAGACTGTCAAGATTGTCAAGATTGTCACACCAAGAACACTCTGAAGCACCAGGAGCTGCACCATGAGCGCGGCCACAGCAACGCCCACAAGCACCAACACCAGCAACTCGTCGCCAGGCCTAAGCAGCA
>Ga0268247_10000060_pt1 | contig 33691 bp, 46 predicted proteins | sample AgamicOrMae_FD_200245 | JGI IMG/M metagenome (GOLD analysis project Ga0268247, IMG submission 200245) | Agave microbial communities from Guanajuato, Mexico - Or.Ma.e (v2) (version 2) | ecosystem: Host-associated > Plants > Phyllosphere > Phylloplane/Leaf | place: Guanajuato, Mexico | collected...
ACGCGGCATTTTCAACATATCGTCGGCGGTTTTATCGATAAATTTCTTCACCACCCACGAATTTTTGTACATTGCCAGCAGTTCACGATCAGAAACATCACCCCGCGTGCTTCCGTAGTTGATCGCCGCTACCCGTTCTCCCAGCGATGTGAACATACTGGTCAGGCCATCAGTAAGGTGTCGGTGTATCGGTTTTTTCAAAGCCACTCCTTACGGTTACGGTTTCTGATAGTTGGTTAGTACATAAAGCTCCCCACGAGAAATGAGACCTTGCACACCCATGCATGGATTTTCATCACCTAATGGGTTTAACTCATGCTTGTCGCCGTAGTTATCTACGAAAAGCCTCTCTTGACAAGACATCTGCATAAGCCACTCCCACTTTGCTGACCTCACCTTACAAAAAACACTTATCATCAGAATGCCTCCGGGAATCCTCAACCGCTTCCATATCTAACCTCTCTGTTGCGATATTTTATGTTATCAGTGTGTTATCTCTGCGAACACGCATAACAGACTGGCGTGTTACCCCAAATTCACGGGCGATTTGCGCAATAGATATCCCCGCCTGAATTTTTTGCAGCACCACGTTTTTTTGTTCCGGCGTAAAAGCAGGTGGCCTGCCCGCGCGTTTTCCTTCTTTTCTGGCTCTCGCCAGTCCGGCCTGAGTACGTTCAACCAGTAAATCCCGCTCAAATTCAGCCACCGCAGACAACACCTGCATGGTCATCTTTCCCGCCGCACTGGTGAGGTCAACGCCACCCAGCGCCAGACAGTGCACTTTCACCCCGCGCGTTTCCAGCATTTCCACGGTTGTCCTCACATCCATAGCGTTACGACCAAGACGATCCAGTTTGGTCACCACCAGAACATCCTGCGACTCCAGACGGTCAAGCAGACGCATGAACTCAGGACGGCGGGTCGCTGATGTTGACCCACTGATGGTTTCCATCACAAAACGATGCGCCTCTATCGCAAACCCGGCACTCTGAATTTCCAGCTTCTGGTTTTCGGTGGTCTGGTCAGCGGTGCTGACGCGGCAATAAGCAAAAACACGGGACATAACACACCTTTCATGTACTAAATGGATGTACTTATTATCTGCACATGTACTTTTTTAATCAACCTATATTTAGTACACACATCACAGAATAAGTACTAAATCGCTCGTTTTAGTACACTGCATTACAAAATATCAAGCGCCGACACTCGCCCTTTAATGTACCCATCCAGTGAATAACGCACGGCATCCAGGCAGTGGTTCCAGTCGTCTACGATCACCGGCAAAATATCCCCTGTATTTCTGTCGACTTTGTACGAATACAACCGCGCCTCTTCCAAGGTTTTTTTACATCTGGGGTGTATGTATATACGTCTGAACCCACGCAGGCGGGATATTCCATCCTCTACACTGCCATTCCACTTTGCCGCTGGGCCAATGTTGAATCCCTGCCGCCGCAGGTAGCTAATGGTTTCCGGTCTGCTGTTGTCTGCCTTTATCGGCCAGCGCCTCGCCTCCGGCACCTTGTCGTAAAACGTGGGCAGCGCATCCAGCTCAACTGCCACGCCCCACGCTTCGTACTCAATGTACAGATCGCTGTCCAGTATGAAGCTACGGATTAGCGTGCTGGGGTCGGAGGCAAACCCAAAGTCTGCACCAAAAAGTAAGCGGTCAGCCTTGCGCCACAGTTCCTTGTCAAAATCGAGTACTTCGTATTTGCCGTTGAGCACCTGCTTATCGGAGTTTTCGAGATAGGCACCGTCCCAGATCCATGCGTAGGCGTTATCGTCCAGCCGTTCCCTGTCAGATTGTCGGTCTTCTTCCAGGACACGGGGGAACCACGGATTGTCCTGGTAATTAAGTTCGGCGATTTTTGCCCGTTCAGGCGGGTTTATGCGAAGTCGTTTATCGGTAGCACTGCCGCGCACTTCTGGGTTCCACGTCACCCATATTTCCGACTCGTCATCACCGCGCACGGTTGGTGTGAGCTTGCGCCACGCCATTTCAGACACGGACTCCGCCTCATCAACCCACGCCAGCAGAATATGGGCTTTGGATTTGATGCTGTCCAGATTGTGGCGCAGCCCACAGAACACGTAACTAATTCGCCGGTCTTTGGTGCGAATATACTTCTCACCGATATCAAAGAAGGAATTCAGCCAGGGGACGCCCCTAATCGCCTGTTTCACCTCCTCCATACTGGATTCTTCCAGCGAGTTCATAAATTCACGGGCGCACAGGATCACTCCTGACTTTCCCGATGTGGCATAGCTGTATGCCTTTACGGCGGTCATTAACGCAAACGAGCGCGTTTTACCGCTGCCGCGCCCCCCGTACGCGCCACGATAACGGGCAGATCCATCAAAAACGGGTAAAAGTTTAGGGGGTAATTCAATCTGAACGGTCGTCGTCAATGTGTGCTCCCGGAGAAACTATCTTAATTATGGCTGGCTGCACTGCGTCACTGTCGACAATCCCCAGAGATTTCTGCGCCTCCAGTATCAGCAGCTTTGGCACCTCTAAACCTGATGATTCCAGACGCAACACGGCCTGAACCGCGTCAAGTTCCTTCGATTCTTTCAGGCCAATGATTCTGGCTGTCTCTCTGGTTTTCCACGATTCAGGAACACTGACACCTTCTTCTTCGCACTCGTCAACGGCATCGAGATAAGTGATTTCACCCGCTGTAAGCCGCTGCCGGATGCCTTTCAGCGTTTCCCTGCGGTGCTGTTCTTCAAACCCGATCATCGATTTACGGAAGCCATTTTTAGACGCCAGCATAATGTCGTTGTGCGTTGGCAGGACTTCTTCCTTGATCGCCTTTACGCCGTCCTTGTCTTTAATGACGGTGATTTTTTCCCGCTTGTCCATGTTGGACAGAATTCCGTGGTTTATCTTGTTGGCCAGCATCATTTCAGGATTGGTAAACGCTTTGTCAAACTCTGGATTTTCTTTACGCCAGCGGCGAATGGTTCCTTCTGTTACACGTTTGTGCGCCGCAAAATTAACGTTGTTCATCGGCACTCTGCTGGCCCCGGCAAAACTTACCGCCTCCCAGATATATTCCTCTCTGAACTTCGTCTTCGTGCGCTGTTTTTTTTCGTCCATCAGGTCGCCTTTTTCTGGATCATCTGCAATAGGAAAAAATGCCTGATCCAGATCGTAAGAATCGAATGATGTTTCTGATTTCTCTGAAAAAGTTGTTCGTAAAAATCGAGAAAAAGTTACAGTGCATTTTTCATCTAAAAACGCTTGTATTTCCGGATCGAGATCCATATTGCCTAATTCTATATCTGGAAGTGAGATTTCACCTCTTCCGGCTCCCCAATGAGGTGTCCATAGTAGGTCAGCGTTGTACCGATATCTTTGTGACCCAGTAACTTTTTCACCGTCACCAGATCCCGCCCTTCCGCTATCCAGTTCGCCGCCGCAAAATGCCGCAGCGCATGGTTGGAAAACCTAAACCCCAGCGACTGATACAGCGGACGCATCTTCTTTGAGCGGAAACTTTGCAGGTTAACCGGCTTATCGTGCCGCACCCCGCTGATAAAAAACTCTGCCTTCGGATCTAATTTCGCCTCCAGCAAAAAGAAGTCGTTATTCACCTTCACTTCCCGCCAGTCCCCGCGTTTCAGCCCCGGCGTGATCCCCTGCTGGGTCAGATGCCGCCGTATCGTGAGCTTTCTCTCGCTGAGATCGTCCCGCCGCAGCGCCAGCGCCTCCGATGTGCGCAGGCCACAGGTGGCACACAGAAAAATAAACATCCGGATGCAGGGATCGTCCGTTGCCTCATACAGGCGCTTCACGTCACCGGATGACGGAATAACCGGGGGCTTTCGCTCCTTTCTGACCGGTTTCGGGCAGGGGTTGTTAATGAGCAGCTTAAACTCTGTTTTCAGCAGGTTAAAAGCGGCCCTGACCTGCCTGCGACACCTCACCGGAACGCCATCTTCCATCAGCAGGGCGCTGATTTTCCCCACCCGCGTGGCACGCAGCCCCTCACTGACCTGAGCGAAGTCAGATGCACACTGACGAAACGTTCCTTCTGCCAGTTCGCCGTTTCTGACTTTTGCCCACTGATAGCCCAGATAAAAATACAGCACCTTCTGCACGGTAAAGTCACGCAGCGACAGGAACTCAACCGGGGTACACATCTTCAGCTTATGTGCTTCAGTCAGGTATAACTGGTGACAGGCTTCCTCCAGCGTCCGGTAATCCTTGCGGCGCGTGGTGCCGTTGATCAGGCAATGCACCCGGTAACGTTTTTTTCCCTGCCGACTGGTGAATATCGCTATGGAGGCCAACGTCACATCCTTCTTTCTTTTAAGACCAGCAGAAAAGCCCCGCAGCAGGCGGGGATCTGGCAGGGAAATGAGATTAAAGGTAGCCGAATATTTTTAGCTGGAACAGCACCCATTCAACCTGTTCCGCAGACTGACCAATCCCTTCGGCCAGAATATCCCGTGCGTCACACTCAGGGTGTACCTTTATAAACTGCATAATTTCTTTTGCAAAACTGTTTATTTTCAATGTGTTGACCTCCGTTACTGGCGGTCACACACTAGCTCTGTCCCAGGCCGTCAGCCACCACTACGGGGATTTTTACCAGTCCCAGCTTTCTCGCCGCCAGAATGCGGCCATGACCGGCAATCAACCCGCCATTACTGTCCGTCAGCACCGGAATGAGAAAACCAAACTCGCGGATGCTGGCCGCAATCTGCGCCACCTGCTCGTCGCTGTGGGTACGGCTGTTCAGTGCGTAGGGGATCAACGAATTGATATCCGCATATTCAAAAGAGATTTCACTCGCCATGCGCGGTTTCCTGCCGTGAAAGAAGAAAAGCATAGCTAACCCCCATCGTTATCACAATCCGTCAGCGGGTTCGGCTTAACGCATCGTATGCCCGTTCACAGGCCACTCCTCGCGTTCTTGCTTCATCAGCCGCTGCTGCCAGTTCTCCCGCTCTTTTGTCAGCGCTGCGGAACAGCTCGGCCAGCAGTACGGCTCCGCTGCCTGCTGCCTGGCCTGCACCGGGAGGGGGGGACTGGCAGGTGCGTTCACGGTCTGCCAGTCGACGGGCGAGGATTTCTGCGCTGTTGTGCAGGCGGTCAGCAGCAGCACGGGCAGTGCTGGCATCAGCCTGTACCACAGCCAGTTGCTGTTCAGCCCGGTTACGGATCTCATTGATTTCATTCTGCCTGCGTTGCTCCTCATTTCTCGCTTCGGTCTGACGTTTCGCCAGTGCCGTGGCATCGTCAGCGTCACGCTGGCTCCAGCGCTGCTGCCACTTACCTTCTGCCTCATTAAATCCGGCCTGCCAGCGCCAGTGGGAAAATGCCGTTATCGCTGCAATAACAGCCACCGCCAGAACGATTTTCCAGTAACGCCCCATCATGCTAAAAACATATCCCGCTCTGCCAGACGGCGGCGGGTTAACCCTTCCACCACCCGACCATCGGCGCGGTTCCAGCGGGGGAATTCTTCGGCGGCACCAGAATAGTCTCCGGCATTGAGTTTTTTCAGCAGCGTACTGTTTTTCAGGTTACCTTCCCCAAGGTTGAAGGTGAAAGACACCAGTGCGTCGAACTGATGCTGACTCAGGGTAACATTCACCAGTCGGTACACCGCCGCTTCAAACTGGTCGAGATCATCACGAAGAAACTGCTCTGCCTGCCCCTCCGTAATAGTGTCCCCCGGCTTTACGCCTGCCGTATGGCCATAACCAATTGTCCAGACATGGGCTGAACACTGATAGGCCGTCAGACGCAGCCCTTCAAAGTTTTTTATCAGCATGATACCGCTGTCGCTGATCTGCATTCGTGTTTTACTTAATGTCATCTTTCATCTTCCCCGATAACAGACTGCTTCCCCGGCGTTTAAGCCATAATTCAATGACCTGATGGCCTGCAATGCCCAGCGCTGACCCCAGTCCAACAACCGCGACAGCCGGAAGGCCAGGCACCCAAATCAGCACCGCCCCCGCCATCATTGATGTGCTAGATCCTAAGATCACCCTGCCGATAAAAAGACGTAGGGTGATGGGTTCATCACTGTTCATGGCCTTGCCAACAGCAATTAATGCGCCGAGTACCAGCAAGCTCCAGATCGTTTTTTCATGCTCTTGCATCCCAAAAATCCCTTCATCACGTAAGCGTTCTTATGCCTGCTGCCGTAAACAGCAGCAGGGTAAAAACTCTCAGGACATGCCAGTACGCCAGTGTTGCCATTTCACGCAGGCTGCAAAGCCCGGCTAATCTTCTCCGCTGCATTTTTGCTGACGGATCGCCCCAGCAGTCCGGCACCGGATACCACGCAGGCTGCAAAGCCCGGCTAATCTTCTCCGCTGCATTTTTGCTGACGGATCGCCCCAGCAGTCCGGCACCGGATACATCGCATTTTTACGTCAGGGTCTTAACGCCCGGCATGTCCACAGACTGATTTTGCCGCATTCAAAGGGGACGCATCTTTTTCAACGCGCCAGCGGGCTGTCTGCTCAGTCAAAACAGGTTCTTGATTGTTAAAGAGCGGCGGTGCCTTAGCACCGAATTCGTAAAACAATAGGTTAGCGACCGTAGGAACACATTAAAAAATTTACAGATTCCTGATATCTGTCTGAAAAATAAGGCAGGAATATTTACGCGCCGGGAACACAGCACTAAAAACGCATTCATTACTTTTAATTAATGTCAATAAAATATTTACGTTTTTCATCTATCTATCTGATACTTAATCAGTATTTATTTTCATCGCTTTCACCGTAGTGCATTCAATCTTTATCACCGCTAAAATGCTATTTTCATATTTAGCGAAAAAGCGAGAACAGCAATGATCATCAGTGTTGTCAGTCAGAAAGGCGGGGTCGGTAAATCGTCCCTAGCCAGAACACTCGCCGTAGAGTTCACGCGAGCAGGATGGCGGGTACTGCTGGCCGATACCGATTACGGGCAGGCAACCAGTAACCGGTGGAATGAAAACCGGCGACAGCAGGCAGAGTTAAAACCGGAGGTGAACGGGCAGACGTTTCCGTCAACGCACCAGGCACTACTTGAAGCCGCGAATTTTGATCTGGTGGTGATAGATGGTGCACCTCATGCCACACACGGCACGCAGGAAGCCGCCGCACATTCTGACCTGGTGCTCATCCCCACCGGCAGCAGCCTGGACGATCTTGAGCCGGGGATATTACTGGGTAACGAATTAGCGAAATCTGAAAATAGCAAAATAGCGTTTGTGCTAATCAGAACAACCAGCACAAAGCAGGAACGAGAAGCCAGAGAAACGCTGGAAGGGTACGGGTTTGACGTGCTACCCGGCGAGATCCCGATGAAAACCGGTTACATCACTGCCCTGGACTCCGGTCGCGCACTGACCGAAACGGAATACCCCACCCTGAACAAACACGCGATGGATATCGTCAACCATATCGCCCTGAAGGTGAACCCAGAATGAAAAATGTCTCTCTGATAGGCAAGCCAAAATCCGGCCCGATCAAACAGGAAACCCTCAATACCAGAAAGCGGGAATCCACGCAGCTGGTTGATCTGAATTTCAAAGTATCACCTGAATTTCATCGCTCTTTTAAAATCTACGCCGCTTCCAACGACATGAGCATGAAGGATGTGCTGATGGCGGCATTTTCAGCGCTGAAAGAAAAAAGCATTTCAGGTCAGTAAAAAATATTGTGGTATTTCGGCGGGAATCAGCCATTCCTGCCGAAAAAACAGCACAGGGGCATTTTGAGGCTGAGTGCCAGCGGCGGGTGAAGCGGGGTTATGTCCCAGCAGGTCAGTAATGTGAATATCTGCCATCCATACCCATCAAGCCGCCAATGTGTTGATGACCCAAATTACAGGTGTATACTTCACTGCCCATAGGGTGACTTCCAGCCTCATAAAAATGATCACCAGGACACCCACGGGGTACTAATTTTTCCAGCTGTAAAACTCGTTTTTCAAGCTCAATAATTCTCTTTTCCAGTGATTCTGACATCGTTTTCTCCACCTGTAACGCAGTTCATATTTTGAACAAAAAAAGGCTCTATAATCGCGTAGCGATTAATCACCCTCGTCCCATTCAGCGTCAGGATCTGGCGCAAGTTTTGCCACTTCGTCAGCGATATCCGTAGCCGCCTCAATGATATCCTACCACTTCCATGCTCTTGACGATATATCCTCTGCCAGCATCCAGATGGACTCTTGGTCGGGTACGCTGGCATTAGGCTGTGCCGGATCGATCTCCATCAGAGATTCAGCCATCCTGTGCAGCTCGCGTAGCTCCTCCTGCATGGCAGAAATACCGTGTTTTACCCTGTCCAGGTCATCAATGGCCCTCAGTATCCGTTCAGGTTCAAAATCATCCTGAAAAGCCTCGAAAGCAGCTTCGTCCAGATTGCCGTAGCGGGTGTGTATTGGCATAGCCGTTCTCCTTTTCGATACACCACTTCGCTTTTTTCTCCCTCAAATGAGGGATGAAAAACAGAAGTCAGAATGGTAACTGCTGCTGACCACCACCCTGCAAAACCTGCAATTTTCGGTGGTGATCGTTCTGATGCGTTGCCCAGTGTGCACGCCGGATTACCATTGCCTGTTCATTGCCCATGCTGCGGTGTGATTTTTCCTCACCGGCTTCTTCTTGCTTCTGGCAGATCGGGCAGTAGTCTTTGGTTTCCATGCCTCCGTTCCTACCCGAAAAAAAGATATTACCGTGCCATGTGGCACAGTCCCGGCACAGCGGTGCATCGCAGGTATGCATTTTTCGCACCTTGCACATCAAACCGTTTTCATCCGTGTCTGCATCCCAGCCAAGCAAACCGTCACACAGCAGTGACGCAGGCATACCACAGAACATGCATTCCGTTTTTTTCATGTTTTGATTATCATTTGTGAGAAAAATAATAAATGGTGCATACAATTAACAACCAAATACCCCCAGCAATTTTAAACCACTTTGGAACATACTTATTTAAAGAAAACCAATAAAATATTGGCGGCATAATTAAAACCAGAGGAACAAGACAAATAAATCCAATCCTACCAATTACTTTATTAACTCTCTCTTTCTTTTTATTGTCTTCTTCTTGCCTTACAAAATTTTCCTGTATTTCTATTTCTTCTTTTTTCTGTTCTAGATTTCTAGCATCTTCCAATATCTCTGACTTTGCCAGATTCCAAGAATGGAAGTTATCATTAAGCCAATTCTTTATAGCAAAAAAATCTTTTGAAATTCTATTTTTTTCACGCTGGCCTGATGCACCAGAGAATTTTATCTCTTCAATTGTCGATGCTAATGTACTCATCATTTTTCCTAGTTCTTTGTCTTTCTCCTTATCAGGGACTAGAGTGCTGGTATCCGTACTCGTGTCAAAATTATCTATATCCACCCCATTGACCTTGAGGTAGCTATAAAACATTAAAAGAGATTCATGCTGTACTTTTTCTACGAAGTTTCCGAAAGATTCTTCCTGCTGTGCTGGTTCTAAAGAATCAGTATCCATATCTGGCTGGCTTTGATGTGGACTAGAAAACAGTTTTTTACTGTATGACATTCCCGTTCCGGGTAGACCGATCGTTCCTCGCGTACCATTTTTCCCAAAATTAACAGTAGCACCTTTGATACCAACTGATGTGCTTGTTCCTTTCTTCCCGATATTAACATAAACACCTGGTGCTATTTTAATTCTCTGTCTAAAACGAAAAGCCATAATTTATCCCAAGATAACTTACCATTGAGTGAACGAGCCTATTCTAGCATCGGTTCACTTCCGCTTCCTCGCTTTTGCTGTTCGTTCCTCGTCGCAATGCTCCTGCGGTACGCCTTAGCAAAAGACTGCGGCGAGCGTTGCGGTTTTCTGGGGCTGTCTGACTTGTTGTTTTTGCGAAAACGCCGACAGGTGGTACAGCTTGCTGTGCCGCATGGCGGGGTTGCCCGGCGGGAGCCGGTTTTGACTTTCAGTATGTTAAGAGTTTTTAACTTATGGTGATTTATTCAGCATTGTAACCTCAAAGAATAGATATAGTGAAAAATATAACAATATGATTTAATTTGTTTTTTTTAAAATCATCACGACACAAGCTATGTCGTGATGTTACGACACAGTCTATGTCGTGTTATGTCACACGGTGTGATCGTAATCGCGTTTTTTTTGACATAAATGTCTTGATTTTTTTAATGCGTGACGTATTATACGTCAATAAAGTCGCATCAATACGACATATAATCGAGGTTTTAATGCTGGTAAACGATTCGCTGACAAGGACAATAAGGGCAAAAGAGCTTAAAGATTCTGCAAAAGTGGAGAATGAGCGTTTGGATGATGAATCTAAAAACAGCCAATTTACACAGACTTACCCAAAGGGTTGGTTGAGGATTCGTGAGCTTTCACGAAAAAATCCAGGATCTGTATCATTGTATTCGTTTCTTGCTGAGCATATAGACCATGCATGTGGAGCTGTAGTTGCAGATCAGAGTTTTTTAGCTGAGCGATTAGGAGTATCAGTTCGCACTATACAGCGCTGGCTTGATTTTTTAGAAAGTGAAAAAGCTCTCATAAGAATTCCAATAGCCGGGAAAGTTTGTGCATACGCCCTTAGTCCACATGAGGTATGGAAAGGCTACAACACAACAAAGGAATATGCTGCTTTTGTAACCAAAACATTGGTTAACAAAAATGGAGAAATACAGAGAAGAATTAAAGCCATGTTTTCTTCAAAAGAAGATTAAAATTTATTAACGCCCAGAGCAAGTGCTTGCAACACTTGCCCTGAGCTAACCCACACACTTGCATAACCAAGAGGTGAGCTATGAAAAATAGTACCGCGCTGCTGCGCGTAAAGAAAGGCTATCGTTATACCCGCCGCGAACTTGTTCGCTTTGCTAACACATCAAAATATCTGACTCCGCGTCAGCGTCAGCACCTGCGTATCGTTGGGGGTGTTGCATGAAATCCTTCTCAGTTTTTCAGCAGGTGGCTACCACTGCGGCCAAATTCGAGCGTACCGGTGACTTTATGACGGCGGCACGACTGTGGCGCAAGGCGTTTGTCATTTCTGTTAATCCAGCAAATGAAAACTGGTGCCAGGTCAGGGCGCAGCATTGTGAAAACGTCCTGCGCCGCCTGTCCGGGAAAGTGGTGAACAGCATCGGAGGTGTGGCATGAAATACACCGCCTGTATCAACAGTCATCGGCATGACGCTCTCGGTCGTCCGGATATTCGCTTTGCCTGCTCAGATTGTGGAAATCTGAATATGGCACTGACAGGATTCTTCTGGCGTGCAACGCTCGTCGCCAGTCCTGCAAATAACCCGGAATCGGCCGCATCTGAATTCATTGAAAAGCTGAATTCCAGACAGTTTGAATCTCTGTTTTTTAAGCGTACTACAGCAAAGTCCTGTGAAAATACCTGCTGTAATTGCACAGGTGCCGCCCGTGGCAGACTGCTTCGCGCCCTTGAAAGACATAACCAGATTGAGAGTGATGGAGGTGCAGCATGAAATATTTCACAGTGACCTACGTTTCCCAGAAGACGCTGCACCCTGACGGCTACAAAACATTTACCTCTTTTGTGGCTGCTGACACCAAGCACGCCGCGAAACTGAAAGCCCTTGAGGTGTTATCTCAGGAAGATCCGGCCTGCTGCATGATGTACAAAGTGCCGCGCCTGGATGAAATTTCCGAAGAAGAATACCTGCGTAATACCGCTTCTCCGGCTGAGGCGGCTGATGGATCTGACTCGCTGGCCACAGACCAGTATTGCGCCCTGCTGGCGATTTTTGGCGAACAGGACGAGTACGATGATGACGAGCGCCGCGATGCGGATGATTTACTGGCCTGTCCTGATGATGAACCGGATGTGTATGCTGAGTACCTGTCACTGCGGCGACTGGTTGCTGAAACGCTGGATGGCACGCCCGTCAGCCTCAGCTTGTCTGAGATTCAGGCGCTGGCAGTACAGCTGTACAATGGTGAATGGATTAGTAAACGCGAAATTCATAATTCGCTAAATAGCGACTATGAAACTAACTTGTCCACAGAAGTAGTGGATAACCAGCCGCATATCCCGGAAGAAGTTGCGGAGGGTGAGACGGTTCGGGAAGTTAGCTCAGAGGTCAATATTTCATCAATTACCGATGCCCGGTCACCTGAATTACCCACTAATGAGCGGAGGGAATACCCGCACAATCAGGAGTCACTGGAACTTGAGATTGCCTGTGCCCTATGGCCAGGTGATGTTGATGCCTCAGCTGTACCCCGCGAGATACTGGAATGGGCGAAGAAAAAAATTAGCCGCCGTGAAGAAGACCTGATCGGTTGGGTGTGCGCTTTGCGGAAAGTCCCTGATATTTTTTCTTACAGCAGGGCATTCATTTTCGATGTGATACGTGAAGTCGATAACCGGGATATTTACCTCGATGCTGTGGCGATTGAAGCACACATCACCAGTTTTATCACTCAGTACCGAGCTTTGTACACCTCAAGAACAGGCGATGATGCACAGGAAAATATTATCGTTAATACGCTAAATAGCGATTTAACACATGGTAATACTGATGATGAATTATCGGATGCTAATAATCTAAATAGCGAAATAACGTTAACGGAATCATCATCACGGTCGTTCCTGTCGGACTACCCTCCTGTTAATGGGGTGACTGAATTTGATGAAGATCGCCCCATAACTAATGGTGCTGCCAATGCGGTTGATATGCTGAATCAGCAACTGTCTGACATACCCAACGGCGGCAGTCTGGTGATTGTCGATTTGAGCAATGACCTGTACCACGCCTGTGACGGGTATTCGAGTACACAACTACGGATGGTGCAACGCGGTGGCACCGCCTCCCTTGCGTGGTACAAATCAGCCCCGCGTGACGAAAGTAAGTCAGGGGCGCTGTCGCTGGGTACGGCGGTTCATACGGCAATACTGGAGCCTGCACGCTTTGATGAAGATTTCGTGTGTGCCCCTGATGTTAATCTCCGTACCAGCGATGGCAAAGCAGAACTGGCGGCATTTGAGGAACAGTGTGAGGCTGATGGCCTGACGCCAATGAAGTCCGATGACTACCGCAAGGTGTGCCTGATGCGGGATTCCGCGCTGGCACAGCCGGTTATCGCTGCGCTGTTGCAGCGTGGGGTTGCAGAGCTGTCTGTGTTTTATCGCACAGAACAGGGTGTGCTGTTCAAGGTTCGCCCGGACTGGTTCGGTGAGCTGTGCGGCGTACCTTTCGTGATGGATGTCAAAACCACTGATGATGTGCAGGATTTTGGGAAGTCAGTCGAAAAATACGGCTACCACGTACAGGCGGCTTTCTACAGTCTGGTGATGAACAAAGTCTTTGGTGTCGAGGCAGATTTTGCTTTCTGTGTGGTCGGCAAGTCCCTGGAGTGTGGGCGGTATCCGGTTTCTCTTGGATTGCTGGAAGACGCTGATTTTGACGAGGGGATGTTGCAGGTGCGCGAAACCATCACCCAGCTTGAAGTGTGTGAGCGTGACGGCTTTTCAGCAGACATGGGGATCATCAGCAGACCCTGGTGGGCGAGAATGGCCGACCAGCGCCGCCGTGCAACTCAGGAGGCATCAGCATGAACCAGGTAGCCACGCTTGAAAGCATTCACGCCGATTTGTCGTCGGCGTTAACCCGGCAGGGTATTAAAAGCCTGCTTCCTGCGCACGTCAGCCCGGAACAGTTCACCCGTACCGCAGCCACCGCACTGGTGGCTGACCCTGAACTGCAAAACGCCGACAGGCAGTCACTGGTGATGTCGCTGATCCGCTGTGCGCAGGATGGCCTTGTTCCTGACGGACGCGAAGCCGCGATGGTGGTTTACAACACGAAGCAGGGCGATCAGTGGGTTAAAAAGGCGCAGTACCTGCCAATGGTTGACGGGGTTCTCAAACGGGCGCGTCAGTCTGGTCAGGTTGCCAACATCACGGGTAAAGTGGTGCATATGGCCGATAAATTTGACTACTGGGTTGACGAGAACGGTGAACATATTGAGCACCGGCCAGCGTTTGAAAATCATGGTGAAATCAGACTCGTCTATGCTTTTGCTAAACTGACCAGCGGTGAAATTGTGGTGGAGGTCATGAGCCGGTCGGAAGTTGAGAAGGTGCGTGACGCGACTGCTAAAAAAGACCGGGATGGCAAACCTAAAGTGCCAGCAGTGTGGCAAAAGTGGTTTGACCGCATGGCGTTGAAGACGGTATTACATCGTCTCGCCAGACGCCTTCCGTGCGCCTCTGAGCTGTATTCTCTGCTGGATGTTAACCAGATTGCGGACGAAGCAGAAAAACCGCTGAACGTGGCGCACAGCGCGAAATCGCGCCCACGCCTGCGTGATGCACTGGGGAAAATGAAGTTTGGCCAGCCTGCTGCAAAGCAAAATTCAGAAACAGTTCATGAGGCTGAGTTCACGGAATTACAACCAAATCCTGCGCTTGAGGCCGCGCTCAACGCCCTGGATGATGTCACCGATGAAAACAGCTATACCGAAGTTGCCGGACACTGTACCACTCTCGCGGCTACCCTGACGGAGCAGGAGAGGACGGGCTTGAGAGAAAAACTCAGGCTGACCAAAGCAAGGATTGAAAACTCGCGGAGGGGGCTTTGACGACAATGATAGCGTTCAAGCACCTGTGGCGATGGCTGAAATGCACACTGAACCAACCAGGCGTACCGTGATGGTGGTGCCATTTTATAACACCACGCAGAACTCATGGCGGTTTCCTGATGGTGAGATTGTCTACCGGCTTCTGGATGCGGAGAAAAAGGCAAAATCGCTGGGGATGGTACTGGAAGAAAGGCAAAAGTGGCGGTTTTCAGATAGCCACTGAGGTGAATTTTTGAATTCAGGGAGGCTCATATATGCTCCCTGATGGAGGCGATAATGTCCAAGCTAACATCAGCAGAGCGAAAATGGCTGAATGACGTACAGGCGGTTCTAAATAATTGACCTTCTGACAGGATCGGGTTTTTCACGACTGGTGATCGAACTATTTATACATGGGATTTAGATAAGACTGATGCGGTAAATGACCACCGCTGTGATTTTCACGAAGCAGTCAGGAGAGAACGCGCATCATTCAGTGTGTTCTTGACATTCCCTACCCAAGTCGAAAGTACCGCAGGATAAGGCAAAACTAATGACCAAACGAACCTTAACCAGAGAATGCCTACAGGAAATAATAGAACTGTGCAGAAAGGCAAATTACAAACCATATGACACAATTCACGCCGCAAATCTTGCACGGGTCTGCACTAGTGAACATGTCGAAGATATGGCTATTGCGCTACTGGAAAACGCTAATCAAATGGACGAATTGACTATGTGGGTTAAGCGATTAGCCCACTCACTTAGAAATGCTAAACCAGACAGCAAGTTACATTCTGATGCAATGGAATATTTGAGCAGAAAGGAGTTGATTCGTGTGGAGGATATTTTGCGATGACCAGCGCTCGCATCGATTACCGTATAGAAAAGTATCAACTGACGGAAGCCAGCGAAACGCCAAAGATTGCGGCGCAGTGGCAGCAGGTAATCAACACCTGCCAGCAGCAAAAGGTGGGTAGCACGGAACGCCTGCGTATAGCGCTGCAAACCGTAGACTACGTTACCAGCTTCGAGTTGCCTTTTCGCCTGATGCTGATCCGCGCCCCTCAGCTTATCGATAAGCTACGGGAGGAAGGAGGGATATTCAGCAAGTCGGCAAAACTTAACGGGAACAAACGGTGCGTGGTGTACAGTCGTCACGCAGATTTTTCAGCCCCAGATGACTTTCAGTACATGCGTACATACAAAGTCTTTCGTACTGGCGCAGAAGGTGGAACGACATCCAGCTATACCAGCATCACACAGCAATCAGATGTTCCGCGTGAGCGCCTGCGTCTGGCCCTCACGTCAGGATTAATGGTAACCGCCCTTGATGCCATGCTGTTCTTTGGCGTTCAGCGCATCGCCTCTGATGTAGCCATATTCCGTAAGCAGGGGATGCGTTTAACGTTATTGCATGTCAGTGTTTATGACAGTCTTACGCAGACTGTCCGGGATGTGCCTGCTTACCGTGCTGAATTTTGATAGATAAGGGTATTATGTGGTAAAGGAAAAAATAGATTCAATTCAGATGTTCAGGTGTTTTGCTGCTTTGTTTGTTGTTATCTTTCATTTCAGGGATGTACTGCCTTTTGACTATAACTCATTTGTAGGGCATTTTGTTATCCGTGGGTATTCTGGCGTTGATATGTTTTTTGTGATCAGCGGGTTTATTGCATATTACACAATCCAAAATAACAAAAGTGAAGACAATAAATCTGGGTTGCGGTATTTCCTTAAGCGGGTCGCAAAAATTATACCGCTTTACTACATATTCACCATGCTAAGTTCTGGTCATACGATTGATAGTTTTTATCAAACACTTAGATCACTTTTATTTATCCCTCGCGGATTGGGGCAGGAAGGGCCTCTCTATGGTGGTGCCAGAGTTGGTCAGGGATGGACATTAAATTACGAAATGTATTTTTATTTGGTTGTTGCTGCTTCATTTTTGTTTGGCAGGTATAAGTGGTATTTTACATATGGCTTTATCCTGTCAGTGATACTGGTTCCTGTAATTGTGTTGGGTGTTCCAGATAAATACGGTCACGAAGGTTTTAATTTTGACTTAACATATCTTAGTTTAATGAGTAATCCGATAAATCTTGAGTTCTTGCTTGGGATTACCGTTGGCTTTGTTTATTCAAAAATGAACAAGAGAATGAATTTTTTATGGGCTATGTTTATAATTTCGGTGATTATTTATTTCTTTATGAATTTCTACAGCCAATTCTACGGGTTTTCACGCATCACTGCATGGGGGATTCCTGCTGCACTGCTCATGTTATCCGTTTTGAAACTTGAGAAGGCAGGACTATTCACTGCTCCAGCATCCCTTGTCAGAATTGGGAATATGTCTTTTTCGATATACATCGTTCACGCTGGCGTTATTGGCTTATTGATGAAGATTGCATCACATACCTTTAATAAAGGATCTGATGGATACAGTACCATTATGGGGTTATCTATATTCTCCGTAGCGATTATTATTACATTTTTCCTGTCTAACATTACGTATAAATTAATTGAAATAAAATTATCTCACAAATTTAGGGGTTGGTTATTGTCCAGGGGTTCGTTGAGCGCGACTCTACAGAGATAGCCATTATCTCCGCCAACTCACTTTTTAAATAAGTGAGTTGGTTTTCACTGTTACGATGTGAGCAGTTATTCTGCTGGCTGTTCAGGCCAGGTAATGTCTGGCGCGGTGCTGGTATCAATACGGTTAAGCAGAACCCGATATTTCTTCCAGGCGGCCAGTTGCTTTTTCTCGTCTTCCGTTGCCATGTCCAGATCTAATGCATCCTGTAGCGGCGTGACTCTGGCGTTCGCACTTTGCAGCAGCGTATTGACCTGATTCTTCGCGCTCAACACCTCCGCATTTTTCTCCGCTGCTTCGTCTTTCACCCATGCCTTACCGTCCCACTTCTGATATTGACTCGATGGTGCCACCGAGGTGGTATTTTTCGGCAGTGCGCCTGGTTCAGAAATAAAGACGGCCAGCCCGGTCGTGGTGTCATAGACGGTCTCGCCCCGGTGATCTTCCAGTAACCCCCATTGCTGTGCCTGCTCATCCCACAGTGCGACCTGTCCGGCAGGAATTTCTGGTGGCACAGTCAAAGTGCAGTTTGCAGGCAATCCCGTGTGCGGAGGAATGTACGCATCCCCGGCACCAATAAATTCATGCGTATCCGCGCGAAGATTATAGACTTTTAGGGTTTGCGCCTCATTGGACATAGTAAACGTCATTATGCGAGCCTCGTTATGTAGTTGAATGCTATGTTTTTTACAGTGTTTTCAGGATTACCCGCTGCGTTAATTGTGGCACTATGACCATGTGCACCTAGGTCAACAAAGTGATCATGCGCCCCTATACCGACCCAGTGGTCGTGAGCACCAATCCAGACGGTGTGAGCGTGATTCCCGGCCTCAGACGTGTTTGACCACTGCATATTGGTTTCCCAGTTCCCGCCGATATCCATACCGCCACTGCCTCTGGGAATCACCTCATTATAACCGTGCACATGGTTACCCTGAGCGTCAGTGCCTTTATTGCCATAGTCAAAACTGGTGGTTTGTTTAGAACCATAATCGAAGCCGCTTGTCGTCTTCCTTCCAAGGTCTGTGTTGGTGATAGAGGCCGTATGAGCATGACTTTTTATACCATCCTGCTCAACGGATAGCACTGCCCGACCGTTTTCCGGCTTGCCTTTGATTGTCCAGCCCCGCATATCTGGTAGTTTGCCAGAGGGGTATGCCACAGCCAGTTTCGGGTATTTTGCTGCATCAAAGGTTTGCCCCTGCATCAAAACATAACCGTCAGGGGTTGTGTCTGATGGCCAGGGGATGGGGGCACCTACCGGGAATATCAAGTCAGGGTTGATGCCTTTCGCCAGATCGACAGCGGCTTTAACCGCTTTTGGCGTTGCCGCCATCGTTTCATCTGCACTGTCTATGGCGTTACTTAACTGCACAAGCCCCTTATTTTTCAGAGTGGCATCGGCTATTTTTATGTTCAGCGCCTCAGCCATCGGCTTCCAGTCTGACTGACTTTTATCCGGTGATTTTGATTTATTTTCTGTAATAGAAACATAAAAGTTTCCACCGGACTGCACCACTGCATTTTGGGGATAATCCAGAGTGTTATCCCACTCAGATATTCCTCGCTGAGAAAGATAGGTAAGCCACTCGTCCGTGCGTTTTTGCAAGGCGTTGAACCACTCCATGGGCGGCTTGCCAGCAGTCTGATCAATGGTGACTCCCCAGCCACGTAACAGGTTGGGAAAGGCCGTCAGTTCCCCGTTTTTTGCCTCGCTGGCAAAAATGGTATAATCAGGCTTCTTGATTATTGGCATTGATTAACCTCGTGAATTTTCCTTCATTAAAACCGAAAGTCTGGTTGTTATTGGCCCAGCCAAAAGGGTGATCGCTTGAAATAACAATGAGTTTAAACCAGACCCCAACGGGTCTGACCAGAATATCCAGATTGAGTACTGCATAGAGTCGCAGGCCGTTGAGCTGCACTTCAGGCACGACGATATTCATCGTCATATCGTACCTGTCGACAACGAACGCGCTGTCGCCCAGCAGTTGTTTAACTGCTACAGTAATCCCCTCCAGCGTTGGTCGCTGAGTATTTTTAAGCATTTTCGCCCGGAGCAAAAATCGGTAGTCATCATCGTCAAGTCTCGATGATTCTTTAAGTGACTCGCCTTCGCGGTAGAAAGTGCCAGCACCGAATCCCAGTGCGGCCTCGATACCAGCCCAGCCAAAATGCTCTTTTGGCACAAAAGCCCTGAGCGTCCGTGACAGGCCAACATGCCTCCCCACCAAATCCAGCGCATACCCGGTTGCCGTGTCGATATTGAGCATTTCCCCGACTGCCTGTGCAGACCGCCAGGCTTCTCTACTCTCCCTGAAAAAAAGCCCAACGGTCTGTCGGGCTTTGGGTTTTCCCCTGTACTGCCATATCAGCAGGTCTTCTGGTTTATCACTCAATCAGCACCTCCACATCGGCTGGCGTGATGATGGCGCATTCCCGCAGATCAATATCGGCTTTTTCACTCCCATTCACGGTGATCGATTTAATGAAAAAGCCCGGCACGCTATTCACCTGACAAATCAGACGGGTGGCATACACGGTTTCACCAATGGCAAATTCAGTCGTGGCCAGCGCAGTCTTGATCCCCTCACTGTCAATATCCTGAAATTCACCCAGACGACCTATTACCAGGCTGACCCGGACATGCACCCTTTCCGCCCGGTCAAAAAAGGCTTCACGATTTGCTCCAGCAAAGTCCACCGTGACACGATGCGCTCCCATCATGCCACACCCCCCAATTTTCTTTTTCAGCAGCGCTAACGCGATATCTTCATCCCGCCCGCCAATAACAATGGCGTTAAAGGTATGCCCCGGAACGCCGGTTTTCGGGTCTGTGTCGTGGTGGTAATTTTCCAGTACTGCTGCCTGCTCCACATCTGGCAGCGCCAGCAGCGCGGCACGGATGCCGTCACGGTCATCGTAGTTGTTGATCGAGTGCGAACGCATAAAGCGCTTTAACAACTGCCCATCGGTTTCTTCCTCAACACCTTCGGTGGCATCTGCCACAGACACCACCTTTTCCACACCGACAATGACGGTTTCCATTTTTAGTGACGCATTGGCCTGCAGCGGAAATTTTCCCGGCGTTTCGCTGCGCAAGACGATGCGTGCGGAGCCGAGACTACTGAGTGTCGCCGTTTCTTCCAGTACCCACCGCGCCCGCGTTTCATCGGAAAATACCGTACCAAACGGGATTGATGTCCCTGCACGGCCAGTGACCACCACATCATGGAGTCGGCTGTATTCCGCGCCACGGCGCACAATCCCCGCATACATCGCCCGCTGTTCTAACCAGGTGCCGGTTGCCTGGTACGGATCGAGCATCTGCACGATAAACGCCAGCATCTGGTTGAGATTGGTTATTTCCTGCGAGAACAGGCCAATCATCTGCCCGTCAGGTGTATCTGTATCGACGTTGATATCATCGCCATAGATTTGACGGAAGCCATCCGTCAGTCGCTGATGAATGTCGGTCAGTTCATCAATGATGATGCCAGTATCAGTAATCTGGAGCATCTACAGTCACCCCCTGCGTGCTGTCGTAGATATCAATGTAGGCCAGTGAGATCGTTAATTTTCTTGTGTCGCTATTTAACGAAAGCGCGAATTCGACCAGTTCGGCAACACCCTCGGTATTCAACACCACGCCTTTCAGTTCCACCTCAAGGCTGCGTAAACTTGGGTTCTTCGCCAGATAGTCGAACCAGCGCACCCCGGCGTCTGGATTCTGGAACCAGTCGCCATAGAGCGACAACAGACGGGTCATAACACACTGCCTGATAGCTTCGCTCTCCTGTGCATAATTGGCTCGCCCTTTGCCGAACGTCCAGTCGTGGTTGTCGTCCAGTCGTCTCACTTTCATCAGAATGCCTCCGGGAATCCCCGTCCTTCAGTGCGGGGAGTAGTCAATTATTTGGTTTGCCCGTGTTGCCGCCGCCCGTCTGCACGCCGCCGTGGGTGTGGGTTTCCGTGTCGACGCCATTGGCCACCACTTTTTGGGCGCTGATGGTGCCGCTGCTTTGACTGTTACCCGCTGTCTGGTTGAAATCTCCCGCCTGTTCGTGATTACCGGTTTGCTTACTGTTTCCGATATGCTCAATATCACCTTTAATGCTGATTTTCCCCTTCGACAGGCGAATATACGTCTCACCATCGACGGTCTGCATCGATGCGCCGCCCTGATACAGATCCGGGATGGCATTAGGGCGACTGGATACGCCTGGAATGAAAAAGCCGTCAGAATAATCGTGCAACCGGGCATCCAGGGGCGCTGACCTGTCGCCACTGGCAAACCATCCGTCAATGCAGCGTTCACCAAAGACAATCAGACCTTCATCACCTGCCACAATCGGCACGGTGAAGGCAAAACCGCCTCCGCGCGGGAAGTGCACCGGAACATCAACCAGCGGTGGTAAATCAACAGGTTCACCGCTGACCAGCACCTGTTTTATCATTGGTTCAACAGTGACGGTGTTATCAGTGGCATTCAGCGCCACCACGCGTCCCGGCAATGCTGTATGAATATCAAGGCGTTCGCTGCTTGCAGCAGCAGTCACCACATCAAGTAGCGTTGGGGTTTTGTTTGACATTTTTGCTATCCACCTTCTGAAATTGACCGCCAATGCACAGCACGGTGGTGTACCAGCTATCGCCCAGAAGGTCGCCTGCATGCGTCAGTTCGGTAATTTTGTAATCGCCATCAAAACCGGGCAGGATCGATTTCACCCTTACCAGCCCTCCCATGCGTAACGTTGGGTTGAGCAGGCAGGTTACTTTCAGTCCGCTGTCGGTTTTCTCCGGACTTCCCACCATGCCAGTTTCCTGAGACAGGACGAAACCCTCGCTATCGGCCAGCACCTTATCTCGCGGCAATACCGTAAGATGACCGTCCTGTATCGACCAGTCAGCCTCGTTATTCACGGCGATTTTGTGCAGGATGTCGCGGGCATTCCCGACCATCACCTTGCCACGCGGTAACGCCCGGTCATTTGGCAAATCGACCACGCCCTGCTGCGTTCTGTGCATTGACTCAGCCGTTTTGGCGAGAATTTCCGCATCAGTTGCTCCAGCCCGCAGCGTGGTTGACACCCTTGCCTGGGTGTAGTCGCGCAGACCGTCACCGCACTCAAGTTCGGTGATAAAATCCACATCACTGCGCTTAGTCTGCACTTCGCTGATATCGCCAGTGTAAATCACCCGCAATTCTTCGTAACCCACCGCCAGGCTGAGGCGATTAAAATAGCCGGACGCCAGGGCATTGCGATGTGAGGCATTAAGATTGTATACGGAGATGGTCGCGGGATTAGGGTCACTGCTGAGGGTTTTACTGATTTCAAAGGTGACGCGCAGGCTGGTAATTTCAATGCTCTCCTGCGTGTTTCCCAGTGTCAGCTTAACTTGCCTGCCGAACTGCTTCACGCCACACCTCCTTCGCCACCAGATAGAGCTTCAGTCGGTTTCCAAATTCGTCCTGCAGCAGACTGTTGATCCCCAGCCCAGAACCGTCAGCCAATACCAGCACGAACGGCAATCTCCTCGAAAAAAGCGCCGGGGCGTTAACCGCCAGCCCGGTATTCTGGCAGATGGGCAACAGGGTTTTGAGGTTGAGCAAGTCAAATTGCCACACGCCGCCGACAGCATTGTATCTGAGCGTAAGCCGCAGGCTGTAGCCGAACAGATCAAACGACTGTTCCTGTATATCGTCAGTGGTGACGGGAATTTCGTAGATCACGTTAACCTCCCAGCCAGCTGAATATGGATTTGATCGCCGATTTTTTATCGCTGCTTTCTGCAGTGGCTTTCGGTTGTGTTTTTCCCAGTTGTGTCTTTTTCTGGGATGATTTTTTCAGGTCAGGGTGCAGTCCCTGCGCCGTCTGACTGGCAACAATGAAAATCTCCCGTAATGTCAGCGTGAACTCTGCTGATCCATCATAAATCTGCGTGATACCAATATTTATCAGCATCATGTTCTGGTACAGCCGCACGCCAGTTTGTACGTCTACTGTTTCCCCGCTTTTTTGCAGTCCCAGCAGGGCATTGTAGGCTTTACCAACCCGGTCAAGAGTATCTGAAGTATCCGCAGCGCTCCTGGCGTAATCAGGCAGGAAGGGGGCCAGTACGCGTGGCGCGTCCTCCACCGCTGTTTTCGCCAGAGAAAGGTAGCGATTGGCCATACTCTCTGCCTGCGCGGTTATTCCCCTGACGTTCAGGGGAAGCGGCAGGGATTTCATTCCCGCCAGCCTCCCGCCGAGTAACCGGTTGGTAAAATCTGGCTGTTCGTAACCGACCATCACTCCGTTAAGGGTAATTTCTTTCGGCTCCAGCACCGCATGGTCAGCTACTGCTGCGCCGGACTCTATCGGATTCTCTGTCAGGCGCAGCGTGGAGGCATGCGTCTCGCTGGTCACCACATCAAAATGGAAGGTGCCAATGGTGCGATTCACCACGCTGGCGCGATCAGACAGCCTGCTGATCTCATTTAACGTATCGATGGTGCTCATCCTTTGGCTACCCCCTGAAGACGTGCCATTGCTCGCTTGTTGGCATTATCTAACCCGGTCTCCACCCCGCGCCGTGCATCGTCTGTATTGGTTGCGCTGATATGTATCTCCGCTTTAACATCCCCACCTTTGACAGTCGTAGCGTGGCTATTGGTCTGGCTGGCATAGTTCGCCGGTTGGGGTGAACTGGTATTGTCAGAAAGACCGACGAAATCAAGCGTCGAGTTCCATGCTTTTGACGCGCCCTCCGTCACTGAGTCCCACGCGCCGGAAATCCTGCCTACCGTATCGTCGTAGTAGCGTTTAACCTCGTCAAACGCCGCTTTAAACGGTTTAACGATGGCATCTATCACGCCAGAGAAGGATTTCCCGATATCGGTAATGAATTTCTCCACATCCCCATCGGCCAGACCAAAAATGGCTTTCACCAGATCCCAGCCTGCCTTGAACGGCGCGGCCAGCAGGTCGAGCAACAGACCAAATATTGCCTCAAACTTCTGTACCCAGGTGGTACTGTCGTCAGTGAAAACACTGTATAAGCCTTTAATATATTCAAAGGCTGCCGTAAACGGCCATGTTAACAGCGCCCATACCTTGCTGTAGATATTCGACAGCCGGTCAATGTAGCGATCAGCGTCTTTCTCGTTCACCCCGAACAGTGACAGAATGTACTTGAATCCGCTGGCGAACATCGCTTTGACCTTTTTCCACGTATCTGCAATGGCCTGATACCAGTTGCCAAATACGCTTTCGCCACCGTTAAACCATTTATACAGGTCATACCCGATGTAGATGAGTCCCGCGATAGCGGCGATCACCAGCCCTATTGGATTGGCAAATAGCGCTCTACCGAAGAACATTGCGGCCTGAGCGGCTATCCGAAAAACTGAAATCAGACCGCGCACGGGCGAAAGCAGCAAGCGCAGGGCTTTAAGGAACAGCGTTGCACCCTGAGTACTCGCTCTGAACACCTGCGTACCGAACATGACAGCCAGCAAAGATCCTATCAGTTTAATGCTGGCCTGCATCTCACCGGACAGAGAATCCCACCACCCCTTCACCTGCTTGATCCACTTAACACATGCCCCCCAAAATTCACCGAACTGCGCATCGCCACCGTCGAAATACGTCATCAGGTCGTCGAGCAACAACAACAGTCCGGCAATAGCGGCAATTACCCACGTCACCGGGTTCACAATAAATGCCGAAATGGTGGCGCGTTTTACCACCGCCAGCACAGCAACTAACACCAACAGCGCATTCTTCCAGCCAATGGTTGAGGTCACCACCCTGTCCAGGGCACGCCAGGCATTGAAGAAAACCTGCACGACCTTACCGCTGACCTGTATTACTTTTGTGATGCCGTTGGTTATCAGATCTTTATTGGACTCCAGCAAATGATAAAAGCCGTTAGCCATACGGGTCAGCGCAGGCGTGAGGTTCAGTGCTATTTTTGTTCGCAGGGAGTCAACAGCTAACTGGTTACGCTTCAGTGCCGCACTGTAGTCATCAGCCTGTTCCAGTTCACGTTCTGATATCTGGTAGAGAAGCCCCTTTTCTTTTGCCAGATCACGCGCCCCGCTAATGGCACCCACCACAAAACCCAACACTTTCGCGGTGGCCGCACCAATGACGGTGGTTACCCCCAACGCCAGCAGACGAAGGCGGTTAAGCGGCTTTTCAGCCGCCTGTGCCTGTTCCCCGGCCTGCTGTGCTCCTGCAACGGCGCTGTCATTCACCTGTTGCAGCGCCGCATTAGCCTGATTGGCCTTGTCCGCGATAGTTTTCGCTGCATTACCAATCGAGCCGACAAACGCTTTGAGTTTTTCGGTATCAACATCGATACCGAATTTTGTTACCAGTTCATCAAGGATCACGTTCGCCACCTCGTTTGGCTATTGCCGTCTCGGCTATCGCCTCATGCATGTCTAGCACATCGGTCAACGTGTATTTTGTTCGCAGATCGTGAAGCTCACACATTCCCTCCATAATCGGCGTCCACGTCATCCAGTCCACGTGTGTTTTCGGGGCTACGCCTGCGTCAACAGGTCTGAGAGACTCATATTTTGCGCAAATCCGACCCCAGCGGGCAAAAAATCCCCGAAATGAAACTTCACCCCCTCAAACATGACCGGGAAATAGTGTGAGCGATGGGCATTGAAGTGGGCATTGAATTTCGCCGTATCGCGCAACAGAACTTGTTCCCCGCTTTCATCTGCCACCGACAGGTACTTGATGATGAACTCCTCAATGCTGCGCATGTCAGGCGAACCAAGGTTGGCCAGTATCGCGCCAATATCGACATCGACGTTGCCATCCTGCATCTTGAGGCTGTTTTTCAGCAAGCCGGTGAGTTTGAGTGCATGATTTTTGGCTTCAATGAAATTACTCTGCTGGAATTCGTAAGTGATATTGTCAATCTGCATGCGTTACGCTCCTTTTGCGTATTTGGTGGTCACCTTTTCAAAGGTGATTGTCCATGTGGCGGCATTATGACTTGTACCGCGTGCCGTGGTGGGTGGTGTGGTGAAATATCCCCGCGTCCCAACCAGTTCATCGCCGTTTATCGTGTCCTTAAAATACATTTCAATTGGCGTGAATGCTTTCAGGCTGCTGACCTGCAGGTTGTACTGATTGCTCAAAAACTGATTGTCTTCCGAGTGTTGCAGCAGTTTCAATGTGAGTGTGCCGCTTTCGTTTCCGGTCGCAACGAAGACGCCACGCCCGCCCGCCCCAATGGTATATGCGCCAATATCCCCGGCTGGGGCAATACTCAGCGAGTCACCTGACTCGTCAAATGCAGTAATGTTGTAGCCACTCAACGCGAGCACGCTTTGTTTGTGGTCGTATTTCACGTTTTTCCCCTTAGCGGTTGAACTGGATCAGAAGGTCGACAGAATGGATTGCACCAGCCAGCTTAATGGCACACATGATAGGCATGGCCTTTCTCGCCTCCCGGTCAGCAATGGATTGCAGATCGTAAGTGTCGGAGTAGAAGTAATACCCTGCATCCAGCCTGTCGCCATAGGTAAGCTCACCCACGTCATTGCCGCGCCAGATCCCACCGGCAAGAAATCCGTTACGTACAAACTCTTCACCGATAGTGATCAACGACCCGATCAGCATCGCCTGTCCCTTGTCGGTTTGCGCGATTTTTCCTGGGTTGCCCTGCAGAGTAGAAAACGCCTGTTTCTGGCACGCATCCAGAAACGCATCCAGCCCCACAATTTCGTCGATAAAGGTGCCACCCAGCATCGCACCTTCGGCCAGCATCGCCACGCCGTCATAGTCGGTATAGAAATTGACGCCCAACCGTCGAGCTTTCTCAGCCTCATTCAATGTGATCCGGTCATCAGATTGCACGGTGGTCTGTTGTTTGAACTTGACCGTTTTGGCGCTATTGATGGCATTCCAGTTAGTGGACAATGCAATACCCAGCAAAGACGCCGCCGCGTGATCGTCTCCGGTTTTGTTGTACTGAACCATCAGGCGTCCGCTGTTCTTTTCAGCCAATACTTTAAGAGTGTTGGTATTGTCCCAGGCCAGTTGTTCATCCCGCAGAGCAGTAAAAGCCAATACTTTTGAGGTAGGCGCAGACGCTATCCAGTCGTGCGCATTCATCAGTTTTTCGTCGGTCAGTGCATCCGCGAAGTAAGCGCCATACCAATTCTGGAAGATATTTTCCAGCTTGCCGAGCGCCTCTGCCGGAGTTTCCTGTGCCACCTCAGCCGCATCCTGCCCGTCGATACGCGAAGCCTGACCGTCCTCCAGCTTCAGTAAGTCACCGATGTAAGTTCCCGCATCCGGTTTTATTGCGTAGCCAAATGTTGGTGCACCTTGCGCCCCCGCCTTTTTGGCCTGAAAGATGATCCGCTTACCAATGTCATCCCATACAGAAGAAAAAACTGCGTCTTTCGGTATAGCCGCTGCAATGATACCCGCCACACCCTTTAAATCAGCGGCACTGGAAAAATCCAGCGACCCGATCACAACGGCATTACCATCAACCATCAGAGAGAGTGCGCCATCTGTGATGCGTTTGAAGGTGTCTATGCCAACCGAAATCGTGCCACCGTTGAGTGCAGACGCCACTGCCGGAATGACCTGCTTTTCTTTTGCCCAGCGAGCCACAATGGCTTTGTTGGGTTTTGGGCGTACCGAAAACAGCGCCTGAGCGGCCTTGCAGACTGAGGAGCCAGAACCGAACAGATTCGCCACATCCTGTGCGCTGGACACCGTCACGTAACGGGTTTGTCCGTCCGTGAATGCCTGCCCGATTTCCGGGGTAAAGAGTGCCGACATCGATAAATCACGCCGTGCAGCAGCCATAGGTACAGGTGCGATCTGTGCATTCACCACCTGATTGATTGACAGACTCATTGCTTGTCCTCTTGTAGTGTTATTTCCACCGTTTCTGCGCGATTAACCTGCGCCTCTACACGGTGAATATGAGAAAGCGTAATATCGATTTGGGCGCGTTGTTCAAAACCGCCCGCGATAGCGGTAGGCAGATTGCGAATGGGTGACATTTTCAGTACCGCTGCTCCTGCGTGCTTAAGACTGGATTGTGCAGCACTGAGTGCCAGCGCAGATGCCAGTTTTTCGATGATCGGGTACGCATTTCTCCCGTAGGCGTTAACAGAGAGCACTGTTAAGCGGCTAACCGTAACCGCCTCTCTCTCAGCCATGCCGTCAAAACGGTATTCGTTACCCAGTGGTTCAGACGTCACTCGCCCTATAGTGATAAATGCCTTCAGGGCCGATACGTCCGGCATCTCGTCAGCATCCAGTACGAGTTCGCTAGGTAACGACAAAACCTCCGCTATCGTCTGTCTGACTGCCTTCAAATCGAGTTGCCAGACAGTCGTAATAGCCGTAATCGCTCCAGATTGCATCGTTAATAACCCTCCATCGGGTGCCGTGGTGGAAAAGTTCATCCCCCGCGAAAACCGGTTCCTGCGTCATCACCCGAATAGTGGGGTTATAGCGGTTGCCTTCAGGGAGTATCTCAAGATCATCTTTCCCTGCTGGCTGGATAATGCAAACAAGGTTGATGCTGACCTTTTCTTTAGCAGGGGTGCCGTGTGGCGTAAGGGTTTCGGTAATGCGGGTAAAATTGGCTGTTTGCCTGAAAAAAGAATGAGAAAATATCCGGTTGGCGAAATTGCTAATCATCCCTGACCTCCCATGTGATGGATTGCAGAAGACTGCCGGTATCAATCAAAGGCTTGGATGATCCTTTTCTGGCTATGGTCGCCGCACTCAGCGGGGGCGATATTCCGGCCTGGATCTTCCGCTGCACCATGCCAGCCATATTACGTCCCAGCGTTTCAAATGGCGCTCTGGCATCGCCGTTTCCAACCAGAGCGTCATTAATACCTCGCGCCAAGGCTGAAACGGCAACATCTTTGTTCTCCGCCACCGTTGAACGTAAAAATGACCGCTCAGGAATATTTACCTGCGCCGTCCCCGCCTTAAGGTGAATCCCGGCGTAATGCAGGAATGAGCGCATTTTTGGGGTGACAGTTATCGCAGCCCCAAACTCATGCACGGCGGCAATGGTGGCGTTGTTGGTCTCGCCGCGGGCGGCGTTTTTCGCCATCGGAACGCCAACCACCACTGAAAGCCGCTGCATTTGTTCAAGTTTAGCGATAACAGCCTGCAGCTTACTGTCGTTAAACTTACCCGTGTTTTTGATCATGGCCCACCTCTCAACGCACAACCAGCATATAGCGCCCAACCAGCTGCAACAGCCGGAGATATTCCTGTCCGTAGCTGCTCATTGCCAGCCCCTGATTGTTAGCACCAAATCCAGTGCCAGGATCGGCCATACCAATGGATAACCCCCCTGCGCTCATACTGGTAGCCGCCTGCGCCGGTTCCCCCGGTTTTCTGTCGTCAGATATCGCCCCGCCTGCATACAGCAGGTGCGCAGCGAGAGAGAAAACCCCCTTTTGATGCAGCTTCCCCCAAACGGGCGCAGAGACTTCAAGGGCGGCATCCTCTAAAGCAAGAGAAAGCTGCCCCGTATCCACGTTTTTAAATTCGGGGTAGCGGGCGAGAAAGTCTTCAACCATCACGCCCTCCTGATCACGATTTGTAATCGACGTAAACAAAACGGTCGAGTTTGCGGATGATTGCGCCAGTAAACTGCGCCTCAACAGGAATTTCCCAACTCAACGGGGAGCGCTGGAACACATCCCCGGTGGTGGGAGGCAATGCCCAGTCAGTGAACACCGTAGATTCGTCGTTGACATAGACGCAGGCGCGATTTGCCCCCCCTTTGCCTTTCCCCTGTGCGAACCCCATCGGAATACCAACAATGCTGATATCCTGCCCGGCAAGTTCGTTCAGTGCCTGTTTGATCGCCTGTAATGCATTAACGTTACTCACGCCGTTAGTGATGGAGGCATCGTACAATCCGGACAACGTCAATAAATCCATGTTATCAATGGCAATTGTATTAGGCATCACAATCTGATCGCTGGCCTGATACCCTAGCTTGATTAAGTCAATAAAGAATTTACGCGCCTCTCCCCCGGTCATTTCTGAAATCGGCTTGCCCTTGGTCAAGTCATGTACATTTACCGATGGGTTATTGATAAGCCCCGTCACGTCCGTGCGGCGTTCATGGCCAGCCAGCACCGTTTTTTGAATGGTACGCAGGCACACGCCGCGCAGATTTTCCAGCTTCACGGTATCGAGCTGAATACCTAACTTGGCGGCACGAACCACGCCTTTTGAGGTGTAGACCGCTGACTTAGCCCAGTCGATGTAACCCATCTTTTTTGCAGCAACATAGACATCTTCAGTTTCCAGCGAGGTGGTGTTTTCGTCGATCACACCATTATCCAGATCCTGAGTTCCTTTTTGCTCGCCATACAGCACTTCAGTGGTCTGTTCGTTACCGCTGTTGGTAATAGTAAGGAATTTCCCCAGCTGAATATCTGGGTATTCCTGCGTCTCAAAAGTTTTATCAAAATCGATAGCGGCCTGTTCCAGCACACCCTGTACATCTACATTTTCCATCAGTTTTAACCCTTATTGGCAGTTTTCTGTGCAGGTGCGGCTGTAGGTGCCACCACCTCGCGGCGTTTGATTTTTGCCAGACTGGCGTTAACGTCCACCACAAAATAGTGCGTTTCAATGGTTCCTTTGTCGCCAATAGCTCCCGCATCATTGCCGGTTGCGATAATTTTCACTGTGTCGCCAAGCGCCACCACGGCCCCCTCAGCAACCTTAACCACAACTTCAGAACCATGCGGAAGCGCCATTGCTGACAGGTTTTTTCCAGGCTTGAATTCGTGAGTGACTCCCATGGCAATCACCACGCCCAGCACGTTATCGCTATCGGCGGTGATTCTGCGACAGGTGCCCGCTTTATCCCCGTGAGCAACAAAAATCCCAGCCGGGATACTTTGCGCATCGTTATTGATGAATGAAGCAGCAACGATGCCAGATTCCCCGGCACGGGCAACCTGACCGGCGAACCAGCGTTTACCGAGATAGATATTGCTTCCTGTTTCGGCCATGCTTATTTACCTCCAAATTTTTGAGTCAGATTTACTGCTTTTTTCGGTGCTGCATCGCTCAACAGCATGCTCCCCAAATTACTGCGTGGCTTATTCAGTGCCTGCGCTGCAGCGTATGCCGCTCGAACTTCAGCATCTGTCATTGCCTTTACGGCGGCATCATTAAACGCGCCAGAGTGTGTCAGAACACGCTCGCGCACTTCGCGGGCTGACCGGGCTTTGGTTACGTCAACTTTCGGGAAGCGGCTTTTCGCATCATTGAGTACGGTTGAGGTTTCCTGTTCCCCTTTGAGTTTCGCCAGCTCATCCTGCAGGTCTGCTACCTGCTGTTTGAGATCGGCGTTTTCTTCCTCCAGCGCCGCAATCTTCACATCCTTGTCGTCGGTTGTCGCCGCGTCAGGATCGCCTTCGGCATCGTTTGGTGCTGACGCCGTGCCGTTTTTTACCGCTTCCAGCTGCGTTTTAAGTTCTGCTAACTGGTCAGTCACTTCCTGTACTTTTTTGAGAGTTTCTTCATCTGCATTACCTTCCAGATCGGCCAGAGTCGCCTCCAACGCCGCAATCATTCCGATCAGTTCTTCCTCCGTCAGAGGTTCACCATCAGCATCGTTGACACGCTTACCTTTAAGTAAGGTGATCACGTCTTTCAAAGTGAATTTCTTCATCTTTTTACCTTTTTTGTCATTGAGCCTACAGTCAGCGCCAACGCGCCCTTTTGCTACAACAGCAACATGGTTGCCGCGAATATCTACTTGATATATCTGTCCATTTCTTTCAACCAGTATTGCAGGGTCATAACCGCAAGACAGTTCACGCACCCCGGACGATCTGAGCACCTCAATAGCGGCGGCATCCTTGATGTACGCATCGCACACCAGGTAATCATCCTCCGCACGCACATTCTGAATATGCCCTATCGCCTTATCTTTCCACTGTTCAGCAGTGACCTCGCCGCTGTCCGGGTGGGTTAGCGTCAGCGTCTGCCCCTCAAAAGAGGCTAGCGTTTCCGGCTTGGTGAGTTCGTCCAGCGTGCGATTGATGCTGAATTTTTTGTTGGCTTCCCCGCCCATAAGCCCAAGTTCGTGACCGTAGTATTCAACTGGCCCTGCGCGGGTGATCTTCGCCGAAGTAATCACATACCCGGCTGGAGTAGTTCGCCATTTCATAAAAGGTGTTCCTCGGTGATGCAGGTTAATCCCATTGAACAACAGGAAGCGCGACACAGCGGCACTGATAGTCTTCACCTGGATGCCCGATGAAGGCATTGCTTGGGCGCTTTTTCCACGTCTTGCCGCCATCGTCTGAGTACACGGTTGGATCTGAGTATTTGCAGGTTTTTCCGTTCAAGACGAAGTGACTGCTACGCTCCCTCTCGTCGCCAGCACCGCCCCACTCGTACAGGTCAACTCCCAGCGCCGCAGAACGTGCCTGCGTCAACGACGCGTTCAGTTTTGCCGTCTGGTCACGCGCAATCAGCCTGGCGCGGCTTTCAGTGACCTTACCTCGCTCTCTAATGAGGCTGACCATATTTTCATGCCGACTACCCTTCGCCAGATTGCCAAATACCACGCCACCAACATCATTGATGAAATCCGTGTGTATCGACTTAATCAATGCCACGTTGTCAGCAATGGCCTCCTGCATCTGTGCCTTGATGGGTTCGTCACCCAGCAGACCAGACAGGTCTATTCCGAACGCGCTTTTGTAGGCCGACTGTGTCTGTCGCTTGTTCTGCGCGTTGGCACGGTTGACCATGCCTAGCGTCATTCGCCGGGCAAGGTCTGAGACTTTCAGTTCGGCCAGTTTCTGGATAGCAGCAGAAAATCGCGCAGTGATAGATATCGGTGGTGTCTTAGGGGCATCGTTCAGGGGAATACGGGAGACTTCTTCTATTAACTGGTCTTGCAACATTTTAATCATGGCGGTGAGCTGGTCACGATACCAGACCTCTGTCTGCTTGCTCGGCGTGGGTGGCCTTAGTCTGCGCTGGCGTGGTCGCCTGCGGTCAAGTCGCTGCTCCAGGAGTTGTTTGAGTTCCAATCGTCATCTCCGTTTGCGTTTAATGTTTTTGCCAACGCTACATCTTCGGCGGTAATAGTGGTCAGCACGCCACGCGCCTGCATTTCACGCAGAGCAATATCTTCGGTGACGATATTTGCCTGAAGAAGACTGCTAAAGCCGCTGGCGTAGCTGGCAAAGCGTGTTGCTTCTTCCACCTCGTTGATATTGGCTATTGATGGATATTCGTAGGTCAACGCCTGGCCTGTACTTGCTGATAACTTATCAAGAATAAACTGGTCGACAAAATCCTGCATCGGGCGCAGCCGGGACTCCTGAAGCCCGTTAATGGTAGCGTAGTACGCCTTGTTGTCTTCCTCGCCGCTGGCAAAACCGCTGGCAGACTGTCCGAACAACACGGTTATCGGTCTGTCCAGTGCGCCAGCCAACACGTTAGCCATTTTGGTGAT
>Ga0268247_10000061_pt1 | contig 33159 bp, 36 predicted proteins | sample AgamicOrMae_FD_200245 | JGI IMG/M metagenome (GOLD analysis project Ga0268247, IMG submission 200245) | Agave microbial communities from Guanajuato, Mexico - Or.Ma.e (v2) (version 2) | ecosystem: Host-associated > Plants > Phyllosphere > Phylloplane/Leaf | place: Guanajuato, Mexico | collected...
ATGAGTGTGGAGCAGTGTCGGACGGGGTGTCTGCGGGAGCTGCAGTGTGGCGCCTTCTCCTTTTGCGTGCGAGGCGCCCACACTGAGTGCGTGCTCTCCGAGTGGGACCTCAGCTCGGCGGGGGTGCAGCGCCAGCTGGCCGCGCTGGTGGCTTCAGATGGAGATAGAAACAAATATTACAGGGCCGCAAATGGTTCGGCTAGTTCAGACAAGCTGGTGGAGCTGAAGACTGAGGGAGGCGCTCAGTCTCAGTCAAGAGTGGTGCTGAGGCGGCAGGCAAACTGCGAGCTGCACCGCAAGAACCACCTGCAACTGTTTGGGGCTGGCGAGCGGGCGCGCAGCAACCTGCGCGAGCTGAGCGCCGTGCGCGTGGCCCACCGCGAGCAGTGCGCGCGCCACTGCTTCGAGCGCACACTTAGTGCACTGCGCGCCTCCCAGGCGGCGCCTGCGGGCCCTCCCGAAGCGGCGCACCCGCTCGCCCAAAGTGAGGCGCGCGGCCGCCAGGTGGCGCTGGCGCGCCAGAGCCTGGCCTCAGTGTGCCGGGGCTTCTTCTACTTGGACGCGGGCCACTTGGGCCGCCTCGACGCCCACAGCCAGTCTCTGCTGGCCAAGCAGCTCGATTTGGCGGCCTCGAGCTCGCTAGACCCACTTGCTCCAAGCTCGCCAGACAAGGACGAGGCTCACCTAAGCTCGGACGTGTGTCTGCTGGCGGGCGGAAGTGCCACTCCCCTGCGGGAGATCAGCACACTAGGCGAGGCCGATTTGGGGGCCCAGCCGGCGGGTCTGGAGCTCGAGTGGCGCCCCTTCGAGTTCGCGCACCTGTTCGAGCGCCACTACGGCGTCCAGCTGGCCGGCTCGCCCAAGACTGACCAGGAGAGCAGAGCTTACGCGCGCCTAAGAGCAGCCCACGTGGCAGGCGCCCCCGTGGACCAGGAGGCGCTGGAGACGATGGAGCGTTTCGTCGAGCGGCTGGGCAACACGCAGCTCGACCTGCAGGCCAACTACGCACAGTGCGCGGCCGCCTGCTTCCTCCAGACCCACTTCCTGTGGCCCGCCTGTCGCTCCTTCGACGTGGCCATGTACACGTACCAGGACAAGGGTTTCCTCATGTGCCACCTGAACACTGTGTCCCTGAAGCAGTTGCTGCAAAACGAACAGTTCCAGCTCATCAAGGACGCCTCGCAAGCCTCTGGGCCCAACGCCAAGCTGCGCGTGTGGCACTTCGACCCTCGTCCAGGCCTTGTGGGCGAGCTTATGCGCGCCGAGGGCAAGGCCGCCGAGCGGGAGGCCGAGCTGCTGCAGAGCAGCCAGCTCGCCGCTGGCCACTCGTTCGGCTTGCTCGACCTGCTCGCTGCATTGGTCGCCCTCACATTGGGCGCAATGGCCGCCCTCCAACTGGCCAACTGGCTAGACCTTAGCTCGGGACCATTCGCGCCCGCCGAGGACCAGCTCCAGCTCGGCGAGCCCGACACCGAGCCGGAAACGGAAGCGGAAGCGAACCAGGCCCCCAAGAGGTCCCAGTTGGCGGCCCAGCTCCCAGGCGAGAGACGCAGTGCGCCGACGGGCCGGCGGCGCGCCAGCTCCGTGGGCAAGCCCCAGAGGCCCGCCTCCATCGAGTTCCGAAATCTGGTCAGCTTCGAGGGGACCATTGCGGAGGGGTCGTCTCCTGGGCGGCCCGAGGACGTCGAGCGCCCAGGCTGAGGTTTGGTGGTTGCGGCGTGGGCGGCAGAGTGTAAAAATAATGAAAAAGGGGGGCGCGCCCAGCCCGCAAGCGAGGGGGCGGGGCTGCGGGCCTGGAAGTGTGATGTGTGCGGAGCAAAGTGCGCATGCGCGCGAGCGAACTCGCCGCTGCGGCAGCTCCAGTTTGGGGAATGTTCTCGCCTAGCGTGTTGGCCTTAGGGAGCTGGCGGGAGCTGGTGTGGCGCTTGGGTGCGGCTGGTGGGCTTCAGCTCGCGCGCAGTTGCTGTTAATTTTAACGCGCATTGTGTGAAAATCGAGTGCGAACACTCACTTCACACAGTCCCTCCAGGGCGCACGACTGGCCAGCCGCGCGGCCCAAACTTGGAGGACTGGCGCGCGCAACTGTCTGCAGCTGGCAAGTGTGCGCAGCTTTTCTGCCGGGCGACTGGCCCGAACTGGCGAGAGTGTGTGCGCTCACAGCTCGCAGCTCACAGCTCACAGCTCACTGCTGGCGACTGGCCGCAAGTGTGTGCACTGTGCGCAATGTGTTTGATTTGTAAAGTGAGTTTGCGCCAACACGCACTCTATACGCCTTAGTGTGCAGGCGCCGCGCAGCCACACGGAGACAGTCTGCGGCGCGCAAGCCAAGCCGCAAAGGGCGCCACACTGGAAGCCACACACTGCAAGAGGCAGCTCTTTGGAAGCTGCACTGGAACTAAGCGCCAGAAGTGAGCGCCAGAGACAGAGACTAGGCACGAGCGTTGAATGTTCGTTGAATTTTTTCACCATCTCGCCAGTGACGCGCGAACGTGTAGCTGAGGTGCGCGCGCAACGCCAACTGGAAGCTTGTGAGAAGCGCAAAGGCGCACTCGAAGCGAAGAATAAAGAAGAAGAAAAGATAAAATAAAACACACTCGCACTCTAAGGAGCAATAACACTGCGCTGCTCTGGTGCCAAACTCGAGCGCGAACAGTCCACAAAGTTGTTAGTTTTGCACTTTGGTTTCTCGCGCGCGCGCCCCACACACACTCTCTGCTCAGCAAACAGGCTCAAGAAGAGGCGCCAGCCCCAAGCAATAAGAAGAAGAAGCAGAAGAGGCGCTCACAGCAGCCAGTTCAGTTTCTCTCTTGGGCTGCCTTTTGCCGCAAAAAGCAAAAGCTTAGAGAACGCAAGAAGCAATACAGAGCAGCCCACTTGGCACTTCTTCTTCTTTCTCGCCAAAGCTCATTCAGCGCCACAAGTCGCCCAATTAAGCAGAGGCGCAAACTCCCAAAAGAGTGTGTGTGTTTCCATTTGTTTGTGTCTCTTGGTTCGTTTGTTAGTTTGTGTTTGCGCGTTGTCGAACGTCGAACGTTGAGCGTCGAACGTCGAGAGAGTGTCTGCGGCACCTTCAAACTAGAGAGCAGCACTGGAGAGAAAAACTAGAGACTAGGAGCGCTGGAGAGTGGCTCTAGAGAGTAGGATCACACTAGAGAGTAGGACTTTTGGCTGGAGCGAATGAAAAGTGAGCAAATCTTGAGCAACAACTCTGCTCCACTGCCAAATTTCGCATAAGAAGGCGCATAATTTGCCCCAAAAGAGCAGCGCCAAGCGAGCAGTCGAGGCCCAAGAGACGCCCTCAACTCCAAATCAGAATTGAGCCGCACGAGCCATTTGATTCGCCGGTCGAGCTTAGTTCAGCGAGACTTTTGAGCTTAGGGTGTTTGAGCTTAGGAGGCTTAGGACTAGCAGAAGTGAGCCGGTTTCAGAAATTGTTGGCTCTTGAGAAATTCGTCAAAATATTTCAGACTGTTGCAGACTGTTTTGCACTGTTTTGCACTGTTTTGCACTGTTTTGCACTGTTTTAGACTGTCTTACACTGTCTCAAGTGGCAAGCCGCAAGAAAGGAGCCAAAAAGGAACAAACTCGCTCGAGAAGAGTATCAAAAAGAGCAGCAAAGCAGCAAAAAGAGCAGCAAAAGAGGCAGAAACTCGAACTTGAGAATCTTGAGCGCATTGCAGTTGCAATTGCGATTGAGAAACCACTGCAGAACACGACCAGCAACTGTGAGCGGCAAGCCAGCGCAATAGGCCGCAAGTTGGAGCACTTTTCCGCCTCGCCAGCGCAGCAAGAGGCCCGCGAGCAACTAGAGACCAGCCTCGATAAGCATCTTCTGGAATTGAATTAAATCCAAACAAGAAGCAGCCCAGCACTCAGAATGTTCCCCCGACTTGCGGGCCTCGCAACTGCGGGCGGAACTGCGGGAGTGGGCGTGGCGGGTGCTTTGGGAGGACATCAGCACCAGAGTTTAGGTCACACGCAGCAGCAATTGGGGCACCAGCAGCAGGCGAGCCACACGAGCCAGCCGAACGGGACGAGTGTGGAGCCAATTGAGGACGACGGAGTGGTGGACGATCCGCGCGTGATTCTGGACCAGAAGGAGTTGTGGACGAGGTTTCATGGAATTGGAACCGAGATGGTGATCACAAAGGCGGGCCGAAGGATGTTTCCCCCATTTAAGGTGCGCCTCACTGGCCTGGACAAGAAGGCCAAGTACATCATGCTGATGGACATTGTGGCCGCCGACGATTGTCGCTACAAGTTCCACAACTCGCGCTGGATGATGGCCGGCAAGGCGGATCCAGAGATGCAGAAGAAGATGTACATCCATCCAGACTCGCCGATGACTGGCGAGCAGTGGATGCAAAAGTTGGTCTCCTTCCACAAGCTCAAGCTAACCAACAACATCAACGACAAACGATTCACAGTGCTCAACTCGATGCACAAGTATCAGCCCCGCTTTCACCTGGTTCGCGCTGACAAAATAGATGAAAATCTCACTCGGCGAACCTTCAGAACCTACGTGTTCAAGGAGACCGAATTCATTGCGGTCACTGCCTACCAGAATGAACGCGTCACCAAGCTCAAGATCGACAACAACCCATTCGCCAAGGGTTTCCGAGACACTGGGGCTGGCAAGCGCGAGAAACGCCAGATCACCATCTGCTCCCCAAGCTCCACCTCGCCCACCTCGTCCCTCTTGCCCCACTCGCACCCGCACCACCCGCACCACGCCCACCCGCACGCGCACCACGCCCACTCGCACGCACACTCACATTCGCATTCACATTCGCACACGCATTCCTTTTCCCATTCAAATTCGCACGTGCACGCGCAGCACCACGCCCACCACGCGCTCCCGCACGGCCACGCCCACCTCACTGGCGACGGCCCGCCCGTGTTGCTGGGGGCGCACCACGCGCACCACCTGCTCGCGAGTGGTCACAATGGGTCGGCACCCCAAGGGCCGCCCCAACACACTGGTCACCCAACCCTCCAGCTGCCTGGCCACACACTGGGCGGCCTCCAGCCCGCAGCCCCGCCCCCCAACCCGTTCGGGCCCCAGCTCCAGCAGGCGGCTGGCGGCGGCGCCTCTCTGGAGCAGCAGCAGCAGCAGGCCCTCCAGGCAATCATGCAACAGCACCACGCCGCCCTCGCCGCCGGCCACCACCACTCGGCCGCGCTCGCCGCAGCCGCAGCAGCAGCAGCAGCAGCCGCCGCCACAGCCATGAACCCGCTGCCAAGCGGCGCCACGCCCCCCTCGCAGCAAGCCCCAAGCTCGCCGGCGCGCCCCACCGGAAGACACCTGTCGCAGCAGGCCCAGACAACGCAGACACTCTTCGGCGCGGGCGGCTACTACCCGGCCGGAAGTGGCCAGACGGGCGGGCTGCAGTTCGCTGGAAGTCCATTTGAGGCGGCCTACAGTTCGGTGCTGCAGGCGCGCCAGTTGCAGCAGCACTTGGCGGCGGCTGCGGCGAGCCAGCAGGCGGCCGAAAGTGGCCAGCTCGCGGCCTCAACTGCCACAAGTCACAACCAGAAGCCAAACTCGAACCAGAACTCAAAGCAGAACTCAAACTCGAGCTCAGTGTGCACACAGTTGCACGCAACCCAAAGCAGAGCCACCACTTCGCCAGACAAGAGCCAGCCAGCTCCAAGCAAGCAGAATGGCGCCGCCAATCAGAGCCAGTCGTCGCAAAACGGTAAGTTTCGAGTGAACTCTTTTCGTTGAATCATCATTGTATTGCATTGAATTGAATTGAATTGAATTCATTCACTTCGCCCAATTTCCCGCATCCAAACTGGCCCACATTTGCCCTAATGGTCGGCCAGGCTGGACACTCGTCCGGCGCATGTCGCGTGCGCCAAAGTGGACAGAAAAGTGGTTAGAAGTGGCCAGAAGTGACCAGAAGTGACCAGAAGTGAGCTGTCAGAAGTGGTCAGCGGCGGTCAGAGATTGTTAGAGGTGGTCAGAGGTGGTCAGAAGTGGTCAGAAGTGGTCAGAAGTGGGCGCCCTCAGTGCTGCCTCCGTGGGGCCACAGTGATTAGGTCGCTCGAGTGGAGCGCGCGTTTGCCCTTTGACAGCGGCCTCAAGGCAGCCGTTTGGCTTCGAGTGGCCCACTTGAGCCACTCGAAGTCACACACTAGTTAAAAGTGGGCAAATGCGAGTGACTTGCCCTTTTTCAGCATTGGCCAAGCCTTTGCATTGGGCTCTCTTGAGCCTGCAGACTAGCAATGGAGAAGTGCGGGCAGTTGTCTCGCGCAGTGCAACTGCCTGCTGCTCGTGATTGGCTGCCCGCAATTCGGTCCTGCGGCAGGACGCCATTGGGTGTTATTGTTTTTGCCATTGTTCGTTGTTCGTTGTGTAAAATGTTCGTTGTGCACTGTGTATTACACACAGTGAGTAATACACAGTGCGCAATACAGTCTAAAAGTTCGCTCACTGTTGCCGCTCGTCGCACTTCACTGATTCGACCACGCGGCCCGCATGTTTTGATTTATTTCCCCCAACTGCTCGGCCGCACTCAACTGGCGCCTCTCTGCTAACCTTTGGCTCTCTGGGGCATCATTCGCTGCCGTTTGTTCGCTGCTCGTTTGCGCCATATTTACCAAATTCGCCGCCCATTATTACAGTCTGTGGAAGACGAGCATTTCTTCTGCCACTCTTTTGCGTTCACTTAAGCTTTTGTTATGAAATTTATTATAAAATCTGTCCCCATGCAGTTGCGCCCAGCAAACCTAATTCGCTGGCCTAAGCCTGAAGTTTAAACGAAGGCTCAGAACCAGTGCTCACAAGCTCAGTGCATACAGACTCTGTATTACAAAGCCTTAGAAAGCGCACACAGAAGGCACAGTGATAAGCAGCGGGCCAAAATCCCCGCCAGTCGATGGCTGATTTGTGGGCACTCAAATCAGTGGGCGCCCTAAGCCGCGCACAGAATCCAGCACAGAGGCAGCAGTGTGCGACCGAATTGGGGGCGGCACTCTGCGCACTGTGCCCCTTCGGGCGAATTCCCGCAGCTCTGCGCTGTGACTGCGCAAGTTCGGCCGCAGACAGTCCGCGGCCCGCAACCTAAGAGCTGCCGCCCCCACTCTGCCGCGCGCACCCCCTGGGCTCGCCAAACAGGTCTCGGCGGCGCACGAGCGCCCAATCAATTGGCCGTCGCGTCACGACCGAGTGGGCGCCGCAACGGTGGCGCTCGGCCGCCGCCGCCAAGACGCCCCGCCGCCAACTGGCCGCCGCTCAGCTGGAGCGGCACGTCAGCTGGCCGGCCGGGCTGATTGGCGTCGTGCTCTTGTTCAGGCCAGTCTTGAGTCGGCGCAGCTCGGACGCAGCTCAGCGCCGTCTAATTAATTGTTACATTTTCATTAATCAGCGGCCGACGAGGAGCAGCAGTGGACGAGGAGCAGCTCCTCAGCGGCCAAAGTTGGGCGGCTGAGGAGCGTTGAGGAGAGCTGGAAGGTGGAACGCCAAGAGGCGAACAAGCAGCCCTAAGGAGCGGCCATTGAGCGACGGTCGTGAGTGTTGGGCGAGCGGCGAGTGGCCGCCCGCTGCTGGCGACTGTCTGCGGCTCGTTAGCGGCCGCCAACAGTCTGCATTGCGGCGCCATTGTGGCCGAGTTGCGGCGCCGCAGACTGTTGCTGGAGACTGTTGCTGGCGGGCGGCAATAACTCATCGGCGCTCGGCGGACGAGCTTCCGCCGGGCAGCTTTCTCGCGGCCAACTGTGAGGAGGCGGCTCAGGAGGAGCAGCAGAGGGCGACTGCGGACAACTGTGCGCAGTTTTACATTCGAAGCGCATTGTTCGCGCGCAACAGGCCCACCTGCTCGTCAAGCAAAGTTGGCGCCAGACACTCGCCGGCGCTCCCCAAGCGTCCCACTGCAACCTGCGGGCGCCCACTCGCCGGCCGCAACAAATGCTTATAGGCGCCCACTTCCGGCACTCTATAAGCTGGGCGGGCGGCGCCTGAGGCTTGGTGCTTGGCTGCGGGCGGGGATTAGCCACGGCGGCCCAGGCGGCGCTAAGTCGGCCAGCAATGCGAGGAATGCGCGCCGCCCCAGCGACACCTGAGGCGCGTCGGTGTGCGGCGCCGGCGGGCTGTCTGTGCGCGTCTGCGGCCCAGTGGGCGTCTGTGTCGCGCCCGAGCGTGATACTGACACCGATAGGCAGGCGCCTTCCATTGGCCGCGAAGTGTCCGCGAGCAAAGTGGCAACAGTTGGCCAAGTGGAGGCCAAGTGGCCGCCGCTCTTCGCTCACACGTCGCCCAACTGGCCACCTTCGGCAGTGTGCGAGCGCGCCGCCAACCAGCCGCACACAGTCTGCGGCATTTTCGTGTGATGCACGCGCTTCGGGTTCGCCGGCCCGCACTTCGTACTGCTGCGGGACTGCCCGCGCGCTACTTACTCATACGAAAGCACAGCGAACCAGCGCGTTCGCCCGCCGCCCCTCTGCGCGCGGCCGCCAAATCCCGAAAAATCCACCTCAACGCACCTCAGCCATTCTCGGCCAGTGAAAAGCCCGGCAAACAAGCGCCGCTCGGCCGCACCGGCACGTCGACTGGCTGGCGCCGCCGGTGGACAAAAAAGGGGCTCGCGCGCCTCCGGCATGCGCCCTCCATTGCTTGGGGCCGGCGCTTGGAGGCACTTGGAGGCCCGCACCAGACGGGCGAGAAGTGAGAAGTGAGCCTCGAAGCCTCAGCTCGAAGCTCGGGGCCTGAGGGTGGAGGGCGAAAAAACAATAACAAGCAAATCGTCGCCCCAAAAGTCGGCCCGTCCAGTGCGTGTCCACCAGGCGTCCCAGTGGCGCCGGCCGCCTGTTGCTCGGCCGAGAATGCCGTCTGGGCCGCACCTTCTCCGCGGCGGCCCCAACATCAATCAATGGGCGCCCGCGAGTGCCTGGCGCCAGTCCCGCGCTGCCGCCCAGTAGCCCCCGTCTGGCGCTCTGCTCGTATTGGACGAGCGTCCATTACTGAACCTCCGCCGACCCACCACCTTGGCGCCGCCGACCGTCTGCGGCCCGCTGCTTCACCTCCGCAGCTCTGGCTCTGCTCGTTCGCGGGACTTGCTGCACTGAGAGGGCCGCAATCGCGCGCACGATCAGCCGCCGGCCGTGCTCTATCGTGTGGGCGCGCCGCACACAGTCCTCCGCGCGCACACACAGAGGCGCGTCCCACTTGAAAGTTCGCCACTCACAGTTCGCCGCTCGCACTGCACTCTTCACAGTTTGCCACTCACACTCTGCACTATTCGCAGCCCGCAGACCGCAACACGCCCGCCCGCTCGCCCAATTAGCCGCCGCCCAACCGGCGCCAAAACAAACACTCGGCCCACTCTTCGGCCGTGTGTGTGGGCGTGAGAGCGCCCTCCTGAGCTGCGCCGCCCCGAACACAGTCCCACAAGCGCGCCCCCACTCGCTCGCCGCGCCCGCCAGCTGACGCGCGGGACACGCGGGCCGCCACGCCCACCCGCCAGCGCCCGCAGACTGTGTGCGGCCCGCCGCCCAGCGGAGGGCCCTATAACGCTTATAGGAGCCAGTTGGGCCTTATTGGAGGGGAGCTTGGGCGCGGCGCTCTGAGAGTGGGGCAAAAAGAGGAAAGAAGGCCGCTTTTTTCGCCTTATCTCTCGGCTGGCTGGCTGGCTGGCTGGAAGGCGGAAGGCAGTGGGCGGGCCGAGGGGCCACTCAAATTGGATCATCATTATCCTTTTCGTGCGCCCGTTCGCTGCTTGGTGGCCGCCAACAGTCTGCGCCCGCAGCTCGGCCGCCGCCCAAGAGCACGCGCGCCGCCCAATTGGGCCGATCGGCGACGCTCTCGAGTGTGCTTCTCGTGCGCCTCAAGCGGCTCGTGTGCCTATTGCGCGGTTGCTTAGGGCCGCCCGCACGTGCCTGCCGCTGGCCGACCACTGTCTGTTGGCGGAAGACTGTCTCTCGGCGCAAGACTGTGTGCTGCCGAACGACTGGCCGCCAACTGTCTGCCATACAAATGCATGGATTATGTCATTAGACTCTGTTTGTTTGCGCCCAGTTCGCCCGCAGCTCTTTGGGGCCGCGCCTAAGGAGCGCCGAGGAGCCACAGAGCCTCAGAGAGAAGGCCCCGAGCTGGTCTCTGCCAGCAAAACACGCACTCGAGCCGCAAAGAGCCGCAAAAAGACACCCAAAGGGCGAGTGTTGTTTTATTTATTTCCGCCACTCGTCTTGTGCGTGCTTCTCCTTCTTCTGCTTCTGTGCCCTGCGAGTGTGTGTCTGCTTGCGCCACTGAGTGTCTCTGCCTTGCCCGTTTGTCTGTGTGTGCGGCCAGGCGAGTGAAATGAACCGCGATGAGCAGCCCCAATCTGCCGCCGCTCGTCTCTGGCCTCTCCAGCCGGAAACAGAGTCTCCCAATTTGATTTAAGTGTGCCCGTCGGCTGCACTTCTTGCCAAATTGGGCCATTTTATTCAGCCGCCAGAGCCAGTCTGTGGGGCCTCTTCGAGCGCCCAAATCGAAGCAAAGAATCCAAGAAAACGCACACACTTCTCTCTCTCTTCAGCAGCCAGACCCAAGCGGCGCTGGACTGCGGGCGGCAAACTGGCGCTCCTTAGGCCAACTTTTGGCCCCCTCAAAGCATTGGGCATAGCTCAACTTCCTCCACTTCCTCCACTCTCACTTGCCACCACCCACTTGCCCCCCTCCAAATGGGCCTCTTTTACGGCCCCCAATTGATGGCCCGCTCGATGGGGGCGCACAGTAGGCCACACTAGGCCACACTAGGCCTCACAAGCACATCCGGCTGGCTGCTCGTTACCTAATTGAGCCTAATTGGTTCGGCGGCGCAGCTTAATGGGGCGCAGTGAGACGAGGGCCTGGAGAGTGCGGCCCATCCGCTCGTCAGTGTCGCCGATTTATGGCTTTTGGCGGCAACGAGCCTTTTGGGCCCATTTGAGTGGGCCCAAAAGTGGGCCTGTTTTTAGTGCACAGAGCGCGCACTGCAGAGAGTCGGACGCGCTGCAGACGAACTGCAGAGGCGCGCACTCAGCAGATACTGTGTGCGGCTCTGCTGCTGAAGGGCAGCCTCATCATGCACGACGCACGACGAACGAAGCGCACGACAAACGACGCGCACGAAGCATCAAGCGTCAAGCGCGCGCCACGTTCGCTCCGACTCATTGCACACAGTCTCCGCTGACACTCGCCAGACGCGCCCCACACTCCTTTGGGCTGCCTTGCCTCACTCTTCACTCTTCACTCTCCTTCACTTTTCACTTCCAGCCGCCCCCAATTACGCTCGCCACCCGCCGGGCCACCCACTTGACATTTGGCCTCTGCACTGAGCCAGCGGGCAGCTCTCAGCGGGCGCCACTTGTCCGCGAGGGCAAATTTGATTACGGCCTCTGATTCGGCGTCTCTTTGGTCTCAATGGTCTGGCAATGGTCCGGCAACTGTGTGCGGACCATTGCCACAAATTGTCTCCAAAGCACAATGGCCAACTCACAGCCACCACTCAGCCAACAGCACACAATGGCCGCTAATTCAATTAGGTTAATGTGCCCCCAGCTCAACCTGTTCCCCGTCAACTGGCCACATTTAACGCCCACAGTCGACCGCAACAATCGACTCGGCACCCACTAACTGTGTCCATTCCACTCCAAATTGCGCCCCCAACTCAAATTGAACCGCCCATCTCGCCGGAACCTCATCTGGAACCGAAATCGGCGACTTGAACCACCGAAAACCAACTGAAAACGGACCAAAATCGACTAAAACGGACCAAATTTGACGGAAAACCAACTAAAATTAACATTAACCGATGGCCGAATCGCGAAACAGGAAGCAACCAGAGTCCCAGCTCCAAGAGCAAGCCGCTGGCCTTTTCCATAGACGCGCTGACGGGCGCCTCCGACGAGGAGGACAGTCCGCGCGACAAGCCGCGCCCCCAGCGAAGCAATAACGAGCAACGCGCACACTGCGGGCCGCGGTCCTCAGCCACGCCCCCCTGCGTGTCGCGGTCCCGTTCGCGCTCGCGGTCCCCCTGCGGCTCGTCGCGGAGCTCCAGTTCGTCGGGCGCGTTCGCCTCTGTGTCGGCGGGCTCCTCGAGGGCTAGTTCGCCCGCTCTGGAGCGCACTCGGCGGCCCACGAGCCGCGAACGCTCGGACTCGCCCGCGTCCCCGCCCATCTCGCCGGGCGCGCCCGCCGCAGACCCGCACTCGCGCGCACAAAGCCGCAGCCACGCCCCCCACGAGCAGCAGCCAGCCGACGCCGAAGGGGGCCGGCCCGCAGCAGTGAAGCTGCAGCCCGACGAGCGCCCGCAGCAGCAGCTGGACAGTGCAATGGATGTGATACAGACAGGCGACGAAGCCCAAAACCCCAACCGCCGCCCCCACCACGAGACCTATAGCGCCGCTGGACCCCTCCACCCTCAGGCCTGCTGGAAGGAGGCGGGCAGCCACGCCCCCTCCGAGGAGTGCGGGCCGGCGGGCGGAGGCTCAGCCGCCGCTGCCGCCGCCGCCGCCTCCATGCACCAGGCGGCCGCCTCCTTCCTGTACGGCGCGGGCGGCCTCAGTCCGGCCACCGCGGCCGCCGCCGCCGCCCTGCTGCCCCGCTTCTACGCGGCCGTCCAGGAGCAGCCGCGGCCAAGCTCGCCCGGCCACGCCCCCTCCGAGCAGCAGCCAGCCCCCGGCGGTCTGCTGGCCACTGTGCCCCAGCAGCAGCAGCAGCAGCAGGCGAGCTCGGCGGCCGCCGCAATGGCCAGCTTCATGGGCTGCGAGCCGAGCATTTGGGCGGCCGCGCTCGCCGCCTCAACACCTCCAGGCGCGCCCAACAATGGCCCCCCAAGCTCAATGCCCGAGCTCATCGCCCAGCTCATGCCCCACCACCACGAGCTGGCCAACCTACACAGCCACAATCTCAACCTAAACAACCTAAACAACCTCGGCCACCATCTCCACACGCACCACGCGGCCAACTCGCAAACCAGAGCCCAGCGCGAACCCACTGGGCCCAACAATGGCGGGGGCGTGGCCAGCGCAAGCTCAAACTGATCCCACGAGAGCACAGCTTTATCACCGCCAGCTCAACGAGGACGCCCCACGGCAGCATTACGTCTTGTCTGCCAAGAGGACGACGACGCACAGAGAGAGAGACTGTCTCAACTCAGAGGCCACAACCACTGCAGCCAAGCTGGACCAAAGGCAATAAGAAGTAACTCTATAAAAGCACCGAGCTGGCCCGCGCGAGCCCCAAACGCCGGCGGACCAGCCGCACCAATAGATAAATAGGCGCACAATGTCAATTACCACCAAGCAAAAGTTGTCCCACTCTCCATTTTCTATTTTCTTCGCTGATCCATCTTTGCAAAAGCTCCAATCTTAATTCTTGGTTTGTATTGCATTCGATCAAACTCGAAAGTTCGCCCAAATTCGTCCAAATTCGCTCGTCTCGCCTCCAAGTGTCCTCGTGGCTCAGGCTCACCACTCTGAGAGACTCTGTTACGCACACAGATTCGATCAGGGACATGGCGCGCCCGCATGTTTGCCCACTGCACTGAGGCGAACGAAAAGAGTTCGCCAATCGGCCCGCAGGATTAGTGAGTCGAGCGCGTCTGCAGTTCGCCAAAGTTCGCCGAGCGAACTGTGTCGCCTCTCATTTGAATTCGGTCGCACTCTTAAGCGACGCAGAGAGACATTCCGCCAGATTTGACGAAATTGCCGCCGAGAAAGACTGGGCAAAAGTGTGCCCGAAAGGCTGTACTTTTGCGTTAACAGACAGTTGTGCGAGCGCTCGTTCAGCATGGCCCAAGTTCGCCGCAACTGCACAAAGATTCGCTCAAGATTCGCTGGAGGCAGAATCTTCAGTGAATCTCCATCGAATCTGCATCTAATCCTTAGTGAATCCTGCAGCCTAAGAGAAGCCTTTCCACTTGGTGCTAGTGCAAGAAGCAAAGAGTGAAGAGCTTGAGGAAATTATTAGCGGAGGCAAATGGGATGAAATTAGGCGCGTTCGGTGGTTGCAGTTGAGCTTTGGCTGCGAATGAATTATGGCGAATTGTTGTGGCCCGAAGAATGTTTGCCGCGCCAAGTTCGCTGGGCCGAGCTGGCAGTCTGCTCACAGTGACTGGCTGGTCCACAAGGCGGCGAAGGCGGCAAATGAGGGCGCAGTGCAGGGCGAGTGGCCAAATGGCTGCCCAACCACGAGAGCTCCTTTGTTTTTGCTCAGCTTGGGCCGAGCTGGCCAGACTGAGGCAGTTGTTTAGACTGAGGCAGTTGCTGGCGCGCGCCTAAACACACAGTCTCGGCAGGCCAAGTGTTTAGGCCGCCCCTCAGAGGCAGGCCGGCGAGCTGGCCGTCTGGCTGGCGAGCTCACCTTGGAGGCGGCGCCGGCTAATCAAATAATGGCGGCCAGAGAGGAGGGCTGCTTGTTGGCAGCAGAAGGCTGGCCAGTGAAACAACAACAAAGGCCAATTAAGGGCACAGACAAAGAGGAGGAAGAACAAGAGTTTGTGAGAGAGAGAATATCAAGTGGGTTAATTTAGCTCTTTTGAGCCATTGAGTTTGCAGTTTGCCAGAGTGGCCGAGCTGAGCTGAGCTGAGCTGAGAGGCCGAGAGGCAGTTGTCGGCGGATATTTTGCTTTGGCTTTGGTTGCCTCTTCTTCTCCTGAATGCTGAGACTGAGTTGGCCATTTGCTCGTGTGGGCAGCTGCTTTGTGGCCGCCCATTTGCGAGTGGAAAATGGACTGGAAGCGGCGCGTGAGTTGGACACACTCGATCGAGACAGAGACAGAGAGAGAGAGAGAGAGAGAGACTGGGCCTAATGGGCGGCCCTCGAGCAGCAGTGTCCAGCGAGTGTGTGCGGCTGGCGGAAAAACAAACAAACAAACAAACAAACAATTTCTCGCTCCCTCCCACTCGCAGTTAGCAGCCAGCAGCCAGCAGTCAGCAGTCAGCGCCAGACACTCGCCTTTCATCGCCGCTCGACCACTCGAGCCGCATCAATGGCGGCCCACCACCACCTGGCCACTTGGAGCCAATTGGAGGCGCTCGCTGGCCGCTCGCTGCTGCTTGTCGGCCGCCCCCAAGCTCCGGCCACTATCGAGCGGCCGATCTCACACGCGCCGCCGCCACAGGTCGTTGCTTATAGGCGCCGGCCGAGCAACGCCTGAGGGCTGGGCGCTGGCGAGCGTTCGAAACGGACCAAGGCTCGCTGGTGGTGGCCGGAGATGAGCCAGCAGGGCGACGAGCAGCGCGCCGCAGTCTCCGGGCGGCGAGCAGCGCGCCAGCCACTGTCATACACAGTCTGCGGGAGCCTCGGGCAGTTCGGGTGACCCGAAGCAGACACGCCCCTCCGGCTGCTTCGGGCTTGCAGGTTCAAAATGCACGCGAATTGAGCCCGCGGGGGCGTGGCTCGCGAGCTGAGCGTGTGGGCGCCCGCAGGAGAGCTGCACCAAAAGGGGCGGCAGTGTGCCGGCGTGTCTGGTCACCTTGCGGCGCTTGGGGCCATTTTTGTCCACTTTTCCACAACTTTTGCGCGCGCCATCACTCGGTTTCCTGTTAATGTGAGCGAGCGGGAGAAGAACATGACGTTTCGGGCGGAATTTGGAGCCCAATTTGGAGGGCACGTCTCGGGTAACAAGCTTCGGAGCTTTGGAGGGCGAGCGACAAGCTGCGGGAAAGCGCTGGAAAGTGGAAACTGGAGAGGAAGCGCCGCCGGGAGACAGTCTGCGGCTCAGTCGAGTTGGACTGAGGACGAGCGGCAGACAGGGGCCGGCGCAGAACAGGAGCATGAGCTGTGAGTTGTGGACAGACAGTCCACTGGGTGTTTGAACTGACTCAAACAACTGAGAAACAACCGAGTTCTGCCCAGTGCACTGAGGCCAAGCGAAGCGCGACAAAACAAACAAGACAGAGACAGAGACAGAGACAGAGACAGAGACAGAGACAGAGACAGAGACAGAGACAGAGACAGAGACAGAGACAGAGACAGAGACAGAGACAGAGACAGAAGGCGACACAAATTGCCGCCAGCCCGCAGCCAAAGACAAAGAGCGGCCATTGTTCCAAGTGGGCGCCGTTTGGACAAATTATTTCCACTCGCCGACAAGCAGCAACACGCCAGTTAATTAGCAGTTGTAATTAAGTGGCCGCTCGAATCTGTGTGTGAGGAAATTGTGTGCTTCTCGTTCGTTTTGGGACCATTTGGTGTGAGTCCAAACTCTAAACTCTAAACTCGAGTTTAGTGTCCAGCTCAGACAGTCTGTTTCTCTAGCTGAGAGTGTGTCTGTCTCAAGCTGAGAGTGTCTGCGACGCGGCGAGTCTCCCGCAGCTCGTCTGCGGGCAACTGAGAGCGCGAGCTGAGCGGCCACTTGTTGGCTTGTGTGCTTTAAGTTTGCTGCCTGCCGGTGGGAATTGGCCACTGTGAGCCGCTCCTAGTCTGCGAGAGCGAGAAGCCCAAGTTGCAGATTAGCGCTCCTTGTGGGCCACATTGCAGTCTCTCTTCAATGTGCCTCCTTCAATGTGTTTCCCGCGCGCTCGAGTTTGTTCTCGCGCGCCGCTTTGTTCGCGTGCGCCCAACTCGGCGGCCAAATTATGAATGGAGCGCGCCAATGGGAAACGCGCCGCCCAGACGCGACCTTGTCTCGCGCGGCAACTCCTCCTCATTGCTGCTTCAGATGGCAAAGCAGCTTCGAATCTGCTCTGCTCGGCCGGAGGGGCAGCCTCGGCCCAGCAGAGCGCCGCAAGTCGTCCGTGCGCGCCGCTCGCTCACTTGGCCAGACGCCTTTATAGGGCTCGCAGCGTGCAAGTGGCGCTCGCTCGCCGCCCGACCACTGGCCTTGGTGGAGCTCGGCCCGGGCGGCGAACGCGTGGCCGCCGCCCTCCCACGCCCCCCGCTGCTTAGCCGCCCGCGAGCTTAGGGCCGTCGGCGGCTTCAGAAATGGGGTGGGCGTGGCATTTTAAGCGAGTGGGCGTGGCAAGGCCCGCAGCCCGCGGAGTGCCAATAACACTTTGTAGCAAGCGGGCGGGCCGCGTGGTGAAGAGCCGGCGGGGAAGAGAGTGTGCGGGCGGCTCTAGAAGAGGCTTGCTTTGAGTTAGTGACGAGTTTGGCTGAAGAGGAGGGCAAGTGGCGAATAGAGAGCAGCGAGTGGCAAATGGCCGCCGCAGACAAGCACTTGGCGACTCCCAAGGGCCAGCCAGAGAGAGAGACAATCTCTGCCTAATAGAGATTCCGTGAGAGCATTTAGTGGTTTTGCCGCCCCCTCCAGCTCGAGTTTGCCCCCCAAAGACTGTCCTGAGCTCGTCCTGAGCTCGTCCCAGCGACTTGCCAATCGGCGCTCGTCCATCATAGACTCTCATGGACTCTCTGTCTTGGACTCTGGTGCGCGCCGTTCGAGCAGCTCTGATACACAGTGAACACTGATATTCTGATATTCTGATATTCTGATGCACACACTTGGTGCACACAGTTGGCGGCCACTTTAATCAGGAACGAGCAGTGGAAATTAAGTTGCGCCCTTCCTAAGCTGGCCCTCAAGTGGCCCTTTTCCACTGCGGCTGGACGCACGGGCAAAGTGCGTCTGTTTGCTTGGCAAAGGCTGCCTGTTCGCGGCTCTTGCGCCTTTGGCGACCACTTTGCAGCAGAAGAAAGAGGGAAAAAGGGAAAAAGGGAAAAGAAAGAAGGCAAAAGGCCAGATTGAGATGCAGATTGTTGGCCGCCAAAAGGCAATGAAAATGCTGCCCTTTTCTTCCCCTCAGACTCGCCTTTCTTTGTGTCCTCCTTCCACGCGGCCAGCCAGTCGTCTCCAAATGCAGCTCGGCCCCTTAGGACTAGCTGAGATACAGCTGAGCTAGTATCTGGGCGGCCATCTTGCTGCTCGCCCTTGTCTCACTTTTATTTTTGTATTTTTGTATTCTTTATTTTTAAAGATTTTTCTTTTTTTTCTCTCTCTTTTCTCTGTCCACTTTTCTCTCCAATTTTATCTCTCGTCTTCGTCTATTTAGTCTCGACCTTAGTCTTCAAGCTCAAGCTCAGCCAGTGAGCAAGTTTAGAAAGTTTAAAACTTTTCAAAATTTTCAGAAGAAACATCTCGAACATTGCAATGCAGATTTGGAGCAAGTGGGCCCCTTTTTCCACTTTCCACCTTCCAGAGACTGTCTGTGTGCCACTTGGTCCAACTGCTCACCTTTGGCCCTCAGATCTCGCCCTTTCCAGTCGAGCTTGTCCAGCTCCACTTTTGCCCTCTTCGTGCAACCCAATTTGGCGCCACCAAAGCACTTCGAAATGCTTGGTCGCTAACCAAATTGAAACGTATCGCCGTTGCCAAGTGATGGCTAATGGCAGCACTTGGGTGCTAATGGTCATTAAATTGGCCATTTCACTCGCGCGGCCAAGCACACAGACAGACAGACAGACACACTCTCCAATGGTCAAAGTGCCATCAGAGAGGCGCCACAGCCGAGGGCTAGTTATAATTTCATTGCGCTTTCCTCTTTCACTTTTGACTTCTCGTTTCAACACAGTTGCGGCCAGAAAACACGCATTCAAAACTGGCCTTTTCTTCCAAAGCTCCTCTTCCTGCGCCAAACTGGCGCCCAATCGACCCAATTTGAGCTCAATTCAAGCTCAATTTCGAGCCCAATTTGAGCCCAATTTCGAGCTCGCCAGACCTCAGCTCGCCGCACCTAAGCTCAGACTTGGCTGCCCGTTTGAAGAGCAGCACTGGCCCGATTTTATCATCTCCTCAGACGCGCGTCTTCTTTGCGTCTCGCGCGACCAATGCGCACCAGTCGCCCCAAATGCAAATGGTCTTGGGGCGCTTCTCTGAGCCTTAGGTTAGGTCTGAGGTGTGCAGTGTTTGCTCAACAAGTGTTAGAGGTGAGCTGTGGGCGCGCGCGAGACAGTTGCGCGCGGCAGACAGTTGCGCGCGCCGACAAGGCGCACTTGGAACTGTCTTGCGAGTGCTTGTTCCAAGCGAGCCAGAGCCAAGGACTGGAAAGTGGGCGACGCTTTGGGGCTGCTAATTAAATTGAATCAAAAATTGGCCGTTTGGGCGAACCTTTACCAGCGACTGAGAGCAGAAAGAAGAAGAAGAAGAAGAAGGAAGGCAGATTAATTGAACGATAATAAACTGGCGGCAACAAGTGGGGCGACTTGAGACTTGCGACTCGCGAGTGGCGAGTGGCGACAGACTGAGTGCTCGAGCTTGTCTGCGGCTTGCTTGGCCACAGTCTTGGCGCACAGTGTGCCAAGTGGGCGCAAAGTGGCCATAAAAGGCCGCCCGCCGGCCACTGTCGCTCCTTGTCGTCGGCTGGCGGCCCTTCACGTCTTCACGTTGCGCCTTAGCCGCCCAAGCGCCGCCGACCAAAGCAAACTGCCAAACTGCCAAAGCAAACTATCCGCCGATGATAAGCAGCGCCACCTCAGCCCATTCTAAGTGTCGGCTAAGCGTCCGGCCTCAAAGGGAGGCGGCCGCTGGCACTCTTGCGGGCGGGCCGAAAGCGAGCGGAGGGGCGTGGCGGGCGTGGGCGGGCCGTCTCGTTGGATTAGTGCGCGCGAGCGAACTCTTTGGGTCCCGCGCGGGCTGGCGAGCAGAGAGGCGTGCGACCGAACGCCGAATTAAAACTGTGATGCGGGCAGAGCAGTGCTGCGGCGAAAAGCGGCCGCATATCGAACACAGTCTCGGGCTGATGGAGAAGAGAAGGCAAGAGTTGCCTTCTACTGTCAAACTTCCCTCTGGAGGCCCCTCAACCTCAACCCGAGCGCGCATTTTCCGCCTTGCTTGACGCCCCCATTCATGCCCTGCCGGCCGGAGCGCAAATTCCGATCTCACATTCGCGCGCCCCAATGGGCGGCCGCCACTCAGCTATCGGAATTCCTGCCCTTCGTCAGAGTGCCTCTCAGGCGGCGGCCAGTCCAACCCTTTGGGGGACTGTCTGGGGCCGCTTTATTGATCATTGTTGTGTCATTAGGCGCCGATTGGCGTGGGCTGGCGGCTCGAGCTAAGGGCTGGCTGGTCGCGAGAGGAAAAAAGGCCGCGAGGGCGAGAAGAGGCGCGTCTCGAGCGTCTCAGTGGCGAGCAAAGTGGGCCTGTTGAGAAGAGGGGCAAGAAGTGGGGAGGAAAAGGAAGGGCTGAGAGTGTGAGCGGAGGAAGAGGGCCGCTTGTGGTTGCCACTTTTGCTGCTTGAGGAGGAAAAAGTCATCAATTATGTGCCTGAGACTGTGAGCGATTGTCAGAGAGTGCCTGAAACTGTCTGAGAGTGCCAGAGAGTGACCAGTGGGCAGTGCAAGTGCAACAAGAAGCGCCGCCAGCTGACCACTGGCCGGCCATTTGTCAGCGCCTCGGCCGATGGATTGTTTTCATTGTTTGTTATTGTTGCCTGCGTTGTTGTTGTTGTTATTATTATTATTATTATTATCATTATTGTCATGAGAATGGAATATTAGAGGCGAGCGGCAGTTCGGCGTGCAGAGGAGATCTGGGGCCGAATTGAATTGAATCGGATCGAGTTGAGTGGAGCTGAACATTGGACATTGAACTGAATGGGCCGCCACTCCTTAGGACTGGCGGCGGCTTGTTGGCAGTTCAGTGCAATGGGGGAAAGCAGAGGGAAAATGATTGCCGCCAGTGGGCTGTTATTGCGCCCGCACGACGAGAGTGCGCCTAGTCTGCGCGGCCTAGTCTGCGGCGGCCGAATGTGCGCGCGAGAGAAGCACTTGTCGTGCGCAACGTTCGCTGTTCACTGTTCGCTGTTCGCTGTTCGCTGTTCACTGTTCGCCGAGGACAGTCTGCGGCGAGCAAGCCGGAGCACAGACAGTCTCCGGCAAGTGTGAGCAACGAGAGACTGAATGTTGCCCCTTGGACGAGGATTGCTCGTCCGCCGCTGGCCGAAAAAAACGCCTAGTGGCCCGCTGGAAAAGAGTAATAATCGACGCCAAAGGTGTTTTGTTTGTCCAACCTGTTTCCTGCCCCAGTCTCTCTGCCAAAAGGCAGCCCCCAAAGGTTGTTGGGCGTGAGTGGCGCCGCTCAGACGCCGCTCGGCCCACTCGCAGGCCAGCCACACGAGACAGAGAGAGCCACACGAGAGAGCCACACGGCTTAGACACTCTGGCCAGCAGACACACGGACACTTTTGTTGTGCAAATTGATACTCTGGCAACGAGGCGGAGCTCCATTTCTGGGCCGCCGAACTGGCCGAACTGGCAAAGGTGGACACAGAAGGTTGACGCAAGAGACGGCCGCAGATCGATCATCGTGCGCATGTTTCCCCATCTTTGTCACTTGGCCCTCTTTTTTCTCTCTCTCCTCCACTGCCAGGCCGCTGTCGTGCCATTGTCATTGGGCGCCCCTCGCTCAGCTCGTCTGTGGCTCTGCTTTCCCGCACTCTAAGGGCCGCCCTTGCAGTCCCGAAAGAGTGGCAAAAAAGCGCAATGGGGGCGCCCTGGCCGCAAACAAACAAACATGACGCTCGCAGGGACAATTACCGGCGCTCGAGTTGCGGCCAACCAGCGTCCGTCCTCCTCTCTGGCCAGTCTGTCCAGAGCCGCAGACTGTCGTCGCGAGTGGTCGAGAGCCCGCGGGAGACTGTCCTCTGCGGGGGGCGAACAAAAGTTCGGGCGCAGTGCGCGCGCTGCGCAGCGAATGCGTGGCTTCTGCGTCCCTGCGCGGCCCGCACGCAGGGGGGCGTGGCTAGGGCCTGGAGTGGGCGTGGCGCGGCTGGAGCGGCTTGGGGCGGCCGAGGAGGCTGGGGAGTGGGGCGGGCGAGGCGGCGCGGCGGCGGCCGAGTGTCCGGTGGGTTGGCGGCGAGGTGGCGCGAGGGCCAAGGTGGCGGGGCTGCAGCCAGCTAGTGGGCAGCGGGCGGCGGGCGGCGGGCGGAACGGAGAAGGGGCGGCGCTTCGGAGGCGACAGGAGCAAGGAGGAGCAAGGAGGGGAAGTGGCAGGATCGCTGGCGGAATTCTAACGACGGGCAGCTCGAGTCCAATTTGGCTGGCGCCGGGCGGACGTGATGAGTGGCCTTTTACCAATTGGTTTGAGCTTCAACAAGCGTCGCTCGACACAATTGGCGCAAAAACAAACAGCTACAACTTGTTTCTGCTGCTCGGCGAGCAGGGCGGCCCAGCAGTGCTTTTGCCCGCTTTTTCCCCCCATTTTGCCCGCTTTCTGCCCACTTTTTGCCCACTTTTTCCCCCACTGCACACAGTCTGCGGGCGAACACACTCTGCCGCACACAGTTTGCGGCCGAAGACAGTCTGCGGCGCGCAGTGTGCATTCAATCCAATGCAGTTGTGCACCCTTTTGCGCAGCGCCCCCAAGCGGCGCGGCGGCCCAACTAGCTGGCGCCAAGCAGGAATTCACCTTGTCGCGCCTCTCTGGCGCCAGGAAAACGGCCGCCCGACACAGTGTCCAGCCGCGGCTAGTCTGCTTTCCGCCAGCAACACCTGAGCTCCCCCGCGGCCAGTCTGCGGGCGTGCAGCTGAAGTGGGCGCCTCTGTGCTTGGCTCTCTGTGCTCGGCTGCCCACCGGCAACAGTCGTGCGCACTTCTCACCTGCGCCCACGAGCCAGCAGAAAGTGAGGCGGCTGGCCCAACGAGACGAGCTGAGCTGCGCCCGCAGCCTAACGAGCGGCCAGCCCCACGCTGCTCGTTAGCCAGTCTCGCTAATTGGATCTTGGCGCCGGGCTGGCGGCGACAGAGAGAGAGAGAGAGCGAGCAGCAAACTTTGCTTCCACTGGACTGGCCCTTCCAGTGGGCGCCTCTCCAGTGTGCAAATGGGCGGCCCGAAGGAGAAATGGAGCCCCAAGCAAAAGTGGGCAGCGTGGAGGCGCCGAAAGGGCGCTGCTGGCACTTGGGCCGCACTTTAATTATCGGCCTGCCTCTGGTGGTTGCGTTTGGGAGTCAGAATGGGATTTGGAGGAAGGCGAATTGGCGCCTCCAAAATGCATACACTTGCGCTCCAGTTTGCCTCACTCTGACTCGCCTCAACATTCACCTCAACTAACCTCAACTCGATTCAACTCAGCTCAACTCAGCTCAACTGATTCCATTTGGCCAACATTTCATCTCAACCTCAGGGCCCACCTCTGGCGCCCAAGTCGAGGTGGAAATTGGACTCCCACTTGCACACAGGTTGGCCTCTGCAGGTTAGTGTCGGCGGCTGAGCGACCAAAGTGGCCTCCAAATGGCACCCGAGGCGCAGTCTCTCGCGTCCAAGCGTGCAATTTCACGCGCTTCGTGCGGCCACTTTGCGCCCCCATTTCTGAACTGCCGCCCGACACTTGTCCGCAAAGAGGCACCATTTGGATGAAGCCCAAAGTGAGGGTCAAGCCAGTGCTTTGGTCAGCCTTTTTCTTGCTCAAATCACTCAAAACTTGCCCAAAACTCACTCAAATTTCGCCCTCAATTCACCGACAATTTGCCCAAAATATACTCGCACTTTCAAGCCATTTGGGCCATTCGGACAGCTCGAAATGGACCTGCCCGTTCGATTAGTGTAGGTGGGCGTGGCGTGCGGGACAAAAGGCGAACAGAAACCCAAAGGGGGAAAAAGCAGAGGGGAAAGGCAGAGGGGGAAAAAGCAGGGGGGAAAGAAGAAGAGAGAAGCAGGAAAAGTAGTGGCGAATGTTTGGGCCGAGCGGGCGAACTTCAGCTTAGGTTCGGCGAACATTTGCGCGCAAAAGTGAGCGGCGAGCAAAAGTTCGGCGACAAATCAAGTGTGAAGGCTGGTGTTTGTTTTATATTGTTTTTGTAGTTTTTTTATTGGCGCGCCGGCGCCGCAGCTTAGGTCTGGCCTTAGTTTGTGCTCGCCCGCAGCCAGTGGGCCGCTCAAACAACGGGCCGCCCGAAAGACGCGCCCACTTGCACTTGCGGCCGCACTTGCACCAGCCAATGGGGCCAAACTGGCAGGCGTCTGCAGTGCCAATTGCACTTGCCGCTCTCTCTTGCTGGCCCGTTCGCTTCCACTCACTGCCTCTGGACGATAATAACAACTGCAAACAAGCGGCTGTCTGGCGGGAGCACTCAGCATGAATGGAGCTTGGGGCGCCAAAAAGAGACGCCCCAAAGGAGGAAGACAAAGGCGCACAGTTGTGTTTGGGGCCAAGTTGGCCAAGTTGGCGAGCAACTGGGCCGCAAAAGTGGCAACGAGCCGCCGGATACAAATTGAATTTGTTCTTCTATTTTTCTCCCTCTCACTCTAACTCCTAATGATTCCACTTTGGCCCCCACTTTCGCCGGCTGCACACTGGCCCAAAGTGAGCCAGTTGTGTGTGTGCTCGAGAGACTGAGCTCGAGACTGTGCTGGAAACTGTGCTCGAGACTAGCCCCGCACACTGGCACACGACGCGCAGGCTCCATTGGCATTTGGCCCGGCAACTTCCGCTCGGCTGGCGCCCAACTGGGGCCGCCCGCACGCTTCCTCGAGCGCAACAACAACAACAACAACACAACGCCACCAAAGCTCGACCCACTTGCAATTCAATCACGCAGCACGCTGACCGGAAGCGCTCGTGCGTCCTCGCCAAAGCGCCCAAAGTCTGGCTGCGGCGGGCCACGTGCCGCCGGCCGCTGACTTTTGGCTCTCTTGTGGCTCTGGTGCGGCTTGTGTGTCCCGCAGACAGACGCACACTCGAATGGGCGACACGCGCACGCCGCCCCCACGCTCCACGGCCGCCAGTTAACGCCGCTGACAAATTTAGTGGCCCCACCAAAGCGCGACCGCGGCCCAAGTGAGCGAAATGCGATTGTTACGCAACGCTCGCCAACAAGCGACATGACACCCAAAGGGACTGGCTGAAAGCGGACTCAGTGCTTGCGGCCTGAGACTGTCTCTGCTTGTGAAACGCGGCCAGACAGCGCCCACAGACAAGAGCCACACAGACAAGGGCACATATAAGCAGTCTCGCACAGACAAGGGCGGCCTCGGCGCGCATCTCGAGCAACTAGAGTCAGCCTAAAGCGGCACACAATCTGGGCCAGCACTTTGGGGCCGCAAACTGGTGGCCAACTGGGCAAACTTGGCTCCAAATCACTGGCAAGTTCCCATGAAATTTCTCCCCAATTTATCTCGCTCGCTTCTTCTTGCTGTTTACTGCCAACTGGCAACCGTTCACTAGTGTTCACTGCTTACAACTTACTGCTTACTGTTCACTACTTACTGTCTGTTCGCCGCCAACACACAGGCCTACACACAGTCCACGCGCGCCGCTCAGTGTCCCTTCGGCAGTTCGGCCCCCGAAAGCAGATTGTTGATGTGGCTTTGCGTGGGCCCACTTTGTGTGTGCGCGGCGAACTTTGCGCCCAAACACTTGGCGCTTAGCCTTTGCGCGACTGCTGCCAGCGAATGTCGCCGGCGAACTTTTCCAGCCAACTTTGCGCTCTCTAAGCCCACCGATTGCACACACCGAATCATGCGGGCTCGCCTTCACTCCTTTGCGGTCGCAACTCTTCCCAATTGCACTGGCCCAATTGTGCGGCCCTCATGTCTTCTGGCCTCTGACTCCAGCTTCACTCTAGCTTCAAACTGCGCTAAAACTGGGCCCTAAGTGAGCGCAAGTGAGCGCAAGTTCGCCGCCGAAAAAACGGCTTAGTTATAGCGGCGGGCAACTGCTATGAGTGAGCGCCGAACGAGCTTAGTTGCGGCCCTCGACATTCGCCGATAATTGTTCCCGCAGCTTGTTTGTTGCGCCCTTAGTGCCCCCAGAAGTGCACTCGCGCAAGCCAAGAGGCGGCCCAAATCAGAGCGGCCCCTCTGCCTTCCCCTCACCAGACAGCTCCCAGCTCGATCTGCTCGCTCCATCTCAGTCTCGATCTGCTTGCTCTATTTCAGTCTCGATGCGCCCAGTCCCAGTCTCGAGGACGCGCCCACGAGCAAGCGATAATGAATTAACTTTGGCCGCTCGCCCATTTGCCAGTCGCCAGAGGCGGATCAAAACAAGTCGCGCGCACACACCGCAGAGCTGCCCCTCCGGCCCACTCGGCGCCCATCCTAAGGGCCGACAAATGACGTGGGACGCAATCTGTGTGTGTGCGTGTCGCCATGACTGCGCCCACTTTGCGCCCCAACTGGAACCGAAACTGGCCCGTTTCGCCCCAGCCAGTCTCTATCTCTGTCTCTCTGTCTCTCTCTTTCTCGCTCGGCCGGCTTGTTCCAAAGTGGGCTCGTTGTCAAGCCAACGAGAAGCTGGCGAAAAATGGCGCTCTCATGCTCTTTTATGGCTTCATTATGTCGCTCCGCTTCTCAGTCTGTGGCGCACAGTTCCCAGTCGCGCTCTCAAACTCAAACTCGCGCTCCAACTCGCACTCGCTACGTGTGAATCGCCAGTCCGACAGGCAAAAAATAAATAAACAGCCGCCACTGGACGCCTCTGGTTTCATTTGGCCGCCCGTCTGGCTGCTTTGCCTCCTCTGCTCGCCCAAAATTGGCCCATTTCCGCCAGTCTAACAGTTAGACTCCAACTCCACTCACCTTTGCCTCTCGAGCGACAACAGTGGCCAACGAGCGCGAACTGCTCGCCACTAGTCCCCAAACGCCGCCTAAGCATTGCGCCAAAACACACAGTCTTCAGGAGGTGCGTTTGGGCGCACCAGGAGGACCAATAAGCGAGGGGGCGTGGCTTTTTCTCTGCAGTGCTCTGGTGTGCAAGAGAAGGGAGAGAAGGCGTGGCGGAAGTGGGGCGGCGAACGAGTGGCTGGTGGAAGTGTCTTTTGGGTGGCTAATGGTTGGCGAGTGTTCAGGTGGGCGCGTTTTTTGCGCGCTGTCAGGCGTGCGGTTTGGCTTGTTTGGGTGGTGCAAGAAGAGGGAGAAATTGGAGGAGGTGATGAAAGGGAGAAGTGACAGTCTGTGGAGCTGCGTGAGAGCAGCGCAGAATTGGGACTTGGAAGATTGAGTGTGGGGCGAATTTGGACAAATTTGGGCAAATTTGGGCGAATTTGGGAAAAGTTAGGCAAATTTGGGCAAAGTTTGGCGAATTTTGAGATAAACTCGAGCGAACTTTTTGCTCAAAGCGCCAAGTTTGAGCGCCGAAACGAGCGAGCAGAGAACATTGGGCAGAACACTTCTGCTTGTCAGCGAACAAAAAAGCGAGCAAAGAGCAAGCGCAGTTAATTTGCGTGCCTCTTTGCCCAACGCCCATTCTTCTCTCTCTCTCTCTCCTCAACTCTGGCCTGCTTGCTTGTTGTGTCCTTTTGGACATTGTGTTGTTCAGTTGTTATTTGCTTGTTCGCCAGTTGTAGTTGTTTTCCTTCCTCTTGTTGTTGCTCGTTGTTGTCTCCTTCTTGTGCCTTTCGTTGTTTTGTTGCGCTCCTCCTTTGCGCAATGGACTGTCTGGGGCGGCCCCCAAGCACTGGGCCTTCTGGCTGCCTGTTTGCACTCTCGCTTTTACGTGTTTATTTTGCGCGCGCCGCACGAAACATGATCGTTTGGGGCCAAACCTAAGGGAAAGTCTCCCTCCTCTTTGGCCCTCCTCTTCCGGCGGCTCTTCCCTCTGCCTGAGGCCTTTCTGCGCGGCCCAACAGTCCCGCAAAGACCCCCAAGTGAGCGAGAGAGTCAAGTCTGCACAACTGGGCATCTTTTTGTCAAAACGTGAGCGAACTTTTTGCACAAACTTCGCCTCCATTTCTTGTTCATTCAGAACAGAAGTGAGCTCAGCTCTGGGCCGCAGGAGGAGCCTCGAGACACTCTCGAAGGACAATTTTTCATCGCCCAAAGGCGGCGAATGGAGATCCTTTGCGGCCCGCACAAAAGAGGCCCCAAAAGAGACTGCCTGCAGCCAAGCTCTGCGTTTTCCATTGTTTTCCATTGTTTTCCCCCATTTTGCCCAACTTTATCACGCTCCAATTTAATCTAATTCATCCTAATCCAGCGCCAGAAGTCTCTTATCCTGCTCACTGCAAGGCTGAGGTGCAACTGAGCTGCTCACGAGCAGCAGCTAAGAATAACAGCAGCTCAGAAGTAACAGTTGCAACCTGCAACTGTCCGAAATTCGAATTTCAGAATTTCTGAATTTCTGAATTCTCCAAAGCTAAAATTCTCAAATTCTCGAATTATCAATCACAAATTCGATTTCACCTTTTCTCAATTCAAAGCCAGTGATTCGCGGCGAACAATTGGCAATTTTCGCCAATTGTTCGCCGCCAAGACGCCCACAACTTGCCACTGTCTTGGCCAATTTGCGCACTCTTGGCCGTCTGTGTAGGACACTCTAAGCCAGATTTGCGGCTCGCGTGCCTCCCACTCGAATGGCCACTCGAAAAAGCACTCCAAAGCTCCCCACTAACGCCCTATAGCATTGGGAGGCCCCAAACACGCAACCTGCGCGCCGGGCCACTTCCGGCGGCGCTCTGGAGCTTGGGGCTTGGAGTGGGCGGCCACTTGCGCGTGCGAGCAAGCTTGGCAGTGGCGCCTGGTTGTGAGCTTTGGGCGGGCGAAGAGGCGCGCAAGTGGCCTATAAATTTAATGATGTCCCGCAGGCAGTGTGCCGCTCGAGTGGGGCCGCCCAAGTGAGGCCGCGGGCAGACTATCAGGCAGACCAGCTTGGAGAGTGGTGAGTGGTGGGCAGACTGGCCCCTCACATGCCATTGCGCAATCAAATCGAGCAGAGCGCAGAGACGGCGCTCCAGTGGCGTCTTGCCGGCGGCCAAGTGGGCGCCGGAGTTACAAATGCCGAGGAGCAGGTCTGGCGAGTTGAGAGTGCAGAGTGCAGAGTGCAGAGTGTGTCCTCGAGCGAGCGAGTGTCAGTTGGTGTGTCTGCTTGATAGTGTCTGCTCCTTCGCAGTGTCTCTCCCTCGCAGTCTGGCTCTCCTTCAGCCCCAAAGAGCCGCCGCAAAGAGCGCACAGCAAAGAGCTGCTCTCCACCAGCGCCGCTCATTAGTATTCATGCGGCCGGCGCGCAATTCGTCGCCACACTCAAAGCGCCGCACACAGTCTCCGCCCGCAGCTTTTTCGAGCAGAATTTCGAGCCGCCGCGCGCGCCCTCTGGTGGCCGGCGGGCGCAAACTGAAGGAAACACGCAAAAGCGGCCACTCTAAGCCCGTCGGAGCGCGATTAGCATTATTATTATCATTTTTATTTCGATTCCGCCGCCAAACTTGGCCCGCCAAACCCACTCTGCGTCTTTTTCCTCCCATTGGACCATTGCATGTCTTCTCAGAGGGGCGAGGAACTGCCTAGATGTGCCTAGAACTGCCCAGAGCTGCCGCTCGCTGGATGGGAGTATCTGTATCGCGCCGAGTTCAACTGGCGCTCTGGATGCAGCACTGCAGCGCACCGCTGGATGAGCGTCCAGAGCGGAGAGCAAACAGACCATTGGCTTGATTTGATTTGTGCAACAGCCTATAATAAGGGCGCACGGAAGGCCTGCCATTGCAGTTGGCAGTTGGGCGGCGCAGAAATGAGCCACGAGAGAGATTAGGTGCGCCCTTCCCGAAGGCTGACGAGCGGCGGGGGCGAAAGACAATGGCGCGTGGCCCCAAATTGGCCACACGCCGAGCTTTTGGGCAGTAAAAAGGGCCAGAGACTAGCTGTTTCGAGTTGCGAGCTGTCTCGAGTTGTTTGTAACCTGCAGATGCAGAGCTCCGAAGCTTCGGATTTGCAAGTTGGAAGTTGGAAGTTGGAATTCTTCGCGGGAGGCAAATAAATGTGGATTGGCCGCAGATTTGGATCGTTGCAGATTTGGCAGATTTGCAAATTTCGCCCAATTTCGGCATAGGTTTGGCGAATTTGCGCCAAATCTGCGCGCAAAAGTGGCCACCAACTGCCAGAGCTAAGCTGCGGCTCGCGAGCGCAGAGGAAAACCCGTTGGGCATTTGCATGCAACGAGCAGCCTGCAGCTTGGGCGCCAGTTTCGCCCTCAGAGTGCTGCTCGTCCTCAGCTCGTCCTGAGCTCAGGCGCCGCCCCTCAGCTCTGGCCTGGTGCCAGTTTAATCTGATTCCGGCGGCCAATTCGGCGCCAAGTGGCAAGCTGCAAGTGGCAAGCTGCAAGTGGGCCACTTGTTGTTCTTGTTGGCGCGCTCTTCTTGTCGCTCGGCCGAAAAGGCAAACAAGCCGCCCAAAGAGAAGCCAAAAGGCGCACTCTAAGCGCCAGACAGACACACAGAAAGGCGGCCAATCCTCTAAAATGGTCGACCAAATTCGGCCGCTTGTTGTTTCTCCTTTTTCCTGATTTATGGAGCTTCCAATTTTCTCGCTTCTTAGGCGGCTCGTTTCTCATCTGCTCTGCTTCTCATCGGCCAATCTTTCAACTCCACTTCTGCCTCCAAATTCCGCCCAAATTCGCCCAACTTCGCCGCTCACTGTCCTCCGCTGGCAAGCTAGCTCGCCGGGCAAATGTTAGGAGAAATGTGGGCAAATGTTTGGAGAAATGTGGGCAGAAATGCGAGCAAAAATGGGGGAAAACGCTCGGAAATTTGCAAGAATTTCGGACCATTTTTGGCCAAACTTCGCAAAATTTTCCCATTCAAAACTCGAGCTCAACTTCGCGCTCCTTAGCACTGCTTAGTATTGCTTAGTTCTGCTTAGTGCTCGCCTGAAGTGCTCGCCCAAAGTGCTGCTTTGCACCACTTCAGGCCAGTTTTCGGTGGCAAAAGGCCATGAATCCAATTAGAAGTGTGGCTCAGTTGCGAGAGCGAAGAAAAGCGCCGCAGACAGTCTGTGGAAGTGGCGCTCAAGTGGGCTGCTTATTATTGGATTTGCGCTCGTTGGGCGGCGAACAAGTGGCGACAAGAGTGGCCAAGTGGTTGAACTCCATCCCAAGCGAGCTTAGCAGTGGCGAGCTTGCCAAAGGCGAGCTCAGGAGCAGCTAGCTTGCCAGAGAAGACCACCTTCGGCGTTGCTTGTCCGCCGCACACCTCTGGGCGCCGCTGCGGCTTGAGGTGCGCATTAATTGGGCCGCCGAGCAGTCTGATCTAGTGTGTGTCTAGATCTTGTGCGTCTGTCAGCCTGTGTGTGTCTCTCTGTCTCTTTGGGGAGTGGCCGCCTGTTGCTGGCCGAGCGGCGGCGACAAAGAGCCGCCGGCCAGTCGCACCTGGTGGCTGTCAGAGCGGCCAGCGAGCTAGCAGGCAGCAGTGGTCAGTGGCCGGCGACAGGCTCAAGCGGGCGCCCAACTTATCTGGCGCCGCATCAGATAAGCTTGTCGCTGGCGCTCGATCAAAGGAGGAAGTGGCGGCGGAATTCTGTGTGAGGGGCGAACGAGTGATGCAAATGGACAAGGAGTGGGCAAGGTGGAGGCGCTGGAAGTGGCGAGCGAGGTGGAGAAATAGAAATCGAGCTCGAGAGAGGCCGGCCAAATGAAAAGAGCCCGAATGCAAATTAGCGCCGAGGGTCGGGGAGAATACGACTGAATTTTGGGGTAAAATTGGGAAAATTGAGGAAAAATTGGGGTAATTTTGGTAAAAATGGGGCAAAATGCGGAAATTCCGGGAAAAATGGTCTCAAGCGGCTTGTTCATCTGCAGGCTTGTCTTTTTGAGCAAATTCCATCGCAAGCTCGCCTCTTCCATCGGCGCGTCACTTTTGGCCGTCTGTCTGTGCGAGCAAGTGGCGAGTGGCCGCCTTTGGGCCGCTTTCGGCTGCTTTCAGGCGCCAACTTTGGGCCAGCAAGATGTGTGACTGGCCAGTGGTGTGCGGCAACTTGTGACTCGGCGGGCTCGCTGATTGCCCTCGGCCGACAGATTATTCAAAACAAACAAACAGGAATAATTTTGATGGATCGAATCACGGAGACTTTTGGACTGTTTTGGACTGCTGCCAGCCGGACGAGGCGCCCTCGTGGAGCTGCGATGAAATGCGAGCTTCTCGCTCTGAGCCAGTGGTTTGCATTTGTCTGCAATGGTCTGCAGTGAGCCGAAAGCTCAGCATTGGTCAGCAATGGTCAGCAATGGCCAGCAGTGGTCAGCCGCGGGCGAACAATGCTTGTGGATATTGCACTGCGACTTGAGGGAGGCGCAAGTGAAGCGGCAGGCTAATCTGAATAATTCATTTTGACGAGCGCTCATCACGCGAGCGCAACAAGTGGCCCTTTGCTCCGTCTGAGCAGCTGGAGTCTTTGGGCAGTTTGTGCCGCACACAGTCTTCGCTTTGGACTGGCCAGAGGTGAGCGGCGGGCCATTCTGCAGCCATTCTGCAGCCACTCTGAGCTGCTCAGTGCCGGCCGATGACAAAACGGCGCCGCCCGAAGCTCGTGTCTGAGGGCTCAGCTGGGAGCTCAGTCAGACAGAGACAGAGACAGAGACTGGCCGCACAAACGCACAGATGCCGGCGGGCCAATTATGCGGCCCTGAAAGTGAGCCCAAATGGGCGCCCACAGAGTGTCTCTGGGGGCGCGTTTGGGCCACACGCGGCGCCCTGTCCGTCACGCGATCACTCCGGCGAGCTCGTCTCACTCTCCAGTGGACGCCAATCCGGTCGGGCTCCAATTTGGCTGCACTTCGAGGCGCAGGAAGCAAAAACAAAGCCCCCCGCGAGGCGTCCTTAGGGCTCCTTACGACTGCTTAGGACTGCTTGGGACTGCTTGGGACTGGCGCCTCGCGGTGCACTTGGACTGCAATTGGCGCAGGTTAGGCTCTGCTTGGATACTCTCTAAACTGTGGAGTCTGGAGCACGCAAATTTGCATTCGACGGGCGGAGAAAGCTCCAAGGCGAAATGCGCAAATGGGGGCGCATCTCGCAGACAAGCAGCGGCGCGCGTGGAGAGTTGGTGGCGCGCACGAAGCAGTGGCCAGTTAGCCAAAGGCTCAAGTGGCCGCTCTCAAGAGCACGAGAAACAGAGGAAAGAGGCAAGAGAAAGACACAGAGACTGGGACGCGCTAGTTTGTGCCGCCGTGCTGGCCGCTTGTGCCAACAAACAAGCTGCTAATCATCCATCATTAGGCGCCAGGCGACGTGTGTGGCGCCTCCTCTGGCCGCGCGGCCTAAGTGGAGGCGCCACTCGGGAGGAAGTGGCCACTCGGCGGCGCCAGTCTGCAGCAGTGCAGTCTGGCCAGCCCGCCTCCCTCGAGCGGGCAGCCTTCTCTGAGACGGCCTCTGTCTGTTTGTTTGTTTTTCCCGGCCGGCGGGCTAAGGGCTGCCCAACGGAGGCCAGTCGGCGGCGCCGCTCGACTCTCAACTCTCGCTGGGCCACACAACGCGTCACGACCCGCCGGCCCCGCTCGCTAATGGGCGGCCCGAGCAACAGAGGTGGGCGTTCCCGGCCCGAATGGGCGTGAGTGCGCGCT
>Ga0268247_10000062_pt1 | contig 33028 bp, 29 predicted proteins | sample AgamicOrMae_FD_200245 | JGI IMG/M metagenome (GOLD analysis project Ga0268247, IMG submission 200245) | Agave microbial communities from Guanajuato, Mexico - Or.Ma.e (v2) (version 2) | ecosystem: Host-associated > Plants > Phyllosphere > Phylloplane/Leaf | place: Guanajuato, Mexico | collected...
TGGTGAATGCGAGAGCAGAATCACAAGAGAAGAGGAAGCTTAGGATGATGCGGTCAGGGGAGAAGTTTTGCATTAAGCGGCCCGCTTTGAGGCCGAGCAAGAGGTTGGCCAGCTCGCCGAGGACAGTCTTCGGGCTGAAAATGGGCTGGCCCTTGCGAGCTGATTGGCTCTCGGCGGCCGATTTGCGCCATCGACAGCGCTCTCAAGTGAGGCAGCTCCTTCGAGGCGTGCTGTCCACCTTGACCATTGTGGCCGTGCTGCTGGAATGCCTGCAAACAGTGGCCGGCTCGAGCACTCTGGGCCAGCAGGACCAGCCATTTCAGACAGCAGTGGAGGAGCCAGCGTGGAAGCAGCTCCAGAACTTAGACTCGTTAATCCTGTTGAAGGAAAATCGACTTGCAAGCAGCAAGCAGGTTCAAGACTATGATAACAGTGAGGATAATAAGAACAAGACAGATCTGATTGAGTTGGCGTCTGATGGAGAGAAGACACCAACTCAGAGCGACGTGTTTGATCTGAGCGGCCTGTTTGGCGAGCAGAAGACTGTCTCAACAATTGGAACTAACGAAGGAGGCCCAGACACAGCAGAGTTCCAAGCGTTGGACAAGCCTCTCATTGTGTCCATCAAGACACTGTGCCAGCACCATCCCAAGCAGTGCACTTGGGGTAAGTTGTGGCCAATTATTAGGGTGAATTATTGTTGGTCGATTATGCATTAGATGAATGAAATCATTGCAGTGTGCCGATAAATTAGAGCTAGTCTGATGTAATGAAATCCAGCTTTCGTCTATCGTCGGGGAACAACTGTAATAAACGCAACAACTGGCCACCATTCGACTAACTGAACTCTTTCGCCGCACTTCTTCTCCCCGTCCTTGACCTTAAGAGGAGCAAATCAAGTACAGCGAGTGTCTGGTGTTCGCGCTGGCCAGCGGAAGGTCGCGGGTGATCTGTTTGCCATTCCAGTTGGACTTGGACAAGAGCATTGATCAACAAAGCAGCGCCCAGGCTGCCTACTTGAAGGCCCTGAGCTCTGGACAAATGAACGCCAGCTCGCCGGCCGCCAGTGCAGCAAGGCCGCCTGGTGGGCGTGTGAGCAATGGCGCCCCAAATGGAAATGGATATGGAAATCTAAATGGGAAAGGGCGAGAGAGAGGCCGCCAGACTGATGTTAACAATCTGCAGGCCCCCTCCAGATGGGAGCTGTACGGGCCCCTCGTGGAGCTTGCAGATGTTCATCAGGGCGGCCAGTTGACGGGCGCTCCTCAACTGGGGGAGCCAGAGCAGAGCAAAGAGGAGGAGCAGGAGGAGACGAGGACTAGGACTAGGCCCAAGACGGAGGCTGAGGGGCCGGGCGGGGCGGTGGAGCAGTTAATTGAATTATTGGCAAACGATCGCGTTCACAAGGGGCCCGCTTCCGGCTGGAGGAAGCAGAAGCGCCACCAACAGGCGCCCGACGACCTCCTGGCGCTGGCCACTCTGAGTGAACTTGACGATGGGCAGGAGGCCGAGTGGCCGTCGGGGGCCGCTGACTCGGCCGGCGACGGGGACTCCCCGTGGTTGCCGGCCGGCGCGAGCGAGCAGGACGGCCGCGAGCTGGACAGAGGCGGGGGCGGGCGCCCTTCCGGCGGGGCGCCTGCGGCCGAGCGGCAGCGGTCGGAGAGGCGCGCCTGGCGCCGGGAGAGCGCCCAGGCGGCCCTGCAGCCTGCCGAGCTGGGGCCCAGCTGGGCCCAGCGGGCGCAGCTGCACCAGGCGGCCCGCCGCTCCAAGACCTACCGCGTGAGCGTGCAAGAAGCGGAGCGCTTCCTGCGCAACGCCCACAGACACAGACGCCTGCGGGCGCTGCACGAGCCGGAAGTGGGTGGACAGCAGCGGCCGCTGGAGCACCAGAGGCAAGCTCAGGCCCAGGGGCGGCCGGCGGGGCCCGTGCTGGGCGCCCACGAGCTCGGTCTGGACGGAGGTGGACCGCTGGACCGGCTGGCGCGGCTGATCCCCTTCCTGAGCGGCTGGTCCCCGGCCAGAGGCGAGCCCATTGCAGCAGCAGCGGGCCAGCCGCCGCAGGAGCCCCTTCCGGCGGGCAAACAGGTGGCCGGCTGGCCGGCGGTGGGCGTCAACTCGGTCCGGCTGCACAGGAGCGACGAGACGGTGAGCAGCAAGCTGGCCGAGCTGCTGCCCGTGCTCAACCCCTCGATACCCAGACCTTCCGGGGGGCCAGACGATCCCACGGCCACCACAATCATGCACACAGTGGTCACAGGCCTCGAGTCAGTTCCGGGCGGCCTCGGCTTGTCGGCGGCGTCGGCGCCCACGGACGAGCCAGAGAGTGTCTCTGGCTTGACTGCACTCTCGGCTGTGGAGCAGCCGGAGGCCCAGCGCCAGCACTTCCGGGCGCCCAATCGGGCTCGAGGGGGCGACTCGGCGGACTCGGCGGACTCGGCGCAGGCCGAGCCTAAGGATAGGGCGGCCGGCAACCAGGGGGCCGATTTCAGGGACTCGCCCATGGAGTGCAACATGCGCAACTTCACCTTCAGGGCCACCAAGAGCGACGAGGCCAGCGGCCACAAGTGCTGGGGCGACATCACGGCCTCCATCTGCTATGGGGGCTGCGACTCTGGCGAGATCGCCGACTGGCTCTTTCCCCACAAGAAGTCCATTCACAGAGTGTGCCGCCATGGGGGCCGAATCAGACGCAAGGCCATCCTGCTCGAGTGCACCTCGCCCGATGTGCACCACAGTCTCCGCGAGTACCACTATGTGGACGCCCGCGACTGCGTCTGCAGGAAGTGCACCTCGCTCGACACCACCTGTCTGGGCACCATGACCAGGCCCTACCTGCAGACACTGAGCGAGGCGGCGCTCGCGGTCGCCCTCAAGGGCGACTGACCAACTCAGTGACTCAGTAGCTCGGTGACGAAACGATGGAGAGACCACCAACGAGGCCACTCCTAGTTATAGGCACCCCAACGGCGGACCACACACACGAGCCGGCCTCTTTGGGTCTGTCGTGTTCACTTTGGGCCCACAGGACGACCTTTTGGCCCCTCCAGAGACTGTCCTAGGCTGCCGAGAGCGCTGGGCCAGGATTTGGGCCGGATTTGGACAACGCGAACTGGACGGTCTAAAATGGGCGATTGGAGGAAATATTGCACCCGCCCCCTCGCGGCTCCACAAACCAGCTCGACCAGTGGCCGAGCGGAAAGGGCCGAAATGGGTTTTTTTATTTCAACTATGTTTGCAGCGCACGAACCTGCCCACTCGGAGGGGAAGCAATCTTGTTTGCAGGACACAGTACCAGCCAGCTAATCTGCTGACTTGCTGGGCTCCTTATTGGACTTCTGTGCTCAGTGTCTGCCCGATGGATTAGGTGTGGCCCTCTGGACGGGGCGCGAGTTGATTGCAGTTGTCGACAGCTCGCCCAGCCGACAACTCGGCCTCCCCGGTGGACAATCTGCGGAACACTAGCTCTCGAACTTGAGCCCAGCTTCATCGAAAGAGAGCGGCCCATTTGGGGCCGGTTTGTTTGTGAAAACATGGCTGAACCAAGTGGCCAACTGACGTCAATTGGCTCGAGCAGCCCGAAAGGAGACCAAAATTTATCATCCAAAGGCTCAGATGGTGACTTGCGGGCGCTCTTTGTCGCAGCATAGGTCCAATGGAGTTGCAATGGAGCGACAGCCGACGATCGACTCGAAGAGGGCGGCATCAGAGAGGAAGCAGATTATTGAGCCGGCACAGTTTATGCACCTCGTTTATCTACTTCGCCAGACAGACAGACTGTCTCGGGCGTTTCCAGTAGTGAGTGAATTGAAACGATCGTCGAGTGGTTGATTTCTGGCAAGAGGCACCAATCCAGAGCAATGTAAAGCAAATAAAGGCGAGCAAAATCAGCTCCCAGAGACTGTATATGCTCGAGATGAGCAAGCAAGTTGACAGCAACAGCTAAGGTTCGAGAGCATCTTGATGGGCCCGGCGGTTCTAGACTCAGACAAAGTCAGATAATACACAGTTGCACGATGGCCACTCTGTACTCAGCACCCAGTTACAAGGAAACCTCATTCGATTATACTATTCTCATTCTGAAATAAAGGAAAGAAATCTCAACAATTGTAGAATTGCCTAACAATCTGAGAGGATCGCTTGTTGGTGGGCGAGCCTCGACGGCGCTGGAATAATCGTATGCACTTTAGATTTGGCCAATCATTTGGCCGATCATTCGGCTGATCATTTGGGCGAGTTTGCAAATGATAATCATTCTGTTTTCGTCCTCCATTTGGCATCGATTGTTTACCCTTTTTTTGTGGCGCTAGAAAATGGAGCGAAAAGGGCGCTCTTCATTGCAACTTTGGCCATTTGGGCAAAGTTGCAAACTGTTGGATGCTTTTTCCATCCCGCCAGATCTGTGCCGCAATTTCGAGGCCCCAAACTTTCCCCTCGGGCAATCTGTCATTGTCTGCAAGGCACGCCTTTGTTTTGTCTCCGTTTTGCCTCTGTTTTGCCTCCATTTTGAACGCCACACGCAGCATCTAATCAAACAATCGAGCGCCCAGTTGACGCCAAACGGGGCCACTTAACATAAGCTCATTGGGCTCCACTTTGGGCCCTGATTAAATTGGCCCCAATTAAGGCCTCTGTCTGGCAATTGGTTGGGCGCCAGTTGATTTGTTTGCCTCCGTCGCCGCCGCAAGTCCAAAGGGGCTTAGTGTCGGTGTGGGTGGGCGAAAGAAGTAAAGGAAGTAGAGGAGGCAAAAGCAGGGCAGTCTCTTTTGCGGGTGGCAGTCCAGCTTGGCCAAGTGGAAAGTGGAACTGCAAAAGGTTCAGCGAGCGAGGAGGAGCCGCTGAGTGGCCAGCGAGGCGCCAATTGAGCTGGACGAGCGAGATCAGATAAGGTGTGGCCAGATTGGCGCCACTCTGTCCTTCACTCAGCTAGCTAGATCCACACGCAGCTAGATCCACACGCAGCTAGATCCACACGCAACCACAGCTGGCCCAAGATTAGAGTCGCCCGGGCGCGCCTTTTATTTCCGGCCTTCAATGGGGGCCAAAAATCGATCGGGCGGCGCGCAAAGTGGGCCGGAAGTGGTCGGTTGTGGCGCAGGTGTGGCCACATGTTTGGCGTGGGCAGCGCGTCAGAGCCAGTCTGACGTCCAAGGGGGAGCAGTGGGCGGGCCAGTGGGGCGACTGGGAGTGACTGGGGCGAGTCGGCCAGTGTCTCGCTTCGAAGTGCAGAGACTGTGTCGCTCGCAGTTGCTGGACATTGGCCGCTTGGTGTAGTTGTGGGCGCCAGTTTGCGGCGTCCGATTCAATTAATTGTGGCGGCCGTGAATCCGAAGTGGGCGCCCGCGAGCGCCACACTTTGGATCCACACCAAGCGAGCGTGCGGTTCCCTTTGGAGCCCATTTGGCGCCTGACGCAGTCTGCGCCAATGGCAGGCGCAATGGGAGGCTGCAAAAAGAGCACAGGTGTCTGCTGCGAGGGGCGAGATGCGGGCGGAAAGGGCTCATGGTGGGCTCTTTCCGGTGCTCTTTTGGCGCGTCAGCTCGCGTTCCATGTCGTCTGAATCGGCGCCCACGAGGCCATGTAGAGGCTGAGAAGAGATGGCCCAAAGGTTGAACAACTTGTTCCAGCGGCTCGCCACTTCCAGCTCGCCTGTCAGCCCTAATGTGTGTCGCGTGCCAGCAGCTAGCTGTGGCTAGCTAGCCAGCCGGATGGAGCACTTTTTGCAGCCCCAACGAGCGGCCCAATGGAGCTTGGCCCTCATTTGGTCCAATTAGCGTGGGCTCGCCGCTCGCAGCACCTCTGGACTTGCGGGCGTCGCGCTAGACTAGGAGGAGGAGGAGCAAAAGGGCGCCCAAATGGGCCCGAAAGTGTGAAAAGTGATTCGCTGTTTGGTGTTTGCAAGATTGCCATATGGAAAAATGGCCACAAACAACATCGAGCTCAAACAACTAACTACTTCCACTAATGAATTCCCACCCCTTTTTTATTTTTTATTCCGCTTTCCTCTTTAGCTTTCATCTTTGTTCTTGTCTCCCCTCAGTCTCCCCAGTCTCAGTGTCTGTCTCTGCCTGAGAGCTTCGTGCAGCCAAATTATCCCTTTCAGACTGACTCTCGCCCTGCCTTTTCCTTTCGGCTGGATGTTTTTCCCGAACTCTGGCCCCCTTTTGGACCGGAGGAGCCGCGTTGAATGTCTAATCCGACGAGCCAGCTAAGCTCAGTCAGGCGAGTGTTTAGCTTGGATTGTGCAACCTTTCCATTGAAAACAACATTACGTAAACAAGACGGACAACATCAGACGTGCTTGCAGAAGAAGCACTCGCAGGTCTTGGCCGATTTGAAGATCAGCCTCCTGGTCTCGTTGAGTCCGCAGCGAAGATTCACGATCACCTGTGAGTTTTCGAGATCGGAAATTGAGCAATTATTTGATTTTTAGAGCTTGTAGTTAGTGGAAAATCAACTGAAAAATCGACTTAAACTTGGCCTCTGCTCCTCGCTTGCAAATTGCGGATTGCCTGAACTGGAATCCACATTTTTTCCACTAAATGTCAACTACAGTCTGCAGTCCGCAAACTGTAGTTGACAACTCGCAACTCTAAAGCTCTCCAATCAGCCACTGAGACACTTACGTCCTCCGTTTCCACCATGCTGCAGCACTGGCCCACACTGATCACGTCGCGCTTGTCGCCCGTGTCTCCAATGGCCCCGTCGAGCGGCGACTTCTGCCCAATGGTCAGCGAGCTCAGCTCGCCCTGCTGCTGGCCCAACGGCTTTTGGCTGGCCGCCCGCACCGAATGCCTCGGCTTCGACATCAAAATGGAGCCCAGCGAACCCATGAAGGGCGCCCTCTTGTTGGGCCCCACTCGCTGAGCTAGAGACTGGCTCTCGGCGGCCAGCTCGGCGCCACTTCCGCCGTTAGACTTTGGCGAGGCCGAGTCCAAGTCCAGCGACCAGGTGGAGAGCAGCGACGAGACTGAGCGGCTGCGCTCCAGTTGGTTGCGCGAGATCAGTCCGTCCAGATTGTCCATGCTCGGGGCTGGACTGCTCGCCTGTGGTCCAATGTCTTCGGCGGCCGGAATTGAGAACGACATGCAGAAGCCTCGACAGGCGTTGGTGGACAAGTTGAACTTGACGCAGCCCGGAATGCTGATGGTGCGCGTGTGGCCTTTTTTTGTGGAAATATTCACCATTTTTGCACCGATTTTTCACCATTTTTCGCCAATTTTTGTGCAATTTTTCCAGAAAATGAACAGTATAAATTAGTCGTCTTGGTTCTCGTGTATTTTCTGCAACTATTTACTGCTACTTCACTTGCACTTAGGGCTGCAAAAGCGGCCTTCTTCCCCTTTTTAAAAGTGCCTAATTATGTTCATAAATGCACATAATTAGGCACTTTGAATACTCACCCACTTGGAAACATCCTGGTCTCTGCCAGTTGGCCTCCTTTGAGACGTTTCTCTTTCCATTTGTGGCCAGTGATTGATCTTTTTTCGACACCTCGACCGCCGAGGCGCCATTATAGACAAAGGGCCAGTCGGCCAGTCGTTCGTCCTCGTTTCTTGGCTCTTGGAAGAGAAGCGGCACAAGCAGCATGAGGGCGGCCACTGCAAAGTATTTCACTCTATTTAGCAAAATCTCTCTCCTCTTTCTCGACTCATACTCGCTGGTGGCCGTTTTCCAATCCACTTTGGCCAACATTGCGGCCAGAAAGAAGCTCCTCTCAATGATCTCTCCAGTTGGCCCACCACTGTCACTCCAACAACAAACTTTGGGCCACCACTTTGAACTGGACAACATTAGACACTCAACTTGTGCGCAGCTCGAGCTCAGCTCGATGTGCTCGAACCTTCAAGTCTCCTTTCCAAATAGACCAGCTGGCCAGTCTAAGAAACTGAACTTTGAAGAACTTGACTCTGGAAACTGTGGAAACCGGAAAGGCGCCTGCCCAGTTGTGCGTTGTCTCTTGCGAGTTCTCAACTGCGGCCTCTAGTCTTGCGGACTGTTGTTGGTGATTCTGGTCGCTTGGCGCGCCTGGAGACTAGATGAAAGAGAGAAAAGAGAAGAGAAAGAAGCGCCTGCCAGAAGGACCATTTGTGGCCAGTGAGAGTGACTAGAAGAAGTAGTCCTGCAAGAGCCGCGAGTGTGGCCAAGGTTTGGCTCTGCGCCAGCCAGCAGAGTCCACTTGCGCCGCCACAGCTGTCTCACATGCCAGAGCACAGGTGCAGAGAGAGAGAGAGAAAGAGGTGGTCACGATTGAATTGGGGCACCGCAGTTGAGTGGGCCGCATTTAGGCCGCTAGCTTGGCAGCGGAGAAGGACGCCTAAACAGAGTGTGTATTTTATTGGACACGAAGGGCTTTTGGGGGCCCAAAGTGCACTCGGCGAGCCTTCTGGCGAGGCACTTTGGGCGCACTCGAGCACACAAATGGCCAGGTACAAGTAGTGGCGGAGTCTCGAGTGGCGCTAGTGAGTTGTTTTTGTTTACATCCTGGGCGGCGCATGCGCACTCGCGACCTGCCCCAATTACTAAGGACTGTATACGCTCCTTAGGCTCCTCTGGCCAGGCCTCTAGCTTGACATGGACGATTGGCGGTGGACGATGGTCAGTGGGGACTAGTGCAAGTGGTAGCCGTAGCACGAGGAGTCCGAATCGAAGGGCCGCGAGTTTGCGCTTAAAGTGGCGCCCATTGCACAGTGCTGCTCCAGTTGTTGTTGCTGTTGGATTTGTTGTTGCATTTGTTGTTGTTGTTGGGCCATTTGGGAGGCCAGTTGGCCGGCCAGCTGCTGGTCGCAGGTCTCCTCCGAGGGCGGCGGCGAAGGGTAGTAGTCGGCGGCGAGCTGGCTCGGCTGCTCGGCCGCCGTGTTCGAGTAGTGGGGCTGCAACTGTTGCTGGTGCTGCTGCTGCAACTGTTGTTGTTGTTGCTGTTGCTGAGCTTGCTGCTGCTGGAAAAAGAGGGAACCATTCTGGTGGGCGTGGCTGAGGCGAAGTGTGTGCGACTTGAGCTGGTTAGAGGCAGTGTTGAGTCGACCTGCGTGGTGCAGAGTGGCGTACTGGGCTCTGGAGCGGGCGCACGAGGCCAGACTGCAGGTCTTGAGCCGCTCGGAAAGGCGCTGGTAGATTGGCTCCTGAGCTTGCTGCTGGTGCTGGTCTGCGGCCGGCCGCTCGGCCAGCAACAGGTCGTCGGCGCAGGCGAACGAGCTCGAGCCGACGAGACCCCGCGAGCTCGGAGGGGCCGCCTGCTCGTAGGCGAACGACTGTTGCTGGGCGGCGGCCACTTCCGGCGGCGTTTGCGGCGCGGCCGGAAAGTGAGTGTCTGCGAGAGACTGGCCGGCGTGGCGGTCGAGCTCGAGCTCGGGCAGCAGGTCGACGTGCTGGCTGGGCGCTTGTGGCTGCTGCTGGCCGAAGACTAGGTGCGCCAGGCCCGACTGGCCGAGGGGCGACTCGTGCAGGCCCACGAGGAGCGCGTCTTCGCGCTTTGGCTGCTCTGTGGGCGGAAGCTTGTTGCTGGCGGCGCTGCTGCTCGCGCCCGCCGACGAGCCTGGTCCCTCGAAGGCGCACGAGGTCGACCTGGTCGAGAGCGACGAGCTCGAGGGGGGCGCCTGCTGGTTCGAGTGCTGCGAGTGCAGCAGCTTCATGGTGGCGGCCCTGTGGAACGTTTGCGTTTGATGTTGGGCCACTTGAGACTGTTGCTGTTGCTGTTGCTGCTGGTTGCTGTTTCCGGTGGGCTCCATGAGGATCGAGTCGAGCATGTAGGAGGCGAGCGAGCGCTGGGCCAGCTGCTGCTGCTGCTGCTGGTCCATGCGGGCTGAGCTTAGCTCGCGGCCCAGCGTGGCGTTGCACGCACTGGCGCCCACTGTCTGCAGCCCACCACTTAGGGCGCCCACGCTCGCCCTTCGCTCCATCAGCTGCAGCTGGCCCGCCAGCAGACTGTTCGTGGCGCAGGCGCCACTTCCGGCGGCCGTGTGGGCCGCGTGGACGAGCTGCGCTTGGTGCTGGTGCTGCGCGTCGAGCGAGTGGTGCTTGTGGCCGTTTGCGGGCGGGCTTGGCGTCTGGAGAGGCGGCCGGCCGAGCGTCTTGTTGTGCGAGTAGAGGTAGCTGGCGAGGAGGAGCACGAGCAACAGCAACAAGGCGCAGCTGAGCGGGAGCAGCAGGTGGGCGTGTTCGCGGCTTTGCAGGCTGGCCAGCTCGCGCGTGTGCGAGTTGGCGCTTAGGGTGGGGGCGCGCTGGGCGTCTGAGGCGGCGGTCTGGGCGCCTGCTGATGAGGAGGAAGAGTGGGCGCGCGGCGAGCTCGTTGCGTGGGAGGAGCCCGAGGGGACGAGGCCGAGCCAGTTGGCCAGGCGGCCCAGCAGCGAGCTCAGGGCCACTGGGCCGAGCTCGGCCTGGGCGTCTGAGGGCAGCTCGGCGAGCTCGCCGGCGCCCACCGGAAGCTCCAGCTGCTGCCCGTCTGGGGTGAGCGTGGCGAAGGTGTACTCGGCGTCGGTGCGGCCGGCCTCGTTGAGGGCGCTCACGAGCAGACGGTAGTGGCTCGCGGGGCTTAGGTCTGGGAGGGTGACTCGGTCGAGCTGGACGAAGGGCTGCGTCTGTTCGGAGAGGATGAACCAGTTGTGCTCGTGCAGCCGCTTGAACTGGATCATGAAGCTTGAGATGGGACAGCCGCCCGAGTGCCAGGCGGCCAGCTCGAGCACCACCTCGGTGCTGTTGATCGCGGCGAAGAAGTGGGCGCCCTTAGGTGCCACTGGGGCGCTTCCTTCCGTGCGCACGTTCAGCACATCTGAGGGCTCCGAGCGGCCCACCTGGTTGAAGGCGCTCAGGTAGATCTGGTACTTGTTTCCGCAGCGCAAACCCTCAATGGAGTGCTGGAACACTAGGCCCAGCTGGAGCTCGCGCCAGTCGTCAAACTCGCACTTGTAGAACAACGAAAAGCCCATCAGCGGCGCCTCCAGCTGCTCCTTATCACCGGCACTTGCCAGCTCGCCGCCTCCACTTCCTGTCGAGGGCGCCATTTGGGGAGCATTTTGGGGCGCCTCTCGAAGCCCCTGGCCGGAAGTGGCGGCGGAAGAGGCGGACGAGGCGCCGGGAGAGCCTGAGAGGCGACCAAGAGCGTCCAGAGGGTGTCCTCGGGCGGCGAGCGACCAGCGCAGTTCGAGCGACTGGCGCCGGGCGGCCACCAGGCGCAGGGTGGGCCTCGAGGGCCGGTCGAAGCGCAGCGTCTGGCCGAGCGCGAGCGCGGCCGGACCCACGCCGGCCGCGTTGAAGGGCTGCACGCGGAGCTCGTAGTTCGAGTTGCGCCTCAAGCCCTGCACGAGCCACTCGTAGGTGGCCACCTGGCCTCTGGGGCGCTGCTGCGTCGCCTCCTCGCCGCTGGTGGTGGGCGCCACGCTGCTCAGGTTGGCCGCGCCCAGCGAGCCGGCAACCAGCCAGCCCGCCTCCTGCGCCTCCTGAGCTTCCTGAGCTTGCGGGCCCACTTCCGGGTTTACTCTTGGGGCGCCGGAAGTGGCCACGGCCGGCCGGTGGGAGATGTGGAAGCCGCGCACGGGCGCCTGCTGGTCGTTGAGGCCGCTGAGAGGCGCCCGCCACACGAGCTTGAGCGCCGACGAGGAGACGGGCTGCGCGCGCAGATCCTGGACGCGCGTCTGGGGCGCCTCCTCGGCCGTGGTGACCAGCTGGAGGGGCGACCAGGCGCCCTGGCCCATGGCGTTGGCGGCGGCCACGCGCACCTGGTACGAGCTGCGCGCAGTCAGCCGGCCGAGGGTGGCCTGTTGCTGGCGCTGCTGCGGCTGCGGCTGCTCCTGGGCGGCCGCCGGGCCTTGCTGCGGGCGCCCCTTAGGTTCGGCGCCGGCCACCTGCTGCCCGGCACTTCCGGCGGCTCCCCCGGCCGGCTCGACGAGGGTGCGCACCCAGTCGGCGCCGGCAGGGCTCAGCTCGCCCGCCGGCCCTGCCTGCAGCCGCCGGTGCTCGAGCAGGTAGTGGGTGATGGGCAGGTTTCCGTCGAAGGGGCTCCACCAGAGCAGCTGGACGCTGGTGGCCTGCACGCTGGCCACACGCAGACTGGCTGGCGCGTCAGGCACCCCTTGCACAATGAGGCGGTAGGTGAGCTTGTCCTGGCCGAAGTTGTTGCGCGCCACGCACACGTACGCGCCCGAGTCGGCCCGCTCGGCCTGTCTCACCGTCAGCTCGCTCGAGGCCACGCCCAGCGAGCTGGACGCCTCGCCGGGCGTGGCGGCCCCCCACCACGCCGGCAGACTGCCCTCGGCGCTTCCGGTCGAGCTTCCCGCTCCACCTAGGCTTCCGGTTGAGCTTGAGCCCGAGGACTGTTCCTGGTTGGCGCCGAGGGGGGCCGCTCGCTGGCCGGGGGACAAAGTGGGCGAGCTGGCCAGACCAATTGAGGCGGGCGCCACGAGCACCAGGTCGTGCTGGTGGCGCAATGGCGAGCTTGCCGTGGACGAGGAGCCGTTCAAGAGGGCGGAAGGGCCGGCCAGCTGGACTAGTTGGCTGTACTTGGCGCCTTGAGAGCTGCGGCCGGGCTCGCCGGAAGCGGAAGGGGCCGCGTGAGACGGAGGAGTGTGTGCGGCGCCTGAGGAGGTGCTCGAGGAGGCGGCCAAGGAGGCAGTCTCGCTTGAGGCAAAGTTGGCGCTAGACTGAGATGAGGGCGCCAGCAGGAGGCCCTCCTTGAACCAGCGGATCTGGATGGGCTGGTCGCCGCGCGGCGCGCAGTTCATCTTGATGGTGGCGTCCTGCTTCACGCTTATGGTCTCGTAGTTGACGTCAAACTGGGCCGGACCTAATTGTCGGAGTTTTACACAGTTGTGTGTGAGAGTTTTTCAGTTTTAGAATTTAAATTCAAAAAATTTAAAATTGGGCCCCCATTTGTGGCGTTGGTTTGCGCTCAAGTGTTCCGGTTTGGGGCCGGTGCAGTTCGCTGGAAGTTGCTCAAAAGGAAGTCGTTCGGCCGGCGAACAAGAGCCAGCACTTCCGGCCGAGAGTCTAGCCAATTTTGAGCCCAATTTTGGCTCAAAATTGGGCAAAAATTGGCACAAAAAAGGCGAAGACAGAGATTGGGACACTTACTGAGCACTGTGAGCTCGATCACTTCGCTGAGACTGGGGTTGATTCCGTTGCTCGCCTGGCAGGAGTAGCGTGAGGCGTCGGCCAGGTCGACGTCCTTGATGAGCATGGAGCCATTTTCGAGGATTTGGATGTGCGAGTTTGAGGCAATCACCCGGAACTCCCACTGCTGCTGCTGCTGCTGCTGCTGTTGAGCTAAGATCTTGTCGCGCTGTCCTGAGCTTGGGGCCAGCTGGACGGAGGGCGCCACCTGCTGGCCCGCCGCCGAGGACAACTCGAAGTCGCCCAGCAACTGTCCGTTGCCTCCACCAGCCGGCGCCACCTGCCTGGCGCCGCTCTGGCCGCCGGAAGTGGTCACGGGCACCAGTTTGCGCCACCTGATCTGCGGGCTGGAGTTTGGCGTCGATTGGGCGTCGTTTAGGCGTCATTTTGGCGTTGTTTGGCGTTGTTTTGGCGTCGTTTTGGCGCCGGAAGTGAAGGTTGAAGTGGGAGGTTGGAGTGAGTTATTGTTCATATTTCATTATTGCTAGTTCAGTTTTTGGCTACCTAAGCTTGAGATGAGCTAGAGAGAAGGGCGAGAAGTTCTTCAACTCGCCCCTTTCGCGCCGCACCTAAGCTCCCAGCCAGACACTCACCTTGGCTGTCCGGCGGCCCGACAGTTGACCAGCACGTCCGAGTTGAGGTAAACTCGTTGGCTGCGTGGGGGCTCGAGGAAGTATGGGGCCACGTTGACGAGGAGGCGCGAAGTGTGCTCGGCGGCAGCGAGCGAGTTGGCGGCCACACTGCGCGAGCGTGTTGTTTGTCATTCGTGTCACCATGAAATTGTTGGCCCGCAAAATTGGTTGTTGATTTATCGAGTGTTGCCCATTCGATTGATCGATCGATCGATTGGGGACGCCAAGTGATTGAGAAAGATGAACAGTTCCATTTCAGGGTCAGTGTTTGTTTGGATTCTTCAAGCATCTCTTAGGGCTACTCTGCGGCAGCACATTCGAGTCATTTGACTCGAATTCGACCTCAAATTTGAGGCCCGAATTCGAGGCCGGAAGTGCGGCCTGCTCACTTCCGGCGCAGCGAGTTCATCACGAGGATTCTCAATGTTTAATTGTCAAACAATTGACAAACAATTGCAGTTTGTATCAGTTTGAGCTTGGTCTAGCTGATGTTGAGGCATCACTGCATCTTGCAAAAGAGGAAGCAGAAACTCACCAGGTGTAGAGGCCCGAGTGGAGTTGGCGGATTTTGTGGAAGATTAGCGTCGAGCTGAAGGCGTTCGACTGGTCGATGTTCGTGTCGTCCTGTTCGAGCAGCAGCTCGCCGTCCTTGAACCACCTGAGCAAAAGGGAGAATTGGAAAAGATTGGATTAACAAGTGTCCTCGATGATTGAGTGATAATGATTCTTCTCTTTCTGCGATAACGATAATCATCACTTTATTTCTATTGTGATGATTGCCACTATTTGTGACATTTGTCTTAATTTGCAGCAAGTTTACTCACATGATTTCCACCGGCGACTGGCCCGAAACCACAGCGCAGACTGCCACCGCCCGCATTCCCTCCTCCAAATTGCGACTGAACTCGAAGGGGTCGATCTTGGGCTTGGCTGCGTTGTTCCATCGACATTGTTTGGGCAAATTGTCGGCGCGCAAGGTGCCCATTTCGCACCCACAAGAAGCGGCCCAAGTTTCCGTCAGCGCCCATTTCCATTTCCATTTGCGCCGCGTCCAAGTTCCGGTTCCGTTTGGGTTTCGTTTTCATTTCCGTTCGGTCGATCATGATCAATTTGTTGCGGCGTCGAGTGGGCGCGCCGCGAGTGGGCCGACCAGTTGGAGAGATTTCCAGAGAGCGAGTGGGGGCGCCAGTTCATTGGAGTAGGAAGAACGAGTGAATGATTTCATTTTCGTTAGTTTGTCGGCCTTTTGGGCTTCCGTGTGGGCTGCTCGTTGGGCTGCTTGTTGTGGGCGGCCAACTAGGCCAAACTGGAGCCCACTGGAAGCAGCTGGAGGCAACTGGAGACGATTGGAGGCGACTGGAGGCGACTGGAGCCCATTGGAGTTGCAGACAAGCACAGACAGAGAGAGAGAGCGGCGTGTGAGCTCGAGTGTGAGCGCTGCACGTGGACAGGCAGGGGGTGGATTAGGCGCCGCTGATTGGCCGTCGGCGCCGCAGCTAGACCGCCGAGCTGCAGCGTCTCAATTGCGAATGGGCCTCGTGTTCGCGGCGAGCTCGGCGGCGAGCTGGGCGGCGCCTTAGGATGGGCGAGGATTGGCCGCCGCCTTGAGCTCGGCGCCGGAAGAGGAGGAGCCGGCGGGCGTTTCGAGGCCGCCGGGCGAATGTTTTAAATTGAGCAGCTCGCCAGGCAGCGCGCGCGAGAAGGCGGCCCGCGAACCGCGAGGGCGGAAAAGATTTTTTAGTTCATTTAACAAGTTTCCCGGCCGCCTGGCTGGCAAGAAGCGGCCGCCTCTCCAGCCAGACGCCACTGCAGACTGTCTGCGGGCTGCTGGGCTGGTGGGCGTCTCTCTCGCGCGCGGCAGACTGTCTGCGGGCCGCCTGCAGAGTTGGCCAGCGCGCTCACTGGCTGAAGATCCCTCACGAGACGCCCCAGAGCCAGAGGGCCGCTGGGCGCCTTCCGGGCGGCCATTCTGGGCGAGCTTTGGCTCGCGAGCTTTCGAGTTAGCTCGCCAGCCAGACGCGGCGAGCTCGCCGAGAGCCAGAGCTCGCCAAGCCCGAGGAATCATCATTATGGTTTTACAACGGCGCCAAGAGGCCGCTGGCTCGCCATCACCGGCCGGAAGCGTGGCGGCGCGCGGCAGCTGCACGCCGCACGAGCCGGACCTTAGGCGGCCCACCACTTTGGCCGCCTAAAAGGCGCCTTATTCATTAGAGCATGAAAAGGGTGTTTCTCGGTGGGCGAGCTTGGGGCCGTTGGCCCTAAGGAGCGGCAGCCAAAGGCGAGCGGCTGAGCTCCTGGGCGGCTTGCTGGCGGCTTGCTGGCTCGCCGGCGTCTTGCCAGCGGTGGGCGGCCGCGCGCAGACCAGCCAGCGCTTAATTGAGGCGCCCGGCAAGCTCGCCTTCTAGCTCACCGTCTAGCTTGCCTTCTAGCTCGGCTTCTAGTTTGGCAAGCTCGCAGCCGAGCTCGCAGCCGAGCGGCCGGCACACAATGGAAGGGCGCCGATATGAGCAAGCGAGCGGGCGTTGTATATTGGAAAATCGGAAACTTGATGGCTGGACGTCGCTTGACTTTTCTCCCAGCGGCTCGCAATTCATTGGAGCTAGTTAGCGGCCGCTCGGCGAGAGCAAGTACAAAGCGCCCGATGGGCAAGCCGCAGCAACACAACAGGCCAACACAACAACACTCGTCGACTTGACGAGCCGGCGGCTAAATTGCGCACTTGGACCCCCAACACAAACTCGCACACAGAGAGAGAGAGACGCACGCACTCGGGCCGGAAGTGGCGGGCCGCCGGAGCGAGCGAGCGGCCAGCAACTGGGGCCGGCGGGCGCTGTTTGCGCGTCCGCTGGAGTGGCGCCTGGCGAGCGTGTGGCCGTTGGAGGTTGTTGTTGTTGTTGTTGGGGGGCCGCTTTGGGTGGCCAAATGCGCAGCCAAGGCGGCCAAATGCGCGCCGCTTCCTTGCCTTAAATGAATGGGCTCCACTTAAAATTCGTGCCACGAAAAGGGCTGCCCTTCTCCTCGGCAAAGTGGGCGCCAACAGGCAGCAGCTAGCAGCCAGTCTTGGGCCGCACACAGTCTTCTGGCGCGCATTAACTGGCTTTTTGGCGGCCCAGCGAGCAGCCAGCCTCCAGGCAGCAGCCACTTCCGGCGGCGCCCAAGCGACCCGCTCGAGCCGACAGGGCGCCCCAGTCGAGAGACAGTCTGCGGCCGGCGAGCTACAAGGTCTAGCCAGAAGCTGCATGGTCTTGGCAAGAGCTGCGTGGTCTTGGCGAGAGCTTGAGATCTCGGCAAGAGTTGCAAGAGCTCTTCTTGAGCAAGAATTGGCCCAGCGCCAGACACAAACTCACGAGCGGAACCCTCATTCTCATTTCGGCTCTGGGCCGCCCGCTGCTCTTTGGCGCCCATTCCGCATCCCAAATTGGGCCGCCCGCATGCTTGGGCAGCAGTTGGGCGGCGCCAGTTGGCCGAGTGGGTGCAGAGAGTAAAATGCGGGCCGAGGGTGTTGCTGATCGATTGGAATTGTCGCCCCAAGTGGACACATTTGAATAGATTGGGCGCCATTCGCAGCCAGCGGCAGGCTATTAGTCATGAGCCAGTGGATTGTAAACACACACAGAGGCGCCCCCGAATGCATTTGGGGGCGCCTCTGGCTCCACTTCGAAGCAGCGAGCTTTGAACAGCGAGCTCTCTGAACACCCACGCCCATGGTCTAATGAGGGACCTCGTGCGGCGTTCACAAGGCAGCCCATTTTGCTCGAGTAGCACGGCGCCAAGATTCCAATTAAAAGGCGCCCCGGAAGGCGGTCTTGGGGGCTTCTTGCTAGCTCGCTGTTTGTCTTGGGAGGAAAAGATTCGTGCCAAGTCATTCGTTTCATCCAGTTCGGCTTGTCGGCCGCAAATGGGCCCCATTTGGGCGCCCTCCTCTTGCATGAACGTTTGATTGAGTCGTATTGGCTGGCCAGTGGTCTTTGTGGCGCCGAGCGAAGAAATTGAGAGAGAGAGAGACGCGCCAAGATGATGGGCAAGACAGGGGAGAAGGAGAGACTGTGTGTGGTGCACAAGCTATGGTGCACAAGCCAGAGACTGTGTGCGGCGTGCACATATGCGCCCACTGCACACAGTCTGTCCTCCTGCTTTGCCCAGTTTGCCCACACGCCTTCCACTTACCAGCAATCCTAATGCTGATCGATGACACGCTAACGCGCCCACTGGCCAGTCCATTTGTTAGGCGCGCTTGTTCCGGCTCGCCGGCCGAGCTTGGCGCTCCCACGGAGGCGAGCAGCGCGTCCAGACAGGCGGCGCCAAGAGCGAGCAAGGCCCTGCTTTGTTGCTGTATCGTTGCCAATGATGATTGATGGAGCGCGTCCGATGGAGGCGGCCTTGCTTGCGAGCTCGCCTGGAGCTGGCTGGAGCTGGCCGCTGGTCTCAGTCTGTTGGCGCTGCTCGCTAGCTGCTGCTGCTGCTGCTGCTGCTGGCCACTGGTCAGCTCGCCAGAAGACGAAGGCTTGTGTGCGAGGGCGGCCTCAACTGGCCAGCGGAGGCACACGTACAGCGCCCGCTCGTCGTGGCGCCCACTCGGCGACCTGATCTGCAAGCTGGAACCATTTATCACGAAACGCGAGTCGCCGCCGAACAATTGATTGAAAGCCAGCCGGCCCAGCAAGCCGCCCGGCTGCTCGAGCTTAGAGCTCGTCTGCTGCTGGCTAAGCGCGCTGGCCCTCAGCCTGGAGGGGGCGTCTTCCGGTTTTGGGGCTGCGTTGGATTGGGTTTGGTTTGGTGAGTTTGGGAGTTTGAGAAGGACAGTCGCCGGGGACGATTAGTGCTGGAACGCTTGCATGGAAAAGCGTGTGAGTGTAGGGCAGCTGTGCCAAGACTCTCAGCCGAAGACTGTCTCTGGCGGAGGACTGTCTGCGGCCGCAAGCACACCGGAAGGCGGCAGGCGACCGGAAGACAGAGGACTTACCTTCCCACTTGAGCCAGTCGACCTTGAGCGCGGCAGGTGTAGAGTGGGCGCTTTTGTCGCGCGCGAGCTCGTCTTGGGCCGCCCGCTCGGCTTGCTGGTCGGCGGGCCCGCCGGAAGGACAGACCAGCTCGACGGGCTCGCCCTCGACGATAAGCGCCGAATGGCTTGCGTCCAGCTGGCCCGCAGACAGTCCTTGGGGCTCCAGCTCGGCCTCGTCGCCGGCCGGCTGCGAGTCGGCGGGTGCGCGCCACCACCAGTTGGGCGCCTGTTGCTGCTGCTGCGAGCTCCGGCCGGCCACTTGTTGGGCCCCCAAGTCGCCCAGCAGACTGGCCAGCGGGCAGCGCGTCCAGCCGGCTGTCTCGCCAGCTCGGGCGCGCACCTCCAGCAGCAGGCCGGCGCGCTTCCGGTCGCCGAGCGCGTTCGAGCCGAAACACTCGAACACTTGGACGCCCACGTCGCGCGCCTCCAGCCTCAGACGCAGCCTGGCCACCAGCTGGGCCGCACCTAGTCTGCCGCCACTTGAAGCTCCACTGGCACTCGCAGCTCCACTTCCGGTTCCACTTCCAGTTCCAACAGTTTCACTTGTTCCGCCAAGCTCGAGCAACTCAAGCTCCACAGACTGGGGCCCGCCCTTGGGCTCCATTAGCTGGCCGTTGCGGAACCAGAGCAACGAGTCCACCGGCTGACCGGCGGCCGCGCACCTAAGCTCCACCAGCTGGCCCACGAGCAACACCGGAAGCTGCGGCATTTTGCCCGGGCCCGCCGAAACGCGCACTCGGCGCCAGTCCTCAGGTGCGCCCGCATGGCTCAGCACGAGGCCGGAACTGCGCGCCCTCCTTCTCCTCGGCTGCGCGCCTTTTCCGCTTTGGAAGGCGCCTCCTCCGAGCCAGTGGGCGAGGCTGGCGAGCCAGCCACTTGCGGGCGCGTCTGCCTGTTGATTCTGGTCTTCCTGATCTGAATTTTCGTCTTCTTGATATAAATTTCCCTCCTCCTGGTCTCTATTTGGCTCCTCCTGATTTGAATTTGCCTCCTCCTGATCTATATTTGCCTGCCCGTCTGGCTCCCGCAGACTGTCCGCCAGCCGCGGGGCCACCAGAGCTTCCGGCTTGGCCAGCTGCTCGTCGCGCGGCCAGCCCTCAGCTTCGGGCAACCGCAGCTCGACGCGCAGCTCCACGGGCAGCCTGATGATCACATTGATATCACAGATCGGCTTCGAGAGGCGCCTGTTCGCCTCGGCCACTTCCGGGAACTCTTGAACGCCCACATTAATCTCCCCAGCCAGCAGTCTCAGAGTGTAGCGTCCAGAGAGTTGGGCGCGCGGCCACTCGATGGCCAAGTGGCTGGGCCCAACGAGCAGGCGGCTGGCCGGGAGTGCCGTCTTGGCGCCCGGCTTTTGTTCGTGTGCGGCCCCACTGTGCTTGTTCTGCGAGCTCGAGTGGCGCTGCGAGCTAGCCGCTAAGCTCGAGCTGAGCGCGAAGAAGCTCGAGTTGGCAACCACCTGATGCTGCAGATTGGGCGCCGTCGAGTTGGCCGCCCACCTGAGCTGGCCAGCAGGCGCCTGCCAGGCGAGCTGAGCTCCGTTCAGAGCCGCAAACTGCTCCAGCGGAAGTGGCGCCTGCACACGTCGTCTGAGAGTGTCTCGGGGCCGCCCCGCGCCACTTCCGCCGCCCCCAGCTGGCTGGACGAACCACTGGGCGCGCGTCCACTGGCCGGCGGGCGCCCGGAAGGCGCAGGGCAGCAGCAGCGGCCGGAAGAGGCCCCCCTTCAGTGCAGTCTGTCTGCCGCTTTGGGTCCGCTTGGGCCCCACGCGCGCCCCGAGCGCCTCCACGTCGAGCGCCACCAGCTGGTCGGCCGAGTGCAACAGCTGCCACTGTTGCTCCTGCGTCTGTGTCTGCTGCTGCTGCTGGACTGCCGCCTGCTCGTCCAGGATGAGCTGCGCCTGGCCGGAAGTGGCCAAGATCTGTCTCCGTTGGGCTGGCTGCTTGGTGGCGCCGCTCGATGACCAGCGCACGAGCCGGCACGCGTAGGTGCGTCTGAGGTCGGCCATTTCCACCTGGTTGATGTGCAGCTCGCCGCTCTCGAAGGCGACCAGTTTGTTTCCTGCGCAGTGGCAAAAGTTTGGCAGAATTTTGAGAGCATTTTTCCAGTTCCAAGTTCCGGTTTCGAGCAGTTTGTTTGGTTTGGTCCGTCGAGAGACAGTGGTTAGTGTTTTGGCGAGAATTTTGCGATGAGAAATCGACAATTTGGCGAGCAAGAAAGTGCTGGAATTCTGCCAAGTTTGGCCAAGCAAAATTGCAGCACTTGTCTCTGTGGCTCATCTCTAGCGCGCATGTCTCGTGGCGCCGCCTCGCCGCCTTCCTGCAGGCGCTCGATGGCGCCAATGAGCTGGCTGTATCATTATGATCGGCGTCTCGCCAGGCTCGTTGGTGGTGCAGATTTATGCAAATTAGCTCGCGAATTGGCCCACACAAGAAGCAATGTTCGGCGAATAATGTGTGCCAGACGGCGGCAGTGGAGCGACACTTGCAGGGCCAGAGCATTGGGAAGCAGTGCAGCCTAGTGATCAGCAGTGCCAAGTTGGCACTGCCAACACACAGTCTGCAATGGGCGCAGACTGTCTGTGCAGTGAGCATGGACTGGGGCCGCCACTGCTGCACTGCTGCAATGCACAAGCAGAGCGCAATCTATTAGTTAGTTGGCTCCAGTTTGTGTCTCTCTGCTCCAGTTTGAGCTCGCCACTCGCCACTCGAGCCGCTCTGCTGGCCACGCTCCTTCACAGACTGGCATCATTTCAATAAGATTGCAGATGAGAGACCAGCTCAGCGCCACCCAAGGCGACTCCAAACGGCGCCCAAGTTCATTTCAGCCTCGCCAAAATGAGCAACTGCTCCTCCATCTCGACGCTCTGCTGCGAGCCCTCTGCTTCCGGGCCAATCTCAGACACACCAAGCGGCCCCGAACCAAAGGGCAAACGGCGAGCGTCCAAACTAAGCCAGCGAAATGTATTTAGCTCGAAATATATCCACCAATAGATATATATATTTGTATGGATTTCACATACAGTGCACGCTCGAGCGACGCCCCCGCGCGAGATGCCAGGCCAGTGGGCGACATCCGTTGCTTGAGTTCGCATAGTTAGCTCGCTCCAACTGGGCTTCCCACCAAGCTCGAGCGGCCGATCATCATTTGGCGCCCCTTTGGCCCTAGAAAATGGCCCAAATGATCGCCCAGAGACACGCGCAGACACACTAAGGCGCACTCTGAGCGGCCACTTCTCGCGCTCGCCCCCAAAGACTGTCCCCGGCGCCTCCATTGAGTTATGATTGAATGCACTTCCGGCGGAAGGGAAAGAGAATCCTCGTCAGCGCAAAGTTGGGCGCGTGCCAGTCGTTGTAGACAGTGTGTTGCAGACATTATAGCACAGTACAAACTATCTAAACGCTGGTCTGCGTGTTGCAGACTGAGATCGGGCCAAGTGGGCCTGCAAGTTCATTTGGCGAGTTGTTTGTTCAGTTTGCTCGTGTTTCTTTCGCTCGCTCTTTTCTCCATTTGGCGCCCAGCAAGAGATACTTGTCGGCCTTGAGACCAGTGGCGAGACGAGCGGCGAGACGAGCAGCTTGATAGAAGAGCTAAGGGCAGGCAAAAGCGGCCGGTTTAGAATTGTAAACTTGACAAATTAAACAAGCGGCAACTGCAAGTGGCTGGCCCGCAAGCGCCCGCGTCACGCTCTCTCTAATGGGCCTGCCCCAGTTGCTGGCGCCGATCCTCAGTTATCTTTAGCTATCCTTAGCTATCCTTAGCTTGGCCGCCTTGGAGGAGCTTCTTCTTTGAGGCCCCAAGCAGGGCCACAAAGAAGCAGCAGGGAAACAGTTTTCAGGGGCCACTTGCTTGCTGGACGCGATAAATAATCAATTAGATGGGCCGAGCGCGCAAACAGTGGCCCGCAGACTGTCTCAGCGGCCATTGCAGACGGCCGGCCGGAAGAGAAGACAAGATGTGGAGACGGAAACATGATCCCGAGTGGAAAGGGCGCCACTTGGGCCCATTGTTGTTGTTTTCGTTGAGCTGCAGAAAACAGAGGCAAAAGGGCATGTTTTTGGCCCTCTGTCCAGCCAACTCATGAACACTGGACCGTCTCAGCTCGGCCAGTCGGAGACTGCTGGCCGCACTTCCGCTCGGGGCCACTTCGAGGCGAGCGGAATGCGCCTTGAACTGGAGAGTAGACAGTCTCTGGTGGAGAGTCTCTACTGGAGACTGTCTGCTAGAGACTGGGGCAGAGGGCGAGTGGCAAGTGGCAAGCGGCAAGCGGCAAGTGCAGGCTGTCTGTTTTGGTCTGCAGCTTGCGAGCCAGTACCTTACTAGTCCTGCCGGTGCTTAGGGCGAGTGGGCGGCCAGCAAGACCAGCGAGCGAGCTGCTCTCTGCCAACAGGCCAACAGGCGCATCTGAGCGGCCGACTAATGATTATGTAATGTTCTCATCGTGTTGCTCTCGTTTCGGCTCCTCCTTGGCGCCCGCCGGCAAGACGGCCGGCAAGATTGGCCCCCGCCTGGCGCGCGGCCGGCCGGTGGCCACTTAATGAGTCAAGCGGCGAGCTACTGGCCCTCATTTGGGCTCTTTGGGCTCCCCACTGGCGCCCTGCAGCTTCCGCCCGGCCGCCCGCCCACCGAACGTGCAAATGAACTCCAGGAAGTGGCGCCCGGCCGGTGAGGAGGCGGCGCACTGGCTCTGGCCGCCCCTTTGGGCGTCGCTCGCAATTAATTAGATTCGGGCCGCGCCGCTGGGGCGTTCACGCTCGCCTAGCTCGCCCGGCGCCCAACAAACAACTGGGCCTTGCAGCAATCCAGGCGGCTCGATCGGCGGCCGTTCGGTCGCCGGGGGCGCCGCGCTCGCTCGATGGGGGCGGCCCTTAGAGTTGGGGGAAACTTGAGAGTGTGGCTGGCGGCAGTGGGCGGCCAATTGGGAGTGCGCCGAGTTATGAATGAGGTGCGCTCGTCGTTATCAGTTGCGCGCGACAAGGACAGGCCCAACGGAAGGAGAAGAGGCCGCTCTTTCGGGCCCGGAAGTGGCGCTTGAAATTGGAGCGCGCCAAGAGGGCCCACTGCTAAGGTGCGGCCTCTGCTAAGGTGCGACTGCTCACTGCTCGCCGTCGAACGGGAGTTGAAAATCATAACTGGCTCACGTTAGACACTCGCAAACAGGCACACATGCACACCGGCCGCTCGCAATCAATCAAGCTGGCCGGCGGCTCGAATTTCGGCGCCAAAGTGCGCCCGTTTGATCAGCTGCCTTTGCTGATCAAACGGGCGCCTCATCATTAGGCGCAAACAACAATGATCCGCCGCGAGTCTTTGGGGCGCGGCCGGAAGTCGCCGAGCTGCCCGCTCGCTCGCTTGCTGCTCAGCGCCACTTAATGATGGCCGCCAAGTGGCCGCCCGCCGACTGGCTGTAATTAATCGGGCCTGCGAGGCGCCCGCGAGCTTGCACCTGCCCAGTGGGCGCCTCTCAGCGGGCGACTAGGGCGACTGGCCCATAACTCTGGCCTCTTTGTTCTCTAACTCGCTTCCGCTCCCACACACTACACACTAGCTAGCTCACGAAGGCTACTTACCGCCGCTCGTCTCGCCAGCCCCAAGCCGCACCCCGTCGCTGGTGAGCCACTCGACGGAAGTGCCGGCGGGCCACAGACTGGCCGCCCGCTCGGCCACGCCCCCCTGGCTGGTCCAGAGGTCTGAGTGCGGGCTCTCTTGCACTTGCTCTGCCCGCAGACTGTCCTCGTCGTTGGGCGGCTCGTCTCCACTTGCACCTGCAGCAAGACCTAAGCTTAGCCCCTCGCCCTCGCCCAGCCTCACACTCTCGAAGGGCGCCAATCGTTCGTCCATTTGGCCAGCCGCCGCCGCCTGGCCACTTCCGGCGCCACCTGTCTCCCCACGGCGACACTTGAGCACGGCGGCCGAATTCAATTGCACGAACTCGTCAGAGACGCGCACCTGCGGCCAGTGGCCACTTGGAGGAGAAGGCGCCCCTCCAAGTGGCTGCTTGCCCCCGTTGCTGCTCTCGTTTGCCGATCGCGAGTAGCCAATTTGGACGGCCGCCCAATTGGCCCGCAGACCGTCGTCCATCGGCGTCCGCAACTCGCCGCCAGCTTGTCCCTCGTCGTCGGCCAATTGTGGGCCGCTTGCCGCCCCACTTCCGGTTTGGGGCTCCATTTGGGGCTCGCCTGAGTGGGCCACACTGGTCTTGCTCAGACTGCTAGGAATTGGCGCAGTTGGACTTGAGATGGCTGCTTGTTTTGTTGTTGTTGTTGTTGTTGTTGTTGTTGTTTTTGTTTGTTTTGTTTGTTTTGTTTTGTTTTTGTCGCCCGTTTGTTGCCGCCCGTTTGGCGCCAAGCCCAAATGGACGAGCGCGAATAAAGAATTCATTTGCACGCCAAACACATTAGCCACGCGCGCAGAAGACCACACACCAGCGCCCGTTTGCAGCCCAACGGTTAAGGTTCAGGAAAAGGAGCGAGAAGGAGGAGAAGAAATGGTTAGTTAGTGTGGCCCCTTGGCTTGATGAGTCTCCTGCAAGTGTCATTAGGAGGCGCCATTCGCCCTTCGTTTGTCTATGAATTTCACACAACATTCCGCGCACATTCAGCGCCCACATTCGGCGCCAAGCTCCAGCGGAAGTGAGAGATCCCAACAGATTGGGCCCAGAGCTCAGAGCTTACGTCTCTGTGCACTTTGCGCAGCTCAGGTGCGGCCCATTCGCGAGCGGAGGCCACACGCACCTTCAGGTTGGCCATGCGGGCGGACCTAGTCTAGAGCAGCGGGCAGGCTGCCTGTTCAGGCTAACTGCCCGCCGGAAGCAGAGGGCAAAAGTAACGGCCGGCGACAAATTAAAAGCCCTCTCTTCCACTTCCGCTCGCCTCTCGATACTTTGCCGCGCTGGACGTCTGTCCATAGACATCCGGGCGCTAAGGAGCGGCGCTCGTGGCCAGCCTCTCGGCCCACGAGCACTGGCAAGCTCTGGATCGCCGGTTTCCTCGCGTCTGATTGATGATTTGCAAATGAGATCCCCTCGAGCTGGAGCACCTTGCGCGCTTAGGCCCAGAGCTCATTGTTATTCTGCGGGCGCGCCGCTTTGAGCTCGGCCACTCGAAGGCTTTTCTATGCAAATGGGCATGGAAAAGCCCGCACACAAGCTTGCCTTCTCTAGAGGCTTGTGTGTGTGTGTGATTTGCTTCCGTCTGAGTGTCTGGGCGTCTCGCCAGCCTTAGTAGCTAGTAGCTAGTAGCTAGTTGCCAGCAAGACAATATGAGGCCAGCAGCGAGCGGCTGCCTTGTGTCAATCGGCGGCGGATTTCCACTGATGAGAATAATTCAGACACACAGTCTCACGGGCGGCCCCAAAGTGGCAACATCAATTTGGAGCCCATTCTGCTCGCCTAGCTCAATGGGCTTCTCGTGGAAGCTCAGATGGAAGCTCAGATGGAAGCTGGTTAGATCTGGCTGATTTGGATCAGGATCAATTTGCCCATTTGAGCTTGCCGACTCCAAAACTCCTCCAGATTCTCCCACCAGAGCACGTCTCTGGCACGCATTTCTGAGCCAGATTTCCATTTGGTGGGCCCACCATTTGGAGGTCGAGCAAAGTGTTGGATGAAACGAGACTGATCATCATCATTTCCTTGTCGCTTGGGATCCTTTTTTGTGCCCCTCTCGCAATGAGCCGAAGAGAGTCTTCCGTCCGGCAAGCTCGAGCCGCGTCGAGCTAGAGCCAAGCTGCGGGCGTTCTCGCGGGACTGAGGCGGAAATTTGGAGCTGCAGTCTGAAAAGCCGGCGCGAATTAGCCAACTCGTGCCGAGCTTGTGCCGAGCTCGCGCTGAGCTCGTTTGCGGCTCGACATATGCACTTTGGGGCCGCAATCTGCTTGCCGGCCTACACACAGTCTCTCGCAGCTGAGACTGCCAGTTGGGGCGCTCTGCTTGGGACGAGCTGCTGCTCTGCTTGCGACGAGCAGAGCCAGCGACAAGCAGCGAGACACAATGGCAAAGTCTCTGCTGATGCAAGTTAATCAGCCAATTAGCCAGCATTGCTTCGAGTTCAGCTCTAGACCTTAGGGCTGAACTCGAAGGGCGCCACTTTGGCCCACTCTCTCAGGCTGCCGTGTGAATTATACAAATAATGGCGAACAAGTGGCTGCAAAGTGGCCAGCTGAGGGCGCCCCACACGAGCTAAGGGCCCCCACTCGTTGGCGCCCCACTCGCGTCCCTCTCAATTTCGGGGCCCACAAATTGGCCGAAGAAGAAGGCTGGCCAAAAACAACACTACAACTCCCACAGACACGCTGCACTGTGCGAAGACCGCGCGCCGACTTTGATCGATTAGCCCAATGTCTTTGCTTTGCGCGCCGCCCCAGGCCGCTCGCTTGGCGGCGCCTCCCCGAGACTGTCTCTCTTGGCTCCCTCGCGGCGCCTAAGGAGAATTCCACCTCGAGCAGTCTGGCCGGTCTTGCTCAGGCGGCCAGACCAAGAGGCTGCCGCCAGAGCGCCACTCTGCGACGCTTGCACACTGCCAGAGACTGCCTTTTGGTGCTGGGGCGGAAGTGGGCGCCCGGCCGATCACTTGGCTGTGCGCGCGCCCACTGACGTTGATCAATGGCCGCAGTGGGCCCACACACACACAGCGCCCAGACACACAAACGCGCAGAGAGAGCACAAACTCGCGCATACACACACACACCTAATGGCGCCCCATTGCCACATTGCAACCTTCTTGGCGCTCGCCCGGGCACTTCCGGTGGCCCCGTGGGTCCCGAAATTAAACTCCGGAAGCTGGACGAGCGAGCGAGACTGCGAGACTGCGAGCCATTGGACTATCTAACATGGTCGTACGGAGTTGCAACTCGCCAGAGTTCGAGTCTGAACTGAAAGGGCGGCTAGTCAGTGGGCGCCAAATGAGAGTGGCTGCAGTGCACGAGGCGCCTTAGTGGCGCTCCTTCTTTCTCCTACTCCCAAAGAGAAGGAGCGCCACTGGCTCGAGGCTGAGCTGGAGTCTGTTGGAAGCGGCCGAGTGGGCGACACTGTCTGGCCGGCAATGAGCGGCCGAGATTCGAGCATTGGAGCGCGAGCTTCGGGCGCAACGGAAGAGGCGCCGCGCCAAAGGAAAGCGGCAAAAGAGGAGCTGCTCTCTGCCTTTGCCACCTTGGATATTCAGCCTCGAACGATTGCTACTCGTTGGTCCAAATTTGGCCAAATTTGCACGAATTTGCTCAAAGACTTGCACGAATTTGCCCAAATTTGCACCTATTTTGAACCTAATTCCTCCAGTTTCTCGACCTAATCGCGCCCAATTGCCATCTCAGCTCCACTGACTTGCAGACCTGCAGGAGACGGCAGCTCCAAAGGGCACTCAGCACGCAGCTCCACTGGTTTGGTTGGCCAAATGCCACAATGCCGCACTTCTGGAGGGGCGAAAAAGCGACCGGAAGCGGTCAACTCTTTCCACTTGAGGCCCGGGGCAAAAGTGGGCGTGTGTGTGGCGACTTTATGCTCTTTGCAGAGAGCAGAGATGAGGGCAGAGAAGCACGAGAGGCCAAGAAGAGCAGGCGGCTTGTTTTGTGCCAAGCTCGAGTTTGTTTGTTTGTCCTTTGCGGGCCACTGTTTGCGCTACAAGTCCGCCCCTAGTCCCAAATTGCCCCCCAGAAGCGCCCATTTCCGCCCTTTCTGTCCGGAAAACAACGAAAGATGTTCCTAAGACACTCCTGGATGTCGAGACACTTTGTTTTCGAGACTCCTTCCGGTCAGGCTCCATTTGTTTGGGCTTCGAATTACAATTTTGGAAAAATTCGTCCCAACTGCTCAAGGGCCACCTGCACATTTGGGGGGCCAAAGTTGTCGCCCAAGGACAAGGACCGGCAAGCTGGGCCAGTTTCCTCTTTCAATTTGTCCGCCGGCATTTGTTTCCACACAAATGGGCTCTCCAGTGCAGAAGAGGCAAGAGGCTCCCAAAGAGTAGCTGCCCGCAGTAGCAGTTTGCTCTCAAGTTTGCTCTCCAAAAGTCTTTGGCCCAAACTCTTTGGCCACCGAGAGAGTCGAGTGTCCGGCGGGCAGAAGAGCGGGCGGAAGTGAAGAAGTGGCGGCCCAGCACGGAAACATTTGGCCGCATTCCCTGAGGTGCAATTGGGCCTGCACTTCCCCTTAGGACTAACACTTTTTTGCCACTCTCGCCGGCCACCCACGAGGCCTCGTGCGCCTCTCCTCTGCTGCTTACATTTAGTTACAATTTATATTCAATTGCGCGCGCCTCCTGCCTGCTCAAAGTCCCCCAAGCGGCGCCCAAAACCATCTGGCCACTGGTCCTAGACTCTGGCCTGCGGGCGAGCAGAATGGTCGCATTGGCCGGCCCGCAAGAGCCCAAAAGGGACCCAATTAGGCTCATTCCAGAGCGCCAAGTGCACATGAAAGAAGCTCCCAAAGAGCACCCAAAAAGTGGCCAAAAAGTGCTGAAAAAGCCCCCAAAAAGCGCGCATGGAAAAGAGACTGTCTCCCGCCGATCTCTTATCTAAATCTCGCCTCCTCCTCCTCTCGATCCCAATCGGCGATTCCTCCCCTCAGCTGCGACAAATTCGCCTCTTTTCCTTTTCAGCTGCAGTCTTTCCAGCGCAGGAACAATCGCAACCATTTCCGGAATGGCTTGCCGCCCAGAGCGCCGCACACCACCTCTGGCAGCAGCATCTCGCCAATATCAAGGCGCCCCCACCGGCTAAGCAGACTCTCTTCCAAGCGCACACAGTCTAGCCTGTTCCATCTGTTGGATGCAATAAAAATTCAATCGACTGGCAAGACGAGTCCTTCTATTCCAATTCAATGTGCCTCCTCTGCTGCAGCGCCACTTCCGTTTGGCCTCCTTCTTCCAATTCGAAAAGGGCCTTCCCCTCAAGTCTGGCCCCTTTTTTCACTATCGCGCTCACCTGCACTTTGCAGCATTTAAACTCGCGTCCGGCCAACTCTAAAGTGTCGCTCGCGCGCGCATTAGCAATCATAAAAAGGCCAACCCACTCGAGCTCGCCGCTTGGCCGCCTTTTGGTTTCAATTGGAAACAATTCGATTGGACGAGATTTATGTTTTTTCCCTTCCGATTTTCTCCTTCTGACTGGCTGCTTCTCAAAGAGGCAGCAAGAGGAAGCAGCGAAGAGGCAAAGGGCCAGAGAGGCAAAGGAAAGCACCACAAACTGGTGGCAAAAAGCTCCACCAGAGCCCCACAAACGACGCTCCAAGTGGATATAGATAAATATATATTTAAACTTTCATATAAATATATATTTATACAGACGCGGCTGGAACAATTGCCTCTCATTGCCTCTGTGCATGAGGCCATTTAATGTCAGTCTCCGTTTTAGGCGCGCCCCCATCGAGCCAAATCCCTGCGGCTGCAGCCAATTTAAATTGCTCCAACAGCGCCCCCGGAAGTGCCGGGCAGGAAGCGGGCGCCAGTGTCATGGAGCCGTCATGTGGGCAGGCTTGTGGCTGGGGGCCAAGTGGACAGAGTGCGCACTTGGCACTCTGGCTGCCAATTTGGGCCCAAAACTGGCGCCCATTTGGAGCCCATTTGGCCGCCCAGTCGCTCCTAAGGGTCGAGAATGGGAGGCGGCGAGAATGGTTGCAGCAAACAAACTGCCAGCTTCATCTTATGCCTGCTCGTATAATGACAAATTCAAATATATTTAGCGACATGTCATTATGTCTGCGCGCCAAGCTGGCCAAGAGGGCGAGCTGGCTAAGGAGGGCAAGCTCGCCGTGCTGCTTCCTTCCCATTGGCCAGAGACGCGCCCGACGGCCAATTGAGTGGCCCACTAGCACTGAGCAGCCGCCCACTCGGCCAGCTGGCCGCATCCCTTAGGACTGGCCACTCTGAGCTCGTGTCCAGCGCGCCTTTGGCCACTTGCGCTCACAACTGGGCGGCGCTCAATCGGCACTGCTCAATGCGTGCTGCTCAATCCGCGCTCTCTCCTGGCCAGTCCCAGAGACTAGGCCAGACACAAAGCTCGCCGGCTCGGCTTGAAAGGCGAGCGAGCGAGCAGACAATTGGCGGCCGCTCGTAAAGTTGCCACCATGCAGAGTCCACCCAGTTCGATTGGGCGGCCAGCGCGCCCAAACTGGTCCGAATGGATACAGACTGGCTGGAGCTAGTCTTCCTCGCTCGCCAGCAGCCAGAAGCGGCCTCCTCTGGACTTGGTTGCGGTGCATTGTGGCCAAAGCTAAGCTCAGCTCGGCTCAGACGCCCGCTCGCAGCTTCCTCCAGGGCGGCACTTCCGGGCGGCTTTCTTGCATGGCGGCGGCGGCGAGTGCGTGAAGCAGAGTGGCGGCCAGAGACAAGCTCCGGCGAGCTGGAGACAAGCCCAGGCGGGCCAATTGATTCTCGCCGGCGTCTCCTCGTCCGAATGCATTACTCTCAGCGCGCGTCCTTCTGGCTGGCGCGCCAGCTCCTTCCCGGCAACTCACCGTTGGCCGTCCCCTCGCGGCAAACTCATTTCGGGCCTCTTCCACTTTGCGGGCCCACTTTGTCGCTGGCAAGCTAGCTGGCTGGCTGGCTGGCCAGGAGACGCGCAATGGCCAATTGGAGCCGTGGCGGCGCTCCATTGCAGGCGCGCAATGGCGCCCAGTGGGCGAGCATTTGCAAAACTAATTTGCAGCCGCCAATATACGGCCACTATTCATGTCGCGCCAGGCAAGCAGAAGCGGATCTGCCTTAGCTCCAGTCCAAAAGTTGGGCCAATTGGGCGCCGTGAGCTCGCCACTGGCGCCCAAACGGGCAAATTTCTGCCAGAAATTAGCCGCCAGAAATGGCCGGCCGAGATGTCCGCCCGAAGACTGCCGGTAATCTGGTGCCTGAGCGCGAGCTGTCTGGCCTGTCTGTGCAGCTCCTTGCAGGCGCCTGCACCTGTGCACACCTGCGCTGCTCACGGCCACCAGCAACTAGGAGAGGCAGCCAAACGGGCAGCCAAACGGACAGACAAACAGGCAGACAAACGGGTCACTTAGGCCTGACTGCTGCCCATTTGATTGGCCTCATTCACTCGCAAGGCCACCTCAACGCCACTCATACACACTCCCAATTGGGCCAAGCGCGCCCCTCTTTGCCGAGCTCCGTCTTTGCCGAGCTCCTCCCTCTGTCAGACAGACAGTCTCTGGCTCTTCCGGGCGGCCATCTTGCCGGCTGTCTTGCCAATTTGCCGCCGCCAAGCCCGCGCTTCAACCTGCCCAGTGAGCTTGAGGCCTCAAATTGATTTGGGCCACCAACTCAGAGCAATTGGGCCAAACAAAGCGGCCAATCGAAACGATTAGAATAATCTTTGGCCCCTCCCCTTTGGCGCCCAAGACTGTCTTCTGTCTACTGAGTAGACTCTACTCTCTCCCGCTGTTCTATATTGGCGCCGGAAGTGGCCAATGATCACGCTGCTCGAACGGCTCTCAAGACCCTTCGTCTTGACGGGCCAGACCACTGCTCTGGTCGCCCTAAGCAGCGGACCGCAACGAACACGGCCTGAGAACTGCGGCCGCCAATTGAATTGCGCCCGATTCAATTGCAAAGAATTGGGCCCACTTCTCAGGTGTTTATCTTGCGGATTAGCGCCGCTGAGTGGCCACTGCAACTGAGACCTTTGGGCAGACCTTTGGGCAGACAAGGCTCCATGAAACTGGCCCAAAGTTGAGCTCATTTGGGGCCAACATTTTTCCCAATATTTCTTGAAGCTTGAAGCTTGAAGCTTTGCCTCGCCAGCACTGAGCTGGTGCAACCTGCGCCCGCCCAACGATTATCCTTCACACTCATACATCGAGAGCCAGTTTGATGTGCGATCAAAATGGGTGATATATAAACACAGCAGAGGACAGATTAGTGCAGCAAAGTGGATTACCGGCTCGTTCTGGTCCACTTTGCGTGTCCAGTTCGAGTGCAAAGAGCCTTCAAAAGGCCGCTCCAAAGGCCCAACGAAAGGCCACCACCTCAAACTGCTTGCCCTTATCTCAACTGGCCATCTCAACGCCGCAGATTAGCCCCTAGGAGTGTTGTTATTTTGGCTGCTGGCCACTTTGTTGCTGCCTCGCCAAAACAAACCAAACAAACTCCAAGTTCACGCAAAGCGCCGCCACCTGAACACTGCACAGTGAGCGCCTGAACCAAACCCACTTGGTGCACATTGTTGCACTGAGAGGCTGCCGTTCGTCGCTCGCTCTTGACAGGCCACAAGTTTGAGCCACACAACTGAGCTCAAAGCGGCCAGACTGAGTGGGCAAGAAAAATAATCAATTGGCCGCCAAGCCTCAGCCAAGCCTCAGCTCCAAGAG